>Ga0182015_10005334_pt1 | contig 13391 bp, 9 predicted proteins | sample 712P3MmetaG_FD_120478 | JGI IMG/M metagenome (GOLD analysis project Ga0182015, IMG submission 120478) | Permafrost microbial communities from Stordalen Mire, Sweden - 712P3M metaG | ecosystem: Environmental > Terrestrial > Soil > Wetlands > Permafrost | place: Sweden: Stordalen | collected...
GATCGGTCGGAATTGCAGGCAGGGGAAACGTCGTCAAACGGATCGAATGCCAAAGCGTGGCGTGCCACCTGGGGCATCGTTTGACTCAAAAAAAACTCGTGCGTCAATTCGTCTGAATTGTTCGAAACTGTTTCTGCTTCGAACTTCAGCCGCAGCGATGGATAACGCGGCGGACGAGGTTTGCGGCGGGACTGGTAACGATTCAGCCGCGCAGAGAGTTCCTGTCGCCACTCTGTCGAGTCTTCCTGCGGGGCCGGCGGGGTTTCCGGGACGGGAACCCCTTCGGCAATGAGTGAAGCAGCCGAATCTAAAGTTTCGAATTTTTCGTCCTTATCCCCTGAAGTCTGTTTCGCAGCGGGATAGTCGTTGGAGTCAGGCAACCAGCGCGGCAGCGCCTTCTCGTTCTCGACGGAAGAGCACCGGCAAATCTCACCACAAATCGCACAAAGCATAATTCACAACCGATATTCGCTGTCTGCTAAGTCTCGATCCTCATTCTGATCACCCCCTCTGGGATAACCCGACGAAGAGTGCAGGAATCCAAAGCATGGACCTACTTTGCCTCCTCAGCCAGAGCCGTGCTAAGTTCACCACGGCTGCCGGACGGGCCAGAGGCATATGATCGCTTCGAGGCACCTCGTTCGCATGATCTTGTTCCAATGACTCTTCGCAACAGATTCCTTATCACGCTGGCAATCCTTTGTCACCTGGTTATGGTGACGCCCTTGGTTACCGGCCAGTTGCCGAGTGACGATTCTTCAGCAATTTCTCAAGCGAATGAAGCAAAAGAAAAAGCTGTCGACTCAAAAACCACTCCGTGCGGCAAAGCCTTCGCCCAGCAATCTAATAATCACCCGACCCTTTGCGCCATCGAACAGGAAAGGGATGGCGACATCTACAAACTGCACGGGGCGGTGGAAATATATTATGAGACTTATGTTTTGAAGTCCGACGAAGCAACGTTCAACTCTGACACCAACGAAGCCACAGCGACGGGCCACTTTGCGCTTGACGGTGGCCCCAATGACGACCACATTCGCGCCTCACACGGCACATACAACTTTGTACTGGAAACCGGTAAATTCTACGATGTCACGGGGACGACCGGTCTTCGCTTCCGTTCCAACCGGCCCATTCTAACGTCGAGCGCTCCGTTTGCGTTTACCGGCAAGCTAGTCGACAAAGTCAGCCCAACCCATTACCTGGTTTATAACGGCACCATCACTACTTGCGAACTGCCGCATCCCAAATGGCTGTTTGACGCGCGCAAAGTCGACGTTGACGTAGGCGGTAACGCCAAGATTTATCACAGCACCTTCGACTTGCATGGCTTCCCGATCCTCTGGTTCCCCTACGCCACTCACCCGGTGGAAAAGGAATCGCGCCAGTCCGGATTTCTAATGCCGTCCGTCGGGCACTCTTCGACCAATGGATATACGGTGGGCGATGCCTATTACTGGGTCATCAATCGAATGATGGACGCAACCATCGGCGGAGAATATTTTTCCTTGCGAGGAGGATCGCAGCGGGGCGAATTTCGAGTACGGCCCAGCGAAACTTCCTATGTGGACCTCAACTATTTTGGAGTCATCGACCGCGGCATCGGTACGCCGCCACTGAAAGAAGGTGGCGAAAACGTCCGGCTGAACACCGCCGGCAACCTGGATGGTTTCCGCGCCGTCACCACTATCGACTATTTGAGCTCATTTCTCTTCCGATTGGCCTTCAACGAAGTGTTCAGTCAGGCGGTTTACTCCGAAGTAAAATCGCAGGCGTTTTTGTCCAAATCCGCCGACGGATTCACCATGAACGGATTCGCCGAACGCTACCAGAATTTCCTCAGTACCACGCCGGGGCAGGTGATCACCATACTGCATACGCCGAGCTTGGATTTCTCCGGTGTGGACCATTCCATATCGCACACTCCGCTGTACTGGTCATTTGACGCTTCCGGTACCGGTCTTTCCCGCAGCGAACCTTCGCAGTGTTCGACCATCGGAGCGGCTCAATCCTGCATACCGGCCTTCCGTACCGCCAGCCTGGTAGGACGCTTCGATCTGAATCCGGAAGTCTCCTTGCCTTTGTTATTCGAGGGATGGTCTTTGCGCCCCGACCTGACGCTTCACGAGACTTACTACACGCAACGGCTTGTGGGGGAAAGCGGAGCCAACCCTGGTCAAGCCATAAGCGATGCCATCAACCGGCAGGCTGTGGACATGTCTGTTGAATTGCGCCCACCCGCATTAGAGCGCATATTCGACAAACCCTTCCTCGGAAGAAAGTGGAAGCATGTGATTGAACCGCATGTCGTCTACCGCTTCGTGACCGGCGTAAACAACTTCAGCAACATTCTTAAATTCGATGAGCGCGACATTCTTAGCGACACCAACGAGGTGGAGTATGGGTTCGTTACCCGGCTCTACGCGAAACGCACTTCGGGCAAGCCGGAAGATTGCGGAACAATCATGTCCGCGCTTACCGTAGGGGCTCCGGCCCCGGAATCGACGATTCCGTGGCAGCATACCAATCCGCTGGCGAACCGTCCTTGCCAGTCGGGGCCGCAGGCGCGAGAGATCGTAACCTGGGAGTTGAATCAAAAATATTTTCTCGATCCGACGTTCGGCGGCACGCTGGTTTCGGGCCAGCGCAATGTCTTCACCAGCACAATCGATCTCACGGGGATCGCGTTTTTGACCCAGCCCCGCCATCTCTCCCCCCTGGTTTCACGGTTGCGCGTGGAGACCACCGAACGCACCGACGCTGAGTGGGATATGGATTACGACTTCCAGAATAGCCGGTTCAATGCGAGTACGCTGCTGCTGAACTACCACTTTGGAAAAGTAACCGTCGGCGGCGGAGATGCAATTCTAGAAATTCCCAGCCAAAACGTGGCCTTAACTTCGTCTCCATCCTCCAGTTCGGCTGAACCTGTTCATTTCAATCAATTTCGAACCGCCTTAGGTTACGGCAGCATCAACAAACGCGGATTCAGCGCGGCAGGCAGTTTCGGTTTTGACGCGTATGTCCATCAACTTCAATTCGTCAGCAGTCAAGCCACTTACAATTGGGATTGCTGCGGGGTCACGCTGGAATACCGGACTTATACCGTGGCGAACGTTCGTAACGAAAATCTATTCCTTTTCAACTTCACGCTGGCAAACATCGGCGGATTTGGCAGTTTGCGGCCGCAGGGGCGGCTATATTAAGATTTTTGAAATACCACAGCAGAAAAGCTGGCATCTAAGGCTGCTAAGATGACGCTCATTCCTATGCCTGCCGCGCCTATGCCTGCCGTGATCGCTGAAGTTGAGCAAAAGAAAAATCAGCTCCAGCAAAGCTTTGCCCAGCTCGGGCGTACCCTCGTTGCCTACTCCGGCGGCGTAGACTCAGCCTACCTGGCATGGGCTGCCCATCAGGCCCTGGGCAACAAAATGCTTGCCGTCATCGCCGACTCCCCCAGCCTGGCGCGCAATCAACTTAAAGATGCCGTGGCCTTCGCCGAAGAGCAAGCTATTCCGCTGCGAGTAATCGCAACTGGCGAACTGGACCGCCCTGAGTACATTCGCAACGACTCGCAGCGCTGTTTTTTTTGCAAGGATGAACTCTTCACTCTGATGGAAAAGGTTCGTCAAGATCTTGGATTCGACTGCATCGCCTATGGCGTGAATTCGAATGATCAGGGCGATTTCCGTCCTGGACAGAAGGCAGCCCTCAATCATCACGTAGCCGCTCCACTGCTCGAAGCGAAGTTGACCAAGGAAGACATCCGCACCATGGCACGCGAAGCTGGTCTTCGAATTTGGGACAAACCGGCGTCCGCCTGCCTTTCTTCCCGCATCGAGTACGGGCGGCCCGTTACCCGCGAGGCACTCGCAATCGTGGAGAGAGGCGAGGACGCTATCCGGGATCTCGGCTTCCGTCAATTTCGGGTGCGGCATCACGGCGAGATCGTTCGGATCGAAATCTCTCGTGAAGAACTTTCGCGCGCGCTCGATCCCGAGATGGCCGCGGAGTTCGCCAGGATTTTTAAAGCTTTGGGATTTAAGTTCGTCACGCTCGATCTGGAGGGCTTTCGGTCAGGTTCCATGAATACGTTGCTGCCTGCCGGGAATCTCCTGCGCCGCATCGGATAAAGGCATTTTCAGCCTGTTCTCTAGCGCCTCTTCAGCCCCTATCGATACGCCGCTGTGAGATAATCTTAGTTTCAACTTCCAATGTTTAGGCGGTTCTTAGTGACTGTGATTCGACGTTCTTTTCTTCTCCTGCTCGCGATTTGTCTCGGCTGCGCTGCTCAAACTGTTTCCCCTGAGCTAGCTCAGAAGATCGAACGGCAGGTGCGTTCGTATTACAAAATACCGCCCGATCTTAAGGTTCTGGTGGGACCGGCAACTCCAAATCCGGACTTCCCTAATTACGACTCTGTCGTCGTGACTGTAGACAACGGCGAGAAGAAACAGGACCTTAATTTTCTGGTTTCCAAAGATCACTCCACTCTGATCCGAATCAATAAGTTCGACTTGAAGAAAGATCCCTACGCCGAGACAATGAGCAAAATCGACACCACGGGGCGGCCCACCCGTGGCGCAAAGGCATCGAAGGTTGTAGTAGTGAACTTCGACGATTTCGAGTGCCCATATTGCTCTCGTATGCACCAGACCCTGTTTCCTGAAATCCTGAAAGAATATGGCGATCGGATCACGTTCATCTACAAGGACTATCCGTTGGTGGAGATTCATCCTTGGGCGATGCACGCAGCAATCGACGCGAATTGCCTGGCCGCGCAGAATAACGACGCTTACTGGGATTTCGCCGATTACATTCATTCCAATCAGCGCGAGATCAGCAATGAAAAAACGCCCCAGGCCCGCTTCGATGCGCTCGACCGGCTCACCTTTTCCCAGGGCCAAAAACACAATCTCGACGCTCCAAAGTTGCAAGCGTGCGTGAAGGCGCAGGACGATAGCGCAGTGAAGGCGTCGATGAAGCAAGCGGAATCGGTCGGTGTGGAAGCTACCCCGAGCTTGTTCATCAATGGCGAAGAGATTCCTGGAGGCGCAGTGTCCCCAAATTCGCTGCGTGCCGCTCTCGATCATGCACTGAAAGATGCTAACCTTCCTGTGCCCGATCATGCGGCCGCACCGACAGTCCCCACTGCCCGCTGATAGGCATTTGTCAGTTCGCGGTAGTGGGCGGAAAATTTGAGTGTCATGCTGCAGGTAGGTTTGAAAGTTTAGGAGAAAATTATTTTGCAACGAAATCCGGAATCTGCCCGGCTCACTGCTTGCGTCGCGGCAATGGCGGCTGGAATTTTGCTGATCACGCTATTGGGCTGCAACTCCAAGGTTAGCGGAGACGTGATGGCCACTGTCGACGGACGGAAAATCTTCCGCTCCGATGTCGACAAGTACTATGACAACCAGGTAGCCAGTGCCCAACAAGCGCCGGTGGGAGAACAGGCCACCATCCTCCGCCTGAACATTTTGCATCAACTCATTGATGACGAGATGGTGATGCGCCGCGCGGAAAAACTTGGGCTCCTGGCGACCGAAGAGGAAGTTGATCGGAAGCTTAATGAAATCAAATCGCCCTACACGCAGCAGGAGTTCGATCAGCGGCTCAAAGAAAAGAAAATTTCCATTGACGACTTCAAGCGCGACATCCGCCGCTCTATCACTGTCGACAAGGTGATGAACAAGGAAGTTTCTTCAAAGATCAACGTCACCGATCAGGACATCAACGACTATTTTGCCGCTCACAAAGCGGAGTTCAATCTCATCGAACCCCAATACCACTTGGCGCAGATCTTCGTCACGCCCACTCCGAATCCGCAAGTTCATAACCAAAACAACAAAGCGCAGAACGAGGCCGACGCTCGCAAGAAAATTCAGATGCTTTCGAACCGTCTGGATAGCGGCGATGATTTCGCCACTTTGGCCATGAACTACTCGGAAGATCCGGAAACCTCCGGCAACGGAGGCGATCTTGGAACTGTTCCAGAGTCTTCGCTGCGAAACACCGACCCCGGCACGCGGGATGCGGTCATCAAGCTGAAGCCAGGCCAGTACAGTCCGATCGTTACGGTCGTGAACCCGACGAACAAGCAGCCTGTGGGATTTCGCATCATAAAGCTGGTTTCGAAGGAACCAGCGGGGCAGCGCGATCTCTCCGATCCGCGCGTGCAACAAGCCATCCGTTCTCAATTGCACGATCGTCGCGAACAGTTGCTCAAAGCGGCCTACTATGAGGTACTTCGCGACTCCGCCAAGGTTGATAATTACTACGCGAAGAAAATTCTCGACAGTAATGGGTTGATGAAATAATGATGAAATAAACCAGTATTAATAAGAAATGGCGGGCTCCGCTGAAAGTTCCAGCCGCGCATTCCTTCGAGCGCCGGCTTATTCCACAATCGCAAGCACATCCCCTGGATTCACGGCCGCCCCTTCACTCACAAATATTTTCTTAATGATGCCTTTTTTGGGTGACTTGATTTCGTTTTGCATCTTCATGGCTTCCATCACGGCGATTCCAGTGCCAAGGGCCACTTCATCTCCTTCGTGCAGCAACACGCGGATCACCTTCCCCGGCATCGGAGCGATGATTTTCTTTGGCCCGCGATCGTCTAAGCCGCGCGTGCGACCACGCAACGAGCGTGGATCGCGAACCTCCGCCGCGAATCGTGTACTGCCGACCCAAAGATGCAAGTCTCCGGCGACATGCTCGGATTTAATTTCGTAAGCTTTGTTCCCGATGCGAAGCGAAAGAACGTCGCGCCTCGCGAGGACGGCATCCACTTCCAATTGGCGTCCGTTCAATATACAAGACCAGCGCCCCTCGAACTGGTTCAGTTCGAGCCGGTAATTCTTCCCATCTATATTTACGCTGTAGAGCATAAACGGGAGTTCATTCAAAGCCAAACTTTCTCAGCGCAATAAATCCCGGCGGCCGGCACTCTTCCACTTGGAACTGGCCTGCTCGCCAGAGGCGCTACTGGCGGGCGAGGGTGCACCGAGAACGGCAAATATTCCTGCTGCCACGGCAGCTACCCCCGCAGCGTTCGAGTCGACGGCCTTATCTTCCGGCTGTTTCAGCATTTGGTCCAGAAAGCCGGTATCTAGTTTCGCTAACCGGAAATTTTCGTCGCGCAGGATTCGCCGGAATAGAGAAATGTTCGTCTTGATTCCTCCGACAAAATATTCACCGAGCGCCCGCGTCAGCCGCGCAATTGCCTGCTCGCGGTCGCTGCCGTATCCAATTAATTTGGCTAGCAGCGGATCGTAATCGATGGGAACATTCCATCCTTCGTACATGCCACTGTCACGCCGAATGCCGGGGCCAGAGGGAGCCAGCAGAAGCGTTATTTTGCCCGGGCTGGGGAAATAATTGTTGTCCGGATCTTCCGCGTAAATTCGGCACTCGATCGCGTGCCCTCGGATGAGCACTTCGTCCTGGGTGAAGGGTAATGGTTCGCCAGCCGCAATGCGGATCTGCAGGTGAACCAGGTCGAGCCCCGTGATCAACTCGGTTACGGGATGCTCGACCTGCAGCCGCGTATTCATCTCAAGAAAATAAAAATTCTTTTGCTGGTCGACAAGAAACTCGACAGTCCCCGCATTGGTGTAATTTGCGGCTTGCGCTACTCGTACCGCGACTTCGCCCATCCGTCGCCGCATCTCAGGATCGACAATGGGAGAAGGTGCCTCCTCAAGAACCTTCTGATGCCGCCGCTGCAGCGAGCATTCCCGTTCACCTAGATAAACCGTATTCCCGTGTTCATCCGCAAGTACTTGCATCTCGATGTGCCGTGGATTCAGGATGGCTTTTTCGATGTAGACTTCGCTGTCCGCAAAGGAGCGCTCGGCCTCGCTGCGCGCCGATTCCAGAGCGCTTTTCAGATCGGTGGCCGCACGCACCAGACGCATCCCTTTCCCGCCGCCGCCTGCTGCCGCCTTCAGCATCACGGGATAGCCGATGCTCGCGGCAACCTGTTCCGCTTCTTCAACGGATTCCACCCCACGCGATGTGCCGGGTACAAAAGGTACGCCGGCTTTTTCCATTGCCTGCCGCGCTTTGGTTTTCGACCCCATCGCATTCATAGCCGAGGCCGTAGGCCCGATAAACTTCACTCCCGCATCCGCGCAGGCTTGCGCAAACTTCGCGTTTTCTGACAAGAAGCCATATCCCGGATGGATCGCATCCGCACCGGAGCGGCGCGCCACCTCGAGAATTTTGGCAATGTTGAGATAAGACTCCGAGGCTGCCGCAGGTCCAATTGGATAAGCCTCATCGGACTTGCGTACATGCAGTGACGCGCGGTCTACATCTGAGTAAACAGTTACGGCGGCAATTCCCATCTCTTGGCAGGCACGCAGCACGCGCACCGCGATTTCACCTCGATTCGCAATGAGAATTTTCTTGAACATCGGAACTACTCCACGAGCGGTTAGGATGAACTTCCGATTCTACCGGAGATCGCCGGCACGCAAGGTATCTTCCGCCACCACAGCCAGCACGAACCAACTTGATCCTTGTGACAGCCAGTGCGCGCTTTCAATGGAGCGGACCACGTTGTTCCGCATGAGACGGGAAGGCTGCTACTTTTAAGGTAGCTCTCTTTCCAGTCTCCAACAGCAAAAATGCCACAAGAATAACCAGTTCCGGCTCAATCGGGTGCCGGTAGCGAGCGTGCGGGAAAACAAAATAATATGTCGTCGGATAGGTAAGCATCAGCCCCGCGAAAAGCCAGGCGCCTCGCACTTTCTGCCCCACCCCCCGAAACACGCCCCAGATTGCCAGCACCGACCATGCCAGGAACAAAGAGTTGCGAAAATCCCATGGCGCCCGGCTGCTCGTGGGCTTGGGCACCCCATTCCAGTAATAGAAGAGTCTCCTCAAACTAATCACCGCAAAGTGTCCGGGGTTTTCGCGCACCCACTCGAAAGCTGATTTTTTGCACTCCGCGGAATACGCCAGCTCGCCCATGCGCTGAAACTTCTCGAACTCCAGCTTGTTTAGATTAGGCTGCAAAGTAGCCACGAGCATCCCTTCGGCCATTTTGTTATTTCCCAGCCGGAACTGAAGTCCAAAATCGTCACGCAAGAATACGAATCGTCCAAACACTTCATAATTCCTCACCACCCATGGCGACAGGATGAGAAAGAACATTACTGAGGAGATCGCGATGCCAGCGAATGAAGGCAAACCCTTCTTGAATCGCCGTCGCCAGATCCACAAACCGCAGAAGGGAAGAAATGCGAGCATGGATGGATTCGCCAGCGCGCCGACGCCCCATAAAATCCCGAAAGCAATCCATCCTCGAAGGCCACTCCACTCCTGAAGTTCCAGAGCCAGCCAGAAAACCAAGCTGAGCACCAGCGGCGTAAACGTCGTATCCCAAATCCAATGAATCGACCAATACCAAATGTAAGGGTTAAGCGCCCATCCCACCGCCGACCATCGCGCGACTCGATCCCCGAAGGTCCTCTGCGCGATGAAGAAAATCGGGATCGTAGTCAATGCTGCAAGCAAACTATTAATTCCGAGCAGCATCCACGCCGACGCATTCGAGTAGATACCGAACAGCTTAAAAACGCCCGCCATCAAATACGGATACAGCGGCGGCTCCCAAGCGGTGGGACCAGTCTCGCCTCCGTAGGGATTACTGAAACCTTGCCCCAACGCGATGGAACGGGCCACCCGTCCCATTTCCCAACCGAAACTAAAATGATCTTCGCCCGCGCGCGTTCGATATTCTCGGAATACGCCAATCATCGCCACTTGCAGCAAAGAAGATACGAGCACAAGCCAGAAGAGAAACTTGCGGACCGAGGTCGGCGATGTTTTTTCCATCGAGCCGCAGTGTATCAGGAGGCAGAATTCAGCGGACGGGGATGATAAGGCTGAAACTAAATCGTGTCAGTTCCTACTGGCCAGGCATCCGAACCAAGCTCACGGCAAATGGCAACTCCGGCTGCACCCCCGCTTTGGACGCCTGCTTCAGCCGATCCACCCGACTGAATCGATAACGCACTAGCGTCCAAATCGCCAGCCATCCGTCGGAGTGCCGAATCTTCTTGCCTTCGCCTGCCGAGCGAGGCATGTAACGAATAGGCGCCTCGGCAATCCGCTCGCCCATTCGGCATAGCTTGGCAGTAACCTCTGGACAGAATTCAAAACGGCGGCACTCCAGCTTTATTTGCGAGATCAAAGACCGACGGAAAACTTTGTAGCAGGTGGCTTCATCGTGAATCCGTGCGCCGTAAAGCAGATTGGCCAGATGAGTCAAAAGCTTGGCACCCAAAAAAAATCTCAGTCCGCGCTCCGGCCGGTCCGGTCGCACCCCGTAAACCACATTCGCCTGACCCAGTTGCAGAGGCAGGAGCAACGCTGGGTAGTCCTGCGGATCATACTCAAGGTCGGAATCTTGAATCAGAATAAATTCGCCTTGGGCATACTCCAGAGCAGTACGAATCGCAGCCCCCTTGCCGTAATTTTGGTCGTGGAAAATCACCGACACGTCGTCCGGAAGAGGCATCGCCTGCAGCCTCTCCCGCGTGCCGTCGGTAGACCCATCGTCAACAATAATGATTTCCTTCTTTACCGGTGAAGCCTGAATCGCAGCCAGCAATGCTTCGACGTGCGCAACCTCGTTAAACACCGGGACGATTACAGAGACACGTCCGGCCCCCAGATCTTCCGCGGTGTTCACGCGTTCAGACGAAAATCTCAGCACTGGCGCTACGCTCATCATCCGAAAACCAAGCAACCCAGATTGGGTGCGTCGTTATTTCTTGTACCGCTAAGTAGGGCTTTATTCTTAGAATCTTACCATTTGGCTTCGAGCGCTTTGACAAGCGGAACGGCCTAGAGGCGCCTTTCTTTGAATAGCGAAGCACAATTCATTCGAAACTCTTGATCGGTGAAGTTGCAAGTCTCGCCGCCACAATGACATCCTTTATTCGATCGTCTATTGGATCGTCCACTTGAAGATCTTGATGTTATCGCCGAACGATTCAAATTTCAGGTCGTGAAACTCAGGGTCCTCGGCCCGCAACTGCCCCGGAAGGTCGATATCCCATCCGGCTTGCACAACCCACACCATGTTTCCGCGCTTCAGATTGTAGGCTTGGACGAGTTCATGCAAATGCCCGGGAAAATTATTGCCCAAAAACATCCCCGCTGTTTTGTAATCCGTGGACACGACGCGATAGCCAGCGCAGGAAAATTGCTCGAAGTCAGGAGGGGCAGCGTCGAATACAATAGGACGCTCCCGGCACAGGTAATGACCGAGAATCAGATCAGTCTGGTAGTCGGTGAAGAGGAGATCCGACGGAGCAACATTCTGTCGAATGGATTCAATGGCTGCCGCCATATTCTTGTTGCTTTGATCGGCGCGATCCATTCGAGGCCGTCTGGCCTTGCCGAACGCAATGCAAGCCAAGAGTATGATCGCGGCGATTCCAATCCCACGATTCCATCGGAAGGCCGCTAAGCGCACGATTGCCACGCTCACACCGCTGATGCCGGGAATGATCAGAAAAGCTACATGTCGAGTGCCGCCATAGGGGTAGATATGCGCCATGCTCGCGGCCCCGGCAATTGCGAATGGCAAGAGAAGGAACATTCCAAACCGGCGCGAGAAACCCACGGCTTCTAGGGAAACATTTCCGCGCAATAGGGCTGCCACTCCGATCAAAAACATCAGCCCCATTACATCCCCTACGGCGAGCTGACCAAAGAAATACTGAAAGACTCCGAAGCTGTGGCCAAGCAGGAAAAGAACCGGATTATCATGAGCCGAATCGAAATACGAACGGCGAAGATAGAACTCGCTCATCCAGCCCTGCAGTACAGTTCCGGATTCGCCAGCCCTGAGCTTTGAAATATGAGTTCTGTAGAGCAGAATCGCCAGCCCCAAGGCGCCGACCTGTCCCATCGCCCAGATTGCCGTGATTCTAGCCGCAAAGCGTGCCTCAAATAATCTTGAGAGCGCATAGATTCCCAAGGCCGCGGCAAAGAAAAAGGCCGAGTAGTGGGAGAGCATCGCGAGATAGAGACATACCGTGAACGCCGCCATCCTCCCGGCGGAACTTTTATTGAAGGCTTCATCCAGAAAATATAAAGCGCTGGCGAGAAATGCGAGCAGCAAGGGATACTGCCGGATTTCCGTTGAGAGCAGAACGATCGGAGGAAGGAGTGCAACGAAGAGCAATCCAATAAAGCCAGCGAGAGCACCGGCCGCATTGGTGAACCATTTGTAAAACATCCAACAGAAACCCACGCTGGCTAACACCAGAGGCATGCGCAGCCACAGTTCCGAGGTGCCAAGCGCTCGCCAGAAATAGAGCACGACAGTCAAAAGTGGGGGATGAGAAGCGGTCAGGCTTTCTTTGTAAGCCAGGATCAGCGAAGGCTGATTTGCGAGACGAAAGTGCAGCGCCTCGTCGGGATTAAGAAACGTTCCCGACGCCGTCCAAAGACGTGCGAGAAATCCTACAAGCATAACCGCGACTGCGGAGAGATCTAGGTAATTGTGGGGTCGCAACTTTTGAACAGCAGCGATCGAACTTGTTTGGGAAGTAACCATGGTCTGTGGACGTCAGCGACAGTCACCATTCTATTAGCAGCAGGAGGAGAAATAACGAACAGGCAAACGCCCACAGGCAACATCTAGGGAAGTATGTATCCGCGCAGCCCCACGTTCTTTGCGGACGAAATTCCACAGCCTAAAGGCTCTTGCCTTTCGCCCGCAATCAGCCCATTCGCGCTGGGTGTAGCCAGATTCGCGGCATCCCAATCATACTTACACAAGCATCTAAGGCTGTCGGAGGTCTTTATGCGATCCTTGACGGTTTTTAGTTCAATCCTATTATTCTCCGCATTGAGTTTCGGCCAAAATGGTTTCGGCCAAAACTGGCGCGGCATTCCCGGGTATTACCCGTATGGCTGCGGACCCTATATTCCGATGATTACCACTCCGAGCCTGACGTTCGAAACTCTTTTCCAAAACCCGGCCGGCGCCACCAATGCGACCGGTGGGCTGACTGCAGGCGCAACCGATTCGACGCTGTCTCAGGTTTCTGGCGACACTTCCGCAGCTTACACGATGCCGGTTTGGTATTCGGGCGGCCAGACGCCTCTCATATCGCCTCTTGGAAATAGGACGTTTGCTCCAGGTGAGGGGCACAAGAAGGCAATGTGGCACGCAAGCGAAGAAGCGGGATTACGGGGAACAAAAGAACCGGCGCAGGCAATTCCGAACGAGAATGCCGAACATCAGGATTGGATCTATTTCAGTTCAGCAGAGCCAGCGGGCACGGAGGGAGTGCCAACCGGTCAGGCCAGTAAGCCCTTGCGAAGCTTTTCGAACGACGACGCATTGCGGCAGAATC
>Ga0182015_10005335_pt1 | contig 13390 bp, 14 predicted proteins | sample 712P3MmetaG_FD_120478 | JGI IMG/M metagenome (GOLD analysis project Ga0182015, IMG submission 120478) | Permafrost microbial communities from Stordalen Mire, Sweden - 712P3M metaG | ecosystem: Environmental > Terrestrial > Soil > Wetlands > Permafrost | place: Sweden: Stordalen | collected...
GAGCGTGGCGGACTACCTCCAGAATGAGTGGCAGACCAACCTCGGTATCCATGTCAACCTCAACGCGGTCTCGGATGCGTCGATCTTCATCAGTGACCGTCTGTCGGGCAAGTACATGATGTCGCGTGACGGATGGCAATTCGACTACAACCACCCGCAGGACTGGTACGACAACCTCTGGGGTTCGATCGCCACGTCCGAGGGCGCGAACACCAGCGGATTCGACAACGCGCAGTACGACAGCATCCTCAAGCAGGCGGATGCGGAGCCCCTGGCGCAGGCGCTGCCGCTCTACAACCAGCTTTCGCAGATCCTCCAGACCAACGCCGTGTATATCCCCCTCTACTACTCGGTCGGTAACTTCCTGATCCAGCCGTACGTGCAAGGAGCCGGTTCGAACACCGCCTTCGACCATTACTGGGACGAGATCAAGATCCTCGCTCACTAGCAGGCGAGCACCACAACCGAACCAAAGGCGCCCGGCACCGAGCCGGGCGCCTTTCGCCTTTCCCTTCAACGGCGGGCGGGAGCTCTATGCGCCTTCTAGTCACCGGTTGGGACGACGCCGGCACCCTCAACCATCAGGATCACGGTGCGTTCGGGAGCCCGGGGCCGATGCCTGACTCCTTTGGGCACGCTGAACCCATTGCGCTCTGCGAGCTCGACAGTGCGGTCTTCGAGATCGATAAGCAGCCGTCCTTCGACGACATAGAAGAACTCATCCTCGTCGTCGTGCGTATGCCAGACATACTCGCCCTGGACAACTCCCAGGCGGACCACACAATCGTTGAGCGGCAGAGCGTCTGGTTGTACCAGGGGTGCGTATTCGCATCGACCAGCGCCTGCGCGTCGATGAGCTCGAGCGGCGCGAAACGGATGTCCAGGTGCGTGTCGAATGCGCTCTCGGCTTCCACAATGACCTCCGAGCCTGCGGGTGCGTGGGGAGTTGCTGAACAGCCCCCCAACCGTGGCCCTCTTTTCCATCCGGTACTACTCGCAATGGCAGGAACGCTGCAGCCACATGGTAGGTCCTGAGCTGGCCGTACCGGCGCGACGAGGCGTCGCTCCGCTCCGTGCCGCACCCGATCTGGATCGCCGGGGAGCGGACGGGTGGCTTGAGCGAGTTCGTTGACGGATTGTTGATGGTTGAGCCCGCATCCTGACTCCGTGGGAACGAGCCGAGTGTGCGGGGGGCATATCGGTGCCGTCGTCGCCATTTGCACCTGAGCGCACTCCCTCCTACGCGCCCGACGCCTACCCGGAGTCGTGGCAATACCGTCTGAAGAACAAGATCCTCGGACGTCCGCTCGTCTCCGAACAACTGAGCGGCGAGCGGCTCTCCAAGCCCGTCGCATTTGGGGTCCTGGCCCCCGACATGATCTCCTCGTCGGCCTACGGGACGGAGGAGATGCTGGCCATCTTGGTCCCAATCATCGGCATCGGCGCATTCACCTTGGTCATACCCGTCACCATCGCCATTCTTGCGGTGCTGGTTTTGGTGCTGCTTTCGTACCTTCAAGTCATCGGGGCATACCCGCGCGCGGGAGGCTCATATGTCGTCGCGCGCGAGAACTTTGGACCCAAGGTCGCGCAGATCGGTGCCGTGGCTCTGCTGATCGACTACATCGTGACGGTGGCGGTCCAGACTTCGGCAGGGACCGCTGCACTCACCTCTGCCTATCGCCCTTTGATTCCCTTCACTGTCGAAATCACGGTGGCAGTGACCCTGTTGATGCTCTACGGCAATCTACGGGGGATACGCGAGGCCGGGAGGTTCTTCGCAGTTCCCACGTACTTCTTTGTCGCCTCGCTGGGCATCGTGGTGATAGTGGGAGTCGTCAAGGGCCTGACCGGACACCTTGGTGCGCAGCCCCTACCGAGCGCCACAAGCCTCGGGTACCAACCCGGTCAGCCCGGACAGGGGCCGCTCCTGGGTCTCGGAGTCTTCTTCCTGCTCAAGTCCTTCGCGAATGGAGGGGCGTCGTTGACCGGACTCGAGGCCGTCTCCAATGGCATCTCCTCGTTCCGGAGACCCGAAGCGCGCAACGGGCGCATCACGCTCGTCTTCATGTGCTGCATTCTTGGGTTTCTCGTCGCCGGCACTTCGCTGCTGGCTCACTGGACTCACGCGGTGCCCTATGCAGCCGGGACTCCGACTGTCGTCTCGCAGGAAGTGCGCGCCGTTGTGGGAGCGGGGGTCATGGGAACGGTGCTGTTCCTCGTGGTGCAGCTTGCCACCGTGCTCATCCTGTTCACCGGTGGCAACACGAGCTTCAATGGCTTTCCATACCTGGCGAGCTTCGTTGCGGGCGATTCGTTCCTGCCGCGACAACTGACGAAGCGCGGCCACCGGCTCGTGTTCTCCAACGGCATCTTTGTGCTGGCCGCGGTGGCGATCGTCCTCATCATCGCGTTCCAGGCGCGGCTCAACGCCCTGGTGGGGCTCTACGCAATCGGAGTCTTCACCGGATTCTGCCTCGCGGGGAGCGGCATGGTAAAGCACCATCTGCGACTACGCGGACGTCGATGGCGTCTAGGTGTGATCGTCAACGGATTATCGGCAACGGTGTCGCTTGCCGTCGTGGGCATCCTCTTGGTGACAAAGTTCACTGAGGGAGCCTGGATCATCGCTGTTGTCGCACCGCCGATGTACTTCGGGCTGCTTCGTCTGCATCGCCAGTACGCGTCAGAAGCGATGCAGTTGCAGCATGGCGCCGTGGAGGCCGCCGAGACACCCGTATTACCACGACATGTTGTCGTGGTGATGGTGGGCGACCTGAACATGGCGGCGGCGCGCACGATCCAGTATGCCCGGGTTCTGCGCCCCGACGAGATACGAGCCGTTCATTTCATCACCAACGCCGGCGCCGCAGAACGGCTCAAAGCTCAGTGGGAGCGCCTGGGCCTCGCGCATCTGCCCCTTGACCTGGTCGAGTCCAGAGATACGCACATCGACAGGATGGCGCTCGAGTATGTCATCGCGCTGACAGCAGATGGGAAGACGGAGTGCACCGTGCTGCTGCCTCGCTACGCCGCGCAATCCCGCCTGACGCGGCTGCTGCGAAAGCGCACAGCCGGCCGCATCGCGACCGCCGTCGCAGCCGTTCCCCATGTGTCAGCGACGATCGTGCCATACAGCACGGCTCGGCCCGACGTTCGCCACCGCAAACCCAATGGCGGCGCCCCAACTTCCGGCATCGCGACAGCCACACCCTTGGGGCGAAGGCAGTTTTCGACCACGGCTGATCAGGAACTGGCTGGAACAATAGCCATCCAGGACATCGAGTGGCGACAGCACGTGAAGATTGCTGGGCGCATCCGGTCAATGCGAGTCGAGACAGCGAAAGGCATGGCCAACCTCGAGTGTGAGATCACTGATGGGACGGGAAGCCTCGTTGTCGTATTCATTGGTCGGCGGAGGATCCCCGGTATTGACCCCGGAACTAATCTCGTCGTCGTGGGCACGGTTGGAACCTGGAGACGGCGGCTCGCGATCTTGAACCCGACCTATGAGTTGCTCACCGGAGTTCACGCCTCAAAACACTGAGCCCTTGCAACCCGGACGCAAGTGCGCGTTCGCCGCCCGGGCGCTGACGCTATCCCTGCTCGATGCGGACATGGTTCCCTGCGGGATCTCGCACCGCGATATCGCGGGCTCCCGACGGTTGCGTGATGGGCTCCTGGAGTACCTCGGCCTCGGGCGCCGCCGCAACCTGGTCAAACGTCGCGACGAGGTTGTCGGAGCGTAATTGGACCGTCTGCAGCTCGCCATTGGCGAGCAGGGCGGCAAGTGCATCACCGTCCTCCCTGGACCGGCACGCGTGCGGCTGCGAGAGCACGATCTCGATCTCCGGTTGGCTGGCAGTGACGAGGGTGATCCAGCGGAAACCGTCGCGGGCGACCTCGTTGCGCACCGTGAGGCCGAGGGTGTCGCGGTAGAAGCTGAGGGCGGCGTCTGGATCGTCGACGAGGACGTGCACGCGGCTGAGCGAAATGGTCATCGCACCGACGCTAGGCGGGTGCGGCGACAGATGCTTCTCCGAAACTGCTCGCTTCCGCGTGCGCGCCGGTCTTGTGCCGGCGCGGACGGGTCATCACCATCGTCTGGCAGCCGGGCACGACACGCAGGTCGTCATGGTTGCCGGCGCGGTATGCGGAGGGCGTCTCGCCGACGAGCTCCGTGAACCGCGCGGAGAACGAGCCGAGGCTCGAGCAGCCGACAGCGAAGCAGACGTCCGTCACGCTCAGATCGCCGCGGCGCAGCAACGACTTCGCTCGCTCGATGCGCCGGGTCATCAGGTAGGAATACGGCGTCTCGGAGTAGGCCTCGCGGAAGCGGCGGCTGAAGTGGGCCGGCGACATCAGAGCCGTGCGAGCGAGCGCCGGGACGTCGAGTGGCTCCGCGTACTCGCGATCCATCTGGTCGCGGGCCCGGCGCAGCCTGCGCAGCGCATCGATGTCGGCGCTCATACGCCTATTCTCCACCTCCTGTCCCATCTGCCCTGCGGCGTGGCGGCCCGCCGAAATCGAGCAGTATTCGAGAAGCGCTTGGCACGAAGCCACACCTAGCATGGCCGTCATGGACCTCGACAATCACGTCCAAGGAGTGACCATGACCAGCTCGACAACCCAGGGAATCAAGACCGTGCTGCATCCAGTTACCGATCTGGAGAAGGCCAAGCCCGTATATACCGCGCTGCTCGGCGTCGAGCCGATGGCGGACGCCCCCTACTACGTCGGCTACGAGGCGGCGGGCCAGCAGATCGGGCTCGTCCCAAATAGTGGCATGACCTCGCCGGTGGCGCACTGGCATGTGGACGACATCGAGGCGAAGCTTGCCGATGTGACCGCTGCCGGTGGCACATTGAAGGACGCCCCTCGCGACGTTGGTGGCGGCCGCCTGGTGGCCAGCTTCACCGACCCCGATGGCAACGTCCTCGGGCTGATTCAGGACCGGTGAGCGACCGCTTGGCCGGGGCTTAGAACCAGAAGCATGGCCTCGAGGAAGGACAAACCGCCGCCCACGTCGCACGTTGCCGACAGCCACGACTGGATTCGCGTGCACGGTGCGCGTGAGAACAACCTCAAGGACATCAGCGTCGAGAGCCCGAAACGCCGGCTGACCGTCTTCACCGGCGTTTCGGGCTCGGGCAAGACATCTTTGGTGTTCGACACGATCGCGGCGGACTCGCAGCGGCTGATCAATGAGACATACAGCGCGTTCGTGCAGGGCTTCATGCCGACGCTGGCGCGCCCTGACGTCGACGTCCTCGAAGGGCTGACGACAGCGATCATCGTGGACCAGCAGCGGATGGGCGCCGACCCGCGCTCCACGGTGGGTACGGCCACCGATGCCAATGCGATGCTGCGCATCCTCTTCAGCCGGCTCGGGAAGCCGCACATCGGCTCGCCCAACGCCTTCTCGTTCAACGTCCCTTCCGTCCGAGGGTCCGGTGCGATCACGGTCGAACGCGGTGCAAGCAAGACCGTGCAGGCGACGTTCAACCGCACCGGCGGCATGTGCGCGCGCTGCGAAGGCCGGGGTGCGGTCGGCGACTTCGATCTGACGCAGCTCTACGACGACAGCAAGTCGCTCAAGGAAGGTGCGCTGTTGATCCCCGGGTACAGCGTCGACGGCTGGTACGGCCGCATCTTCAGCGGTTCCGGCTTCCACGACCCCGACAAGCCGATTCGCAAGTACACCAAGAAAGAGCGCGATGACTTGTTGTACAAGGAGGCGACCCGGATCAAGGTCGAAGGCATCAACCTCACGTATGAGGGGTTGATCCCGAGGATCCAGAAGTCGTTCCTGTCCAAGGACATTGACGCGCTCCAGCCGCACATCCGCGCGTTCGTGGAGCGTGCGGTCACATTCAGCGTCTGCCCCGAGTGCGGTGGCACCCGGCTGAGCGAAGCCGCTCGGTCGTCAAAGATCAAGGGGATCAGCATCGCCGACGCGTGCGCGATGCAGATCAGCGACCTCGCCGATTGGGCGCGCGGTCTCAACGAGCCGTCTGTCGGACCGCTCCTGTCTTCGCTGCAGCAGACGCTCGATTCGTTCGTCGAGATCGGACTCGGCTACGTCTCACTCGAACGCCCATCGGGAACGCTGTCGGGTGGCGAGGCGCAGCGCGTCAAGATGATCCGCCACCTCGGATCCTCCCTCACAGACATCACGTACGTCTTCGACGAGCCCACCGCGGGCCTGCACCCGCATGACATCCAGCGGATGAATGAGTTGCTCCTGCGATTGCGGGACAAGGGCAACACCGTGCTCGTCGTCGAGCACAAGCCCCAGACGATCGCGATCGCCGACCATGTCGTCGACCTCGGCCCCGGCGCGGGTGTGGCGGGTGGCAGCGTGTGCTTCGAGGGCACGGTCAATGGGCTCCGTGCCAGTGACACCATCACCGGCCGGCACCTCGACGACCGCGCTGCAGTCAAGGAAACCGTTCGCAAGCCGACCGGCACGCTACCGATTCGTGGCGCGTCGGTGCACAACCTGCGCAACGTCGACGTCGATATCCCGCTCGGTGTGCTCGTCGTCGTCACCGGTGTCGCCGGTTCCGGAAAGACCTCGCTCGTGCACGGATCGATCCCAGGCGGCGATGATGTGGTGTCGATCGACCAGGCACCCATTCGCGGCTCACGACGCAGCAACCCTGCGACGTACACCGGACTGCTCGACCCGATCCGCAACGCCTTCGCGAAAGCCAACGGCGTCAAGCCGGCGCTGTTCAGCGCGAACTCCGAGGGCGCGTGCCCCAGCTGCAACGGCGCCGGCGTCATCTACACCGACCTCGCGATGATGGCGGGAGTCACGACCGTGTGCGAGGAGTGCGAGGGGAAGCGGTTCCAGGCGTCGGTCCTCGAGTTCCACCTCGGCGGGCGCGACATCAGCGAGGTGCTCGCGATGTCGGTGAACGAGGCCGAGGCGTTCTTCGGTGCCGGCGAGTCGCGGACGGCGGCGGCCCACGTCATCCTCGCCCGGCTCGCCGACGTCGGCCTCGGCTACCTGATCCTCGGCCAGCCACTCACGACACTGTCCGGCGGCGAGCGGCAGCGGCTCAAGCTGGCCACGCACATCGGCGAGAAAGGCAGCGTGTACGTTCTCGACGAGGCGACCACAGGCCTCCACCTCGCCGACGTCGAGCAGCTGCTCGGCCTCCTCGATCGGCTGGTCGACTCCGGCAAGTCGGTCATCGTCATCGAGCATCACCAGACCGTCGTGGCGCATGCCGACTGGATCATCGACCTGGGTCCTGGCGCCGGTCACGACGGCGGTCGGATCGTCTTCGAGGGGACGCCCGCTGACCTGGTTGCGGGTCGGTCCACGCTCACCGGCGAGCACCTCGCGGCCTACGTCGGCGCATCCGCCCAGCCCGCCGGCCGAGCAGGATCCGAGAAGCGCGCGGCACGCCGGCTCGCCTAGCCTTGTGAGCATGAATCTCTCTCTTGCCTGTTGCTTCGTTCAGGTCCATGACCCTGAACTCGCACTGACCTTCTACCGCGACGCACTCGGCCTCGATGTCCGCAGCGACGTCGCCCGCGAAGGTCTGCGCTGGATCACCGTCGGCGCCGCGTCCCAGCCTGACGTCGAGATCGTCCTGACCAACTACACGCATGGCAGCCCCGCCGACGGCGATACGCTCGCCGCCCTCCTCGCCAAGGGAGCTCTCAACGGCATTCACTTCCACACCGATGACCTCGATGCCACCTTCGAGAAGGTGCGCGCCTGGGGCGCCGAGATCGTGGAGGAGCCAAACGAACAGCCGTGGGGCGCCCGAGACTGTGCCGTGCGCGACCCGTCCGGCAATCTGCTGCGCATCGACCAGTCACGCGTCGGGTAGGAGCAAGAGGGCTCGCATCGGCCAGCTCGACGAGCAGGCTGCAGCACAGAATCTTCGTGGATCGAGGTAAGCGTTTCCGGTCCCTGGCGGGTTAACGGGTGTGAGCCAAGACAACGCCGAGTTCGCCGAGTTCTTCGCGGCAAGCTGGGATCCCTGCCTGCGGGCGGTGGCTGCCAGCACCGGCAACATGACGCTGGCTGAGGACCAGACCGCCGAAGCGTTCGCCAGGGCCTATGCGTCCTGGCAGAAGGTCAGCAATCACCCAGCCCCGACAGCCTGGGTAGTCCGCACCGCGCTCAACGCGGGGACATCCTGGTGACGCCGGCGCAGCAAGGAAACGACGCTGACCGGTCGTGATATCGCGGCAGCTGACGGCCAGTCGACTGGCCTGGACGCCGCGGTGCTCAACGCGCTGCGCCGCCTGCCAGCCCGCCAGCGAGAGGTGATTTCGCTGCGCGTCTTTCTCGATCTGGACATCGAGACGACCGCCAGGCAGTTGGGCATCGCGCCGGGGACAGTCCGGGCTCACCTCTCACGGGCCATGACAGCGCTTCGTGGCGAACTCGCACCCGACACGACGGCGCTCCGCACCGAACTCGCACCCGCCACGAGAGCCCGTCGCGGTGAGCTCGCACCCGCCACCACCACGGAGATCAAGCCATGAATCACGAGGAGACCGAGTGATGAACTACGCCGAGAACCTGAACGACGGCGCCCTGACCCGGGAACTGCGCAATGCCCTCTTTGGAGTGGCCACGCCCCAGCCGCCACCGCTGGCGGCCATCACGAGCAGGGGCCGCGCCCGCTGGCGGCGGCGGTTCGCCGCATTCGCGGGCCTTGGCCTGACCGGCGTCGCCGCAGGCACTGCGCTGGCAGTGGGCCTGACCGGCGCCATCGGTGAGACCCCAGCCCGGAGCACGGCTGCTATGCAACCCTCAGCCCCCGCCCACAGCACGGGCACGATCCCGAGTGGGGCGTTCATCCTCACCAGCAATGTCGACGGCACCGACACGCTGACTCTGACCATGAACCAGATGCTCAACTCCGCCACGCTCCAGCAGGCACTCACGCAACACGGCATCGCGGCTCTGGTCAGGACCGACAGCTACTGCTCGTCCAGCCCCTCGGCACCCGACCCGGCCACCATCGGGGTGCTGGCAACCCAACTGCCTACCGGGTTGCCCCGAACCATGGTGCCGGCTCCCAGTGGCCCTGCACCGAGTGACGTGACGCAGATGGCGGCCAACACCGCGACGGTGATCAACCCCGCGGCGATCCCGTCTGGGACCGAGCTGTTCTTCGGCTACTCCAGCGGCTTCCATGCCGTGTTCACCGACCTCATCGACACCGACTCCTACACCTGCAGTAGCAACCCGTAGTCGCGCTGACCTGCGGGAGGCTGGTGGAGGCGCCGGGGATCGAACCCGGGTCCGAAGCCGCGTTCCATGCGACATCTACGAGTGTAGTCCCGGTTTTCATCTCACCTCAATCGCGCCCTGGGACCAGGCTCGGCTGCGGCCAGCCTCGGTGCATGTCCCGCCCGGCGCCGAGGCGCCACCGGGCGGCAAGACTGCTTGCATTAACGTCGGGTCCGTCTCCCACAGCCGAGAAGACGGTCGACGTCAGGCCGAAGCCTGAGCTTTTTTCGCCTCTGCTACTTACGCAGCGAGGGCGAGGGGTGCGTTATTCGCACGTATATTTTCCCCGGTTTTACGAGCCCGGGGCTCGACTCGCATTCGCACGATCCACGACCCCGTCGAAACCAGTACGCCCCCATGAGCGCAGCTGTCCGAGATCAGCGTGCGCCACCGATCATACCGCGTCCGCCTGACTCGAAACGCCACCGTGGCACTTTCCCGGCGGAGGAGCGTCCATCCGGTTCCCGCGTGCGGTGGGTTGGGGAAACGCCATGCGCTACATCCTGACCGGAGATCACTGGAGCGCCGAAGAGGCATATCGCATGGGAGAAGTGCAACAGGTGGCGCCGGATGCGAAGGAAGCGCTGGAGGCCGGCGTTCGAATCGCGAACAGGATTGCCGATTGCGGTCCGCTTGGCATCAAGACCTCATTGGCGTCTGCTCATCTGGCGATTGCTCACGGTGAAGAAGAGGCGTTGTCAAAGCTCGACGCGCAATTTGGAGCCCTCTTCCACACGCAGGACTTTCTCGAAGGCCGGAACGCGGAGGCGGAAGGACGCAAGCCGGTCTATCAGGGGACGTAGCGCATCGCGCGTGCGGCATTCCTGGAGCATCGCGGTGGTCCCGCGTGGTCGCGTTCCGCGAAAACAGCGGGCATTGGTAGGCTTGGAGCGTGTTTTCCGTCGTGGCGTCTCCACGCGCCCATAAACCGCGCCGAACCACATGTCCAAGGTCGTCGAAATGACCACCGGACAAGGCGTCGTCGCGGCTCCCTCGACATATCGCCAGCTGCTGCGCGTCTCCGGGTTCCGTCAGCTGCTGCTCAGTTCGCTGCTCACCCGGACGGCCGCGCAGATGTTGACGGTGGGTCTCGTCCTTTTCGCGTTGCAGCGATATCACTCGCCGAGCGTCGCGGGCTTGAGCCTCTTCCTGCTCATCTTTCCGGGACTGCTGCTCGCTCCGGTTGCGGGCGCGCTCCTCGATCGTCATGGACGCAAACGGCTCATGACCCTCGACTTCCTCGTGGCCGCGGTGACCATGACGGTCATCGTCATCCTCGCCTCCGCGAATCATCTGCTCGTCTGGGGCCTGTACCTGTTGCTGGTCGGTGGATCGGTCACCAGCACGCTGAGCATCGCGGGTGCACGTTCGTTCTTCCCACTCCTGGTGCCGCGCGATCTCTGGGACCGTGGCAACGCAGCCGACAGCGTCTGCTACGGCATCGCGAATATCGCCGGCCCCGCGCTCGCCGGCGGCCTCATCGCCGTGTTCGGCAGCCTGGCGGCGCTGGTCGGTGCAACGGTCGGATTCGTTGCCGGCGCCGCCGTCCTGCAGGCCGTCCCTGAGCCCGTCCACGCTGCCGAGGTGTCCGGCAGGATCCTCGTCGAGGCGTGGCGCGGTCTTCGCTACGTGGTGGGCAATCGCACGCTGCGCTGGATCGCCATCGGATTCTCGACGCTCAACGTGGGCTGGGGCATCGTGATCGTCACTCTGCCCGTGGCCGTCTTCGCCCTCCACGGCAACGCCGCGGTCGTTGGCTCGATCCTGGCGCTCGCGGGTGCCGCAGGGATCCCCGCCGCGCTGGTGGCCGGCCGGATCCGGACCGAAGGGCGCGAGCGCGAGTCGATGTCGATCTTCGGCGCGGTCATGGGTGTGGCCGTCCTGGCGCTGCTGCTGCCGTCGCTGGCGCTGATCGCCGTCGGCATCGCGATCGCCGGTGGCGCGGATGCCGCCTCCAGCGTGAGCGCCTTCTCGCTGCGCCAGCGCCGCACCGCCAGGGCATGGTTCGGACGAGCCTTCGCTGTCGCGATGGCGCTGAACTTCTCCGGCGTGCCGGTCGGGTCAGCGCTCGCGGGACCCGTTCTCGGGGTCTCGACGACCTTCGCGGTGCTGGTCGCCGCCGGGCTCACCCTGGCCGGCAGCGCGGTGATCCAACTCAAGGTCCCGGGATCTGCGGCACCTGCATGAGGTCGAGGACGGGGCGCCTCAGCAGACTGCGGGCGCCGTTGGTAGGCTGATCGGATGCTCCAGGTGTCGGCCGGACCGGTGACGCGCTAGTTGCCCCATTTCGACGCGCCGTCTGGAGCTGACCCGGCGGTCGGCGCGAAGCTGAAGCAGGTGATCGTCATCGGGACCGTCGCGTCCCGGGACGAGCGCGAGCAGCGAGACATCGAGCTCGACGAACTCGAGGAGCTGGCTCGCACTCTCGGGACCGAGGTCCTCGAGCGGAGCCTGATCTCGCTCCGCGATCCGCACCCGGCGACATTCTTCCGCTCCGGCGTGGTCGCCGCCTTCGCATCGCATCTCGCCGAGCTCGGCAGCCCCGCCGTGCTCTGCAACGACCAGCTCACACCGCGCCAGCAGCGCAACCTCCAGGAGGAGTGGGGTGTGCCCGTCCTCGATCGGACCGAGGTGATCCTCGCCATCTTCGCCCGCCGGGCCATCACCGCCGAGGGCCGCGTGCAGGTCGAGATGGCACAGCTCGAGCATCTGCTCCCCCGCCTGGCCGGCGGGTGGTCCCACCTCGAGCGCCAGCGCGGCGGCGTTGGGCTCCGTGGTGGTCCTGGAGAGAAGCAGATCGAGGTGGACCGCCGCCTCATCCGGCAGCAGCTCAAGCGCCTGCGCGAACGTCTCGTCGTGATCGAACGGCAGCGCCGGACGCGGCGCACCGCGCGCACCAACGTCCCGCTCGCTTCGTGCGCCCTGGTCGGGTATACGAACGCGGGCAAATCGACCTTGCTCAACGTCCTCACCCGCAGCCGGGTCCTCGCCGACGACCTGCTGTTCGCAACCCTCGATCCCACGTCCCGCCGCCTGGAGCTGCCGTCAGGCAAGCTCGTCATCCTCACCGACACGGTCGGCTTCATCCAGAAGCTTCCCACCGAGCTCGTCGAGGCGTTCGCGGCAACCCTCGAGGAGGTGCGCCAGGCCCACATGCTCTGTCTCGTGGTCGACGCCTCGCACCCCGACGCGGAGCAGCAGCTCGTGACCGTGCTCGAGACGCTGCGCTCGATGGACTGCGATCAGCCGATGATCCTGGCGCTGAGCAAGGTCGATCGCCTCACCGCATCCGAGGTACGCGCCGCGCGCCTGCGGCTCGGCGACATCGCCGGCGTCTCGGCGCTGGCGGTCAGCGCCACGCGCGGGACCGGTTTGCGCGAGCTCCGCCAGCGCATCGACGCCCTCGCCGCCCAGCTGGTCCCCGACATCAAGGCAAACCGCCCGAGTGCCGCGTCGCAGGCCGCACCACCGCCAAGCGAGTTTCGTACAGCGACCGGCTGAACGCGACGCGATCAGCGTTTGATGGCGCGTTCCATGTCGCGCTCGGCGTCGCGCTTGGCGACGTCCTGGCGCTTGTCCCAGAGCTTCTTGCCCCGTGCGAGGCCGATCTCGACCTTGACCCGGTTGCGAACCAGATACAGCTTGAGCGGGATGATCGTGAGCCCCTGCGTGTGCACGCGCCCGTCGAGGTACTCGATCTCGCGCTTGTGCAGAAGCAGGCGACGGCGCCGCTCCGGCTCGGGGTTGTTGCGGTTGCCGTGCTGGTACGAGGCGATGTTCACCTGCATCAGCCACGCCTGGCCGTTCTCAACGCGCACGTAACCCTCGCGCAACTGGATGCGCCCGGTCCGGAGCGATTTCACCTCGGTACCGGTGAGCTCGATACCCGCCTCGAGCGACTCGACGATGCTGTACTCGTATCGAGCGCGCCGGTTGACCGCCAGCGTGTTGTCGCCCGGTTTCCTCGCCGGCGGCACTAGCGACGCCCCTCAGCGGAATGCCGCCCGCGCAGGAACGCTGCGGGCGCCATGGGTCGCTTGCCGGGAGGCGTGATCAGGTCGACACGATAGCCGCCGTCAACTGTGGCGATGACCACGGATTCGCGCTCACGTGCGGCCGCGC
>Ga0182015_10005336_pt1 | contig 13390 bp, 9 predicted proteins | sample 712P3MmetaG_FD_120478 | JGI IMG/M metagenome (GOLD analysis project Ga0182015, IMG submission 120478) | Permafrost microbial communities from Stordalen Mire, Sweden - 712P3M metaG | ecosystem: Environmental > Terrestrial > Soil > Wetlands > Permafrost | place: Sweden: Stordalen | collected...
ACTATGGATCATCTTTGGAGATTGTGGCGCGAGGAGGAAGGACAGGACATTGCGGAGTATGCCGTAATGCTGGCCGTGATCCTTGTGATCGTCGTGGGCACGATTCGGCTCATCGGCTCCAACGCGAATAATGTTTTCTCCAACGTCGCCAGTGCGATCCAGTAAGGGGTCCGCACGGCGCAGCATGAGCGAGACAATTCTTCCCTGGTGACGACTGGGAGGATTACGTTCGCTCATCCTGACGGAGCGCTATGAACCGCACTCGTTTGTTGATGATTGGAGGTCTGGCTCTGGCCTTAGGGGCCTTGGTCAGCCTCTTCGTCTACAAGAACCTGCAAGGGAGAGGACCGTCGAGCAACGAGCCGGGTGCAGACGTGATCGTGGCCCTCGATGACGTTCAGGTAGGAGCCCGCATCGAAGAGCATGACGTACGGATCGCCAGGTTCCCCGCCACTGGCCTGCCTGCCGGAGCCTACAGCCGGAAGTCGCAAGTGCTGGGCCGCGGCGTGATCATTCCCATCTCCAGGGGCGAATTCATTTTGCCCAGCAAGCTGGCTCCTGAAAATGCCGGATCCGGCTTGCCTTCTCTGATTCCACCGGGGATGCGCGCCGTCTCGGTGCGAGTGAATGAGGTGGTCTCGGTCGCTGGTTTCGTTGGTCCAGGAACCCGCGTTGACGTACTGCTCACTGGAACTCCCAACGGTAGCTCGGAGCCTCAAACCACTACCGTCTTGCAGAACGTGGCCGTGATTGCCTCCGGCCACACCCTCGAGCGCAACGCCTCCGGGGAAGCTCAGAGCACCCCGGTAATCACGCTTCTGGCTTCGCCCGAGGATGCCGAACGCCTGACCCTGGCCAGTTCCGAAGGCAAAATTCAACTCTCGCTGCGTAACCCGCTCGACACTCATCAGGATTCGGTGGACGCAGCCAACGCCAAGGGTCTATACAAGGGCGGTACCCCGCCCGCAGCAGCTCCGCGACGGGTGTCGGTTCGTCCCGTAAGGCAGCCGAAGACTGAGAAACCGCCTCCCTCTCCATCGGTTCTCAGTGTAGAGGTTTATAAAGGTGACAAGAAGACTGTCGTCCCGTTGCCGGAACAGGGCAGTGAAGACCCCAAGTAGTCGGAGAGCAGTTTCTGACCGCGCGTTCGGTACATTGCAGAGCAGGTTTCCTCATGTGGAGAGGAATCACACGATGAAGGTTCGCACGACACTTTTCGTAGCGGTCGCATTGTCGTTTCTGTTCCTGGCGTTCGTTCTGCCAGGGTCTGGCCTGGCCGAGGCGCTGCCCCAACAGCCCGCGACTCAGGCGCCTCAGGAACCAACTCTACCGGCCACCGCTCAGACCACTCTTCCGCCGCAGTCGGCTCAGCCTCAAGGTTCGGCTCCGCTGCGCGTCATGGTCGACAAATCCCTGCTCATCAATACCACCGAGCAAATCAAGCGCATCTCGGTGACCGATCCTAGTGTCGCGGATCCCACCGTACTCACTTCTACCCAGATCCTGGTTCACGGGCGAGCCCCGGGCGAAGTCTCCCTGATCATCTGGGACGAAAACGAACGCTCGCGCAGCTTCGATCTCCGCGTGGATGTGGATGTCAGCGCCTGCGCCGAAGAAGAACATCGCGTCTTCCCCGAGGAACAGATCTCCGTCACGCCTTCCCGCGCCGCCATTGTTCTTTCCGGTCACGTTACCACGGAGGATGTCGCCAAACGTGCTGGAGAACTGGCGTCCGCTTATTCGAAGAATGTGGTCAACGTGCTCACCTTCGGGCCGGTAGGCGCGCAGGAAGTCCTGCTGGAGGTGAAGTTCGCCGAGGTCGACCGTACCGCATTGACCCAACTGGGGGCCAATATCTTTTCCACCGGCGCCGGCAATTTGGTCGGAACCTCAACCACCGGCCAATACGGCGGCTTCGCCTCCCAATCGATCGCCCAAACTCAAGGACAAAGCCCCCCCTACTCAGCCACCCAAACCATCAGCAACGTTCTCAATCTGTTTCTGTTTCAGCCCAATATCCATCTGGGCACCGTGATCGAAGCGCTCGAGACCAAGAATCTCCTTCAGATTCTGGCCGAGCCCAATCTCATCGCGGTCAATGGCAAGAAAGCCAGCTTCCTCGCGGGCGGCCAATTCCCCTTCCCCATCGTGCAGCCCGGTGCAGGGTTTACGGCTGTGACCATCTCCTTCAAGGAGTTTGGCGTGCGGCTCGAATTCACCCCCGTGATCATGCCCAACGGCAACATTCACCTCACGGTTGCTCCGGAAGTCAGCACGCTGGATTTCGCCGACGCGCTCACCATTTCCGGCTTCACCGTCCCGGCTTTGAGCACGCGCAAGGCTGAGACCGAGTTCGAGTTGAGGGACGGGCAAAGTTTCGTCATCGCCGGCTTGATCGATAATCGTGTCACCGATATTTGGAACAAGGTTCCCGGCTTGGGGGACATTCCGATCCTGGGTGCCTTTTTCAAAAGTAAAAGTCTCCAGAAGAGCAACTCGGAGCTGATGGTCCTTTGTACGGTGCATCGGGTCTCGCCTAACACCGAAGCCCCGCCCGGACCGAAGCAACCGCAACCTTTCATCAACAACGATAAGTTCGATGGGAAAAAGCCTTCGGGGAAATAGACCCATGGGCACGACCATAAGGCTAATTAACTGAGAACTGTACACTGGCAACTGGGTTTGAGGAATGGACGTGTGTTATGCCCGAGCTTTCAGTCGTTATCGTGGCCACTGACAATGAGCAGCGCACCGTGCTCCAGGTGTTAGTGGACGGCACCAGCGTGGCCCGCACGGTCCATACCTGCGCCAGTTTCCCGCTAGCGGCATCGGATCCGGTCATGCGGCGTGTGCAAGCGGCTACTCCTGACGTCATGCTGGTCGATATCCCTGGCGATAATCCGGTGGCAGCCATGCGCGCCATTGAACTTCTGCACCAGGAACTCCCCGACTCGGCCGTGTTCGCCATCGGAAATCTCAACCAGCCGCAGGTCATCGTGAGTGCCATGCGCGCCGGCGCTCGTGAGTACATCGAGCGCCCCACCACCACCACCGATTTGCTGGAGGCTTTTGTCCGCCTGACCACGGCGCAGCGCCGGGTGCAGAAGGAAGGCCCCCGCGGTAAGGTGTTCACCGTCGTCAATGCCAAGGGCGGCAGCGGAGCAACCACTGTGGCCGTCAACCTCGCCCTGGCGCTGCAGTCGGCCCATGGTCACACCGCTCTTGTGGATCTTGCGCCTCTCGGTCACTCCGCACTGCATCTGAATCTCAAGCCCTTGTTCAACCTGTCCGATGCCACGCGCAACCTCCACCGCATGGATAGTTCCCTGCTGGAAAGTTTTATGACCCGGCATGGCGGCGGCCTGCAGTTGCTGGCTGGAACCAACGCGCCGGCCTCGATCGAACCGTCGACCACCGAGTTTGTCCGGCTGTTCGACATGCTGGTAACGCACTACCGTTATGTGGTGGTGGACAACTCTTGTCGCCTCGATGCCGCCAGCCGCCTTGTCGCCAACTTGTCGGAATGTGTGCTGCTGGTGGCCTGCACCGACGTGGCCTCTCTGTGGAGTGCGGCGCGCGTGCAACAATACCTGGGGGAAACGGGGCACCGTGACCGCGTGCGGCTGGTCCTTAACCGTTTCCGCAAAGTACCGGGCTTCAGCGAGGCGGATGCGGAAAACGCAGCCGGCGTCAAATTATTGTGGCGCGTCCCCAATCAATACATCGCCATCTCCTCGGCCATTGATCGGGGCACGCCGGTCATGGAGCAAAGTCACACCGAGATTGCCCGTTGTTTTTCCGGGCTGGCGACCGAATTGACCCGCAATGACATCGACGTGAAACGTGCGGCTTGGTCTCTGTTTAAGACGGTATAACATTCTATGGCCAATCTGCAGACCTTCGAGCACAGTGAGTACCAGCAGGTAAAGTCAGACCTGCACCGCAAGATCCTCGATCGCCTTGATCTCGAGAAACTGGGCCGCTCCGCCGGCGATTCAGCCCGCGAAGAAGTTCTCATCCTCATCCGGAACGCGGTCAACAGCGAAGTCATTCCCCTCAGCTTTGCCGAGCGCGAGCGCCTGTCCCGCGAGATCCTCGACGAGATATTCGGCCTCGGTCCGCTCGAGCCCCTGCTCAAGGACCACACCATCTCCGACATTCTGGTTAACCGCTTCGATAAGGTTTACATCGAGCGCGCCGGCAAGCTGGAATTGACCGGCTTGTCTTTCAAAGACAACCAGCACCTCATGCAGATCATCGAACGCATCGTCTCCCGCGTGGGCCGCCGCGTCGATGAGTCTTCTCCCATGGTCGATGCCCGCCTGGCTGATGGCTCCCGCGTAAACGCGATTATTCCGCCCCTCGCCTTGGACGGCGCTTGCCTTTCGATCCGCCGTTTCGGGCGCGATCCGGTCACGGCCCGCAACATGATCCAGAACCATACCCTGACCGAGGCCATGCTCGAACTTCTCTCCATCATGGTGAAGGGAAAATTAAACCTGCTGGTCTCGGGCGGCACCGGCGCCGGCAAAACCACATTGCTCAATGTGCTTTCCGGCTACATCCCCAACGTGGAGCGCGTTGTCACCATCGAAGATGCCGCCGAACTGCAGCTCAAGCAGGAGCACGTGGTACGCCTCGAAACCCGCGCGCCCAACATCGAAGGCAAAGGCGCGATCCGCCAGCGCCAATTGGTCATCAACAGCTTGCGAATGCGTCCGGACCGCATCGTCGTCGGCGAGGTCCGCGGCGAAGAAGCCTTCGATATGTTGCAGGCCATGAATACCGGCCATGAGGGTTCGCTCACCACAGTCCACGCCAACTCTGTGCGCGACGCGCTGGCTCGCGTGGAGAACATGGTCTCGATGGCCAATCTCAACATTCCCGAGCGTGCGGTGCGCCATCAGATTGCCTCCGCCATTCATGCCGTCGTGCAGGTCGCCCGCTTCTCGGACGGCACCCGGAAGGTTACCTCGATTTCAGAGGTCACCGGCATGAATGACGAATCCATCTCCATGCAGGATATTTTCGTGTTTGAACGGAAGGGCGTGGATGAAAGCGGAAAGGTGCGCGGAACCTTCCGCGCCACCGGAATCCGTCCGGCATTTGCCGACCGGCTGGCCACGGCGGGCGCGCGACTACGCCCGGCGTTATTTGAATCGAAGACTGAGATTTGAGGGGGATGGCATGCAATTGTTGATCACTGATTGAAAATCCGAGTCGAATGGGTTGTACCAAGTCGACAATCAAAAATCAACAATCAACATTGTCATAGGCACTTCAAGCAACGTTTCGGGAATTTTTGAGTTAGAGAACTACGATTTATGCCCGCACTCTTTATTGCTCTTCTCGTGTTCGTCGTGGTTGCCCTCGCAACCTTCGCCGGCGCGTCTCTGATCGACGAGCGCCGCGCCCAGGCTCGCCTTATCAAAGATCGTCTAGCCACCGTGCAGAAGGCGCCGGAACGCGAACCGGACGAAGAATTCGCCTTGCTGCGCGATGAGCAGCTCAGCAAGATTCCGGCTCTCGACACTCTGCTGCGACGCTCGGAGCGGGTTTCCGCCATCCAGGATTCGTTGTTGCAGGCAGGCATGAAATTTCGCGCGGGTAACTTTCTCGTGCTGTGCATGGTCTGCGGCATTCTGGCCGGACTTGCGGTTTTAATCGTGAGCAAGAATCCTGCCATCGCCTGGGCCGCCCTGATCATCGGCGCGTTCCTTCCCTATGCGTTTGTGTCCTACCGCCGCCAGAAGCGTTTTGAAAAAATCGAAGAGCTTTTTCCCGAGGCGATCGACACTCTGGCCCGGGCCGTCCGCGCCGGACACGCTTTCACCACCGCTCTGGAAATGATTTCCAACGAAATCTCCGAGCCTCTGGCCAGCGAATTCCGCCAACTGTTTGAAGAGCAGAAGTTCGGCCTGCCAGTTCGCGATGCCCTCATGAATCTCACCGTGCGCGTGCCCCTGGTGGACATAAAGTTCTTCGTCACCGCCGTCATGCTGCAACGCGAAACCGGCGGCAACCTCGCCGAAATCCTCGATAACTTGTCCTACGTGATCCGCGAGCGTTTCAAGATTCAGCGCCAGGTGCGGGTTCACACCGCGCAGGGCCGCCTCACCATGGCCTTGCTCATGGCCATGCCGCCGACGGTCGTGGCCGTTCTGTTGGTGTTCAGTCCAGACATTGTCCGGCCTCTTTTTTATGATCCCCTCGGCCATGTCTTGCTTGTGGGGGCCATTACTTTGCAAACCATCGGCTATTTCGTGATCCGGAAGATTATTAAGATTCAGGTATAAAGATGCCTGTGCTGATTCTCACCATCGTCGTATTCGTGACTGTCGTGCTGGTGGTGTTTGCCTTCGGCGCGGCCGTGGTCACGCCCAGTTCCGTGCTGGGAGCCCGCCTGCGTGCTCTGGGCGGGCAGACGGTCCAGACCCCCGAGAAACCGGCGGCGAAGGTGAGAGAGCGGCTGGAGCAGGCCCTCGATCCCATCAGCAAGGCCATTCCGCTTTCTCCCTCCGACGTCTCCCGCACCCGCGCCTGGCTGATCCAGGCCGGGCTTCGCGAGCCGCGCCATGTTAGCTACTATTTCGGCGCCCGCCTGCTATTAGCGTTTCTTGGCCTGGCCGGGGTTGTGGTTTTTTCCGGCTTCCACAGCGTGGCATTGCTCGTCTGCATTCCCGCGTTCGGTTTCTTTCTTCCCCGCTTCTTCCTAAAGCGCATGATTAAAAGCCGCCAGCAGCGCATCCGCATCGCCCTGCCGGATGCTCTTGACCTGACGGTGATTTGCGTCGAAGCCGGATTGGCCCTCGACCAGGCGTTGATGCGCGTGGGCAAGGATTTGCATCACGCCCATCCCGATCTCAGCGAAGAATTTCACTTCGTCAACCTGGAGATGCGTGCTGGCAAACCCCGCGCCGAAGCGCTGCGCAATCTTATCGACCGCACCGGTGTGGACGATATTCGCTCGCTCGTGGGCACACTCATCCAGACGGATCGCTTTGGCACCAGCATAGCCCAAGCTTTACGGATTCACTCGGACTCTTTGCGCACCGCCCGCCGTCAGCGAGCGGAAGAGCAGGCTGCCAAAACCACCATTAAGATGGTGCCTCCCCTGGTTATATTCATTCTGGTACCGTTCCTTGCCGTCACGGTTGGTCCGCCGCTCATTCAAGCCTACCGCTCCGTATTCGGGAAGTGACGAGCGACCGGGGCACATCCAACCCAGGAACCCAGGAGTGCTCATGCCGGGATTAGTCCCTCAGGGCCAGGCTTTCAACCAAACCCGCCAGCTCTATCTCGCCACCGACCTCGCCATGGCCCAGACGCACTGGTCGCGCTTGCGTGGCCTGTTGGGCGTTTCGGGGGGTGACTTCGGTAATGGCCGCGGGCTCTGGATTCGTCCCTGCCGGGGGGTTCATACTCTTGCCATGCGGTTCCCCATTGACGTAGTCTATTTAGACCACGCCGGGACGGTGGTACATCTCGAGCAGAATCTCCAGCCTTGGCGCTTCTCCCCCGTCCGAATGCAGGCGGCCTCAGTACTGGAGTTACCGAGCCACACGGTAGCCAGAACAGAGACTGCATTGGGCGACAGTATCGAAATCAAGATGAAGGAGAGTATCTAGCCTCGTTTCCATTCGCTACCCCGAAGCCAGATCAACACACTCGCGTTGACCGAAGCTCTCCAACTCGAAGAGATCGCGATCGTCCAGCTTCATGACGCGCCGAAGTTGCTGCTCGAGTGGCCCTCGCGTTGGGATGAATTCGTCACCAACATCGGTCCGGCCTTTTCCCACTCGGGTCCCCGCCTGGCTGGGGAAGCTCCTCACGGTATTTTCCCGTACCGGGGGATGCTCGCTTCGTTCTTGCTGGAAGCCTTTCTAGTCTTCGTTGTCATGGTTCTTCCGCGGCAGGTTGCTAAGCTCCGTCCCTACGCTCCAGCCCAGCGCCCCTACGAAGTTATCTATTACTCCGGCGACGAGCTGCCGCGCACCGAAGACCTCGGCGGCGCTGAGTCTGGCGCCAACGGCCAGGCCGGCGGCGAGGAAGCGCATCACCGGACCCAGACCATCCACGTGGCTCGCGGTGGTTCGCTGGCGCCGAAAGTCGTTGACGCTCCTGGCCTTAAACTCCTTCCCTCCACTGACGCAGTCGCCAACCTGCTTGCCTTGAAGTCCAACCCCGGCCCGCCTCCGGCCGAAGGCCTGCATTCTTCTCTCACTGCTCCCAGTCTTCCGGCGAACGTGATCGCTCCGGCGCCGGTCAACATCACCGGCGATCAGTCGCGCGGCGGACCCAGCCTCAACTCCGTCGTCCCGCCGGCTCCCAGTATCTCTACCGACAAATCACGAAGCGCGCCTGCTCTGAATGCAGCCGTCGTGCCTCCCGCGCCCGACGTCCGATCCGAGCACACACTGTTTGCGCCATCTCTGGATTCCAACATCATCGCCCCGGCGTCGACGCTGGTCTCGAGCGACCATGCCCGTTCCACTCCGGCTCTCAACGCCAGCGTGATTCCGCCCGCGCCTGCGGCCATCGGCCGCGAAGTATCGCCCTCGCGGGTGCAGATGAATAGCGCCGCAGTCGTGCCTCCGCCAGTTTCGGCACCGGAGCGCGAGGCTGGCCGCGATGCGAAACTCAACCTTCCTGCGCCCTCCGTCATCGCACCACCCCCATCCGCCGATTCGGGGCGCGACCTGCGCCGGCTGGAAAGCGGCAACGCTGGCACCTCGCCAACCGTGGTTCCGCCGCCACCACAAGCTGGCAGCGGATCGTTCGTGAGCAGCATCATCGGCAAGCTTTTCGGCACCCAGGACGTGGTGCCGCCTCCACCCGCCGTCTCCTCGGGAAGCGCTTCTGGAACTGGCCGTAGCGCCGCGGGCGGATCCGTCGGCGGCAACGTCATTCCGCCTCCGCCCCAGGTCGAAAGTTCGACGGGAGGCTCCGGCACGGCAGCGCCAGGCTCGGCCTCCGGAAGAGCTCAGGGCGCGTCCCTCGGCGCAACGAACGTAATCCCCCCGCCTCCATCGGTGACAGGCTCAGACACAGGCCACGGCTCGACATCCGGCTCGGGAAATTCTGGCGGATCTGGCAACGGCGGTCTCTTAGCCAGCAATGTCATTCCGCCACCTCCCTCCGTCGGCTCAAATTCCGGCCTCTCCGGCTCTGGTAGAACAGGCTCAGGCCTCGGCGGTCCGGGCGACTCCGGCTCAGTTCTCGCTCCTCCCGAAGGCGCTGGCGGAAATGGCGACAATTCCGGGGTAGTGCTCTCGTCCGACCCCGGCTCGAAAGTAGGAATCCCGGGCAGCGGCAGCAAAGGCTCGCTCGCGATGTCTCCCGCCGGGGCAGACAAGGCGGGTCTGGGCGGTTCAGGCGGAGGCGCAAGCATCGGTCACGGCGAAGGCCCAGGCAGCGGTTTGACCCGAGAGAAGGCCAGCGAAGGCTCGGGCGCTGGCAAGACTGGAACCGGCCTAGGCTCCGATCCCAATGCGCGTACCGGAATCTCTCCCACTCTCGGTCCCGGTGGCGCCGGCACCGCTCCGACCGGCACTTCCGCGGTGCCCGGCGTCGACGTTCGCGGCGGCAGCACCAGCAACGTCGTCAGTCTGCCCGGTTTCGGATCGGAAGGCGGCAGCAATCCCAACCTTCCCGGACGCTCTTCGGTAAAGCAGGAGCAAGGGCCGGGAATCACCATCGTCGCCACGTCGAGTTCCGGCGGAGGATTTGATTTCTACGGCAAGCTCCACGGCGACAACCTCACAGTCTATCTCGATACGGCAATCGGAACGGTAGTGATGCAATTCGCCGAAGCCGATCCCGCCTCGCATCCTCACGCCGGAGCGCTCATCGGCCCGCAGGGCCTGCGCACGGATCTACCCGCGGACCTGCCCCACGCCCGCGTCGTCATCCAATGCAAACTCGACGCTTCCGGCAACCTGAAAGATCTCCAGGTCCTCGAACCCGGCCCAGCCGCCATGACGGCGAAAATCATGGCTGCCCTGCCCACCTGGAAGTTCCGCCCCGCCATGCACGGTGTGCAGCCGGTCGAAGTGAACGCCATTCTCGGCTTCAACATTGACACCAACGACCGCTATTAACGCTGACGCGAGCCCATAGCACAATCTAACCTTGTCAGCTACAGCCCAACCGACGATAATGGCAGCGTAAGCAGTGCGCGAGTGCGATTTATTCTCCCTTAGCGCAGAGCCGGGTTCCAGTGCGGTCAAATGCGCATGAGTTGGTTCAGCTCCGGCGTTGTAACGCACCGGTCAAGGAACTCGAACTGGCCTGTGCTTTCACCTCGCGTGCAGCATCGAACTCCCCAAACGCGTTGTTCTCGGTCTAGACTCGGGTGATGCGAAACCTTCGGGACAAGTTTGTTGCCGGGTTTTCCTTCATTGTGGGCCTCCTATGTTTTGCTCGCCGTAGGCATTCCGTTCCGCGCTCAGACCGACGTCCGCTACGGCGTAGCCGAAACAAGAGACGTAATGGTTGCCATGCGGGACGGAGTCAAACTCGCAGCGGACATCTACCGCCCCACGCAAAACGGCCAACTGGTTGGGGGCAAGTTCCCGGTAATTCTGCTGCGCACGCCCTACAACAAGGAAGGCTCGACACAGATTGCGAACTCCTTTGTCCCGCACGGATACGTCGTCATCGTCGAGGACGTGCGCGGTCGCTACCGATCGGAAGGACACTGGCGTCCACACGTCGATGACCCGAACGACGGATTCGACACGGCGCAATGGATCGGCTCGCAACCGTGGTGCGATGGCGGCATCGGGACTCTTGGTTCGTCCTACGCGGGAGCGACGCAACACGCCCTCGCCATTGGCAACGCCCCCTATATCAAGGCGATGGTCCCCCGCAATGCCATGTCGGACTATGGCCGGTATGGCGTCCGCCATAACGGAGCCTTCGAACTGAGATTCCTCAATTGGATATTCACCCTAGGCAATGCCGCCGGAACTCCAGACGCGCTGCCGGCGGCCAAACGTGCCGCAAGCGATCCCGCCTCTGTGAAAGCTCTTGTCGATATGGGCAGTCAAGTCCGCGAGTACGTTCGAGCCCTGCCCTTGCGCCCCGGCACCACTCCGCTCAAATTCGCTCCCGATTACGAGACTTGGCTGATCGAAGCGATGAGCCATGGCGATTACGACGATTTCTGGAGGAACTCCGGAGCCAGCGTCATCGACCACCTCGCCGAATACAAGGATATCCCCGAATACCACACAACCGGCTGGTACGACTCCTGGGCCACGCAAGTCGCCAACATGAATTACGTCGAGCTGCGCAGGACTAAGAAAAGCCTACAGCGGCTGATCATCGGACCGTGGATCCACAGCAGCGAGAATCTCAGCTACGCCGGGGAGGCGCAGTTCACCGACGATGCGGCGCTCGATCTCACCGCCTTTCACCTGCGGTGGTTCGATCACTGGTTGAAGGGCGTCGACAACGGGGTCGATCACGAGCCGCCGGTGCGCATCTACGTCATGGGCGGAGGCGACTCCCACAAAACGCCGGAAGGCCGCATCTTCGTGGGAGGTCATTGGCGCGACGAAAAGGAGTGGCCGCTGGCTCGCACCACCCCAATCCCTTACTATCTGCATGCGAAGGGCGTTCTTTCTTCTGAGAAGCCAACAGAAGATCAGCCCATCACCTATCAGTTCGACCCGCGGAACCCGGTGCCGACGATCGGCGGCAATGTTTCCTCGCAAGGGACGCTGATGTTCCAGGGAGCGGCGGACCAGCGCTGCCGCCTCGATTTTTGGCTTTGCTCCGACGCGAAGCCGCTTTCTGCCCGAAGTGATGTGCTGGTATTTCAGACGCCTCCGCTCGCCAGTGACATTGAAGTTACGGGTCGGCTTATCGTGAAGCTGTGGGCGTCTTCAGACGCTCTCGACACCGACTTCACCGCCAAGCTCGTTGACGTCTATCCTCCGAACGCCGATTTCCCGTCAGGAGTAAACCTCAATATCGCCGACAGCATCGTGCGCGCTCGCTACCGTAACGGTTTCGGCAAGGCGAAACTCCTGAAGCCCGGACAGCCCTACGAGTTCACCATCGAAATGTACCCCACCTCGCTGGTATTCAAGCGGGGCCACCGCATCCGCCTCGACATTTCAAGCAGCAACTTTCCCCGCTTCGACGTCAACCCGAACACGGGAGAACCGCTCAACAACAACCGCCGCTCCCAGGTGGCCGATAACACGATCTACCTGGATGCAAGGCATCCCTCTCATATTATCTTGCCGCTGATTCCAACTGAGGCGACGGATACGTCCTACCATCGGAGTGAAGGCGATGACGGCATGCCTGCGAACCTTAAGCTTTCGGGGGAACTTGCTCCCGATAGGACCATCCTTCATTGGCTTGGGAATGCTGCATTCGTTCAGTGAAAAACAACTGGTGCTCGAAATACCTTCGGCCGCGACCACAGCGGCAGCTTTTGCTGTCCAACTGACCTTCTCACTGGCTGAGTTTGCGCGGCGGCTCGTGGCGTTTAACGCCAGACCGGTCGTCCACGACTCGACGACTCGGCGGGCAAAACGCGTCTCCAGATACTGTTCATCAAGAATGACGCCATCACGCGTTTTCAAAGACAGGTCACGCTCGATCGTTACTTCGTTACGATTCGCGCTGGCTGCAGTCGATGACAGAACAGTCAAGGCCATGCGGATTTGTGTTTTCATTTCTGAGCTGAAGTGCACAGAAACGCTTTCCCCTAGGTGGCAGAATCTCAAGTAAGCTCCAGGGAATCCGGGGCGCCGATATCGCGCCCGCGGCACACCGTGAAGTTAATCCCAGCCCGTCGGCTTGGAGCGCGCCACAAGGATTCGAACTTCAACCCGGCAGCGCGCCTGTCTGTCTTCACAGCCAACCGGCATGGGTGGAGGGCGATAAGGATGGGAACAATGCGGCTCCCGCTCTTGATTCTGCATATTCTCGCGGGAAGCATCGGCTTGCTCACCGGCACGCTCGCCATGGCTGTGCGCAAAGGCGGTAACCTTCACCGCGCTTCCGGCAACGTCTTCACCGTTGCCATGCTGACACTGGCCAGCAGCGCCTTCTGCCTGGCCATCCTAAAATCCCAGCCGGGCAACATCGTCGGCAGCATTGGCACTTTCTACCTAATCGGCACGGCCTGGCTGGCCGGCCGTCGCACAGAACGCACACGTCTGATGGACTGGAGTGCGCTTTTCATCGGTCTCGCCGGCGCAGTTGCGGCTATCGCCTTGGGCGTTTACACCCTCCACAATCCGTACGGCGTCGACAAAACGACTGCCCCAGCCGGCATGAGCTTCTTCTTCGGCGCCATTCTACTGCTCGCCACTGCAGGAGATGTCCGAATGCTCGCACGCGGCGGAATTTCGGGCCGGCAGCGAAT
>Ga0182015_10005337_pt1 | contig 13386 bp, 12 predicted proteins | sample 712P3MmetaG_FD_120478 | JGI IMG/M metagenome (GOLD analysis project Ga0182015, IMG submission 120478) | Permafrost microbial communities from Stordalen Mire, Sweden - 712P3M metaG | ecosystem: Environmental > Terrestrial > Soil > Wetlands > Permafrost | place: Sweden: Stordalen | collected...
CCGACCATGGCCGGATCGACGGACTGCTGTTTTTCCCAGCGGGTGAAATCCACGGTGCCCGGAAACGGAGTCATCATCACGAACTGGGCGAAGGTGACGCCGGCCTTCAAGGCCATCTCCACGGTCGCATCGAAGGTCGCCGGCTTGTCGGTAGGCAGGCCGAAAATGAAGGAGCCCAGCACGTGCACGCCGTGCTCTTTGAATGTCTGTAACCGCTTCGCCAAGGCCTCGCCGGAGTAGTTCCAGTCTTTGTAGACCGCCTTCAGGCCCTCGGGTGTGACCGCTTCGACGCCGACGAGAGCACCCCTGATGTTGGCTTTTCGCATGGCGTCGAGATAGTCGGCATCCTCGCCGGCTTCCATGGTGATCTGGGTGAAGAAGACCATGTCCTGGGGCAGCCGGGCCAGTTCTTCCATGAGCTGAAAACGCTCCTCGCGGATGGCGGTGAGCTCTTCAACTTTGGCGAGATTGTTTTGCTCGCGGGCGAGGCGGAGATCGGTGAGGGTGACAGGGTAGAAGTTGTCGTCGGCCAGGGCGACAAACCTGAAACCGAGGCGGCGGAGGTTGACGATTTCGTCGATCACGCTCTGATAGCGCCGCTGCCGGGGCTGCTGTCCGTCGGTCCGCCAGACGCTGCAGAAGGAGCAATGCTTGGGACAGCCGCGAATGGTCTGCACCGAGGCCCACATGTACTTTTCCGGCTGCATCAGGTCCCAGCGGGCAGCGAGGAAGTCGGTTCCGGCGATGCGGCCGCCTTCATAAACCTTTTCGGGATGTCCGGCCAGGCAGTCGGCCACCGCCTTGCTCCAGATCAGGTCGCCGTCGCCCTTCACAACCGCATGCGCCTCGCCCTGCTCCAGCGCCTCTTCGGGATACAGCGTAGCGTGAATACCGCCATAGACAACCCACGCACCCCGCTGGCGCGCCAACCTGCCTACCTGGTACCCGCGCAAAGCGTTGCCGGTGTGGACGCTGATGCCCACAATGTCCCCAGCCTGAATGCGGTCGGGATCGATCTGCTCCAGCGACTCGTCAACGAGGATGGGATCTCCCACCGACGGCGGTGTAGCAGCTGCCAGAACGAACAGCCAGCGCGGCGTAATAACGGCCGTGCCAAAGGAATTGTCGCTGGGATTCACCAGAAAAACGCTCATCGGTCTCCTGCCTTTCCTGGTGCGACTGGCGGGGCCTCAGAGAGCGTCTCGCAGGTTATGTTAAACGTGCCGGATTCGCCTGGGCGCACGGGGTCTACAAATCCCTCGCCAGACTGTCCCCGATCATACCTGCCCGGCTGCGCTATTGGAAATCGGAGACGGTAAAACTTTCGCAATTTTGCGCTGGGCGGCCTGGATTTTAGCCGCCTCAACGCCTGGCCGGCTGCCGCTTCGCCAGCATATGGAGGCATTTCTCGATCCGTCGCGCGCGGGTCTCCGGCTTCTTTGCCTGGGCGATCCAGTCGACGAGTTCTTTTCGGTGCGAGTACGAAAGTGCCGCAAAGATCTTGTCGTGCGCCGCCGCGGCGAGCGCCTTTTTCAGGTAAGGCGGAACCGTCACCGTACGCTTGGCCGTGTCCGGCTCCATCACAACCTTCACCGTGTCGCCGATGCCGGCTCCAGCGGCGGCGCGAAGGGTCTGGTTCACGGCCATGTAGTGGGTGGCGTCGCCGCGCGGCATGATCGAGCTGCGGTACGCGACGTTGTTGATTGTCCCCCGGACCGGCACCCGCCCCTTCGAGCCGAAGGTCGTTTCGACCTTGAAGGGGATGGGCATGTGCGCCCACGAGCCGCCGGGTCCACGCCCGATCAGCCGGACGGAAAACCTCTGCCTCACTTTTCCTCTTCCGGATGCGCGGCTGGGCGCGGCGGATTCGCCCATCCGGTGTCGCAAAAGACGCTCCACTTCTTGACCTTGTTGCCTTCCACTTCCGCCAGCCAAGCGGCGGTGACGCTCCAGGTCTGGGGCAGCACGCGCTCGTCAACCTTCCATTTGCCGCCCGCTTCGCCGAACAGAGCCACGCGGTATCCATCCACAAACGCGGCGCCCACGCGGATCCAGTACCCGGGATAAGCGTCGAAAAAAAGCCGCCAGCCTTCAATCATCTTCGCGGCGCCGGAGAAGCTCCTCCCCAGCGCATCCGTGAAGGTGTGGTCTTCCGTCATGGTGTCTCGCATCTTTCCGAGATCCTCTTTGTTGATGGCGGCAACGAAGGCGCTGGCGACGTCGATGGGCGAAGGGGGCATGGGGTTCCTCCTCGGATGAGGGGCAGCTTACCATTACTGACATTATTTTCAAGTTGAAATGACGGCGAATGGGCAGAGAGAATTCGCCGAGATACGCGCCCGGGTGACCGCTACTCCCGGCGCATCAGGCAATCTTGAGAGCGTACGCATCATCCACGAAGCGGTTGCCCCATGTCTGTCCACCAAGCCGCATTCCAGCGACGCTGGAGGTTTTGCCGAACACTTTCCTCAAGGATCTTATGAAGGGGTCGGTGGTTTTCATGATGAAAATCGGAGGGCTCTCACGGACGGTCAATCCCGCATGGTCCAGAGCGCGGTTGACGCGAAGGTACGCATCCCCAAGGTTCAGCGAGTCCAGCTTCCTGGACGCCACTACGAAGCGCCAATCCTCGTACTCGGGGAAATGAACCCATAGTGCGGCAGCCACCGGCAGCTTCTTCTTTTCGAGCGCCGAGACGATTTTCTCGCCCTTTCTGAGGTCGACGTCTACCAAAGTGCCTTTATCCATGGGATCAATCCGTGATGTTCTTCCATTATGGCATCGATGAGCGTCTTGCAGCTTGACCTGTCTGCCGTGCGGTAGCGGCTCTCCTCGGACCACAAGATGCTGACGTCCCAATTCTTGCGAAAGATATCGTCTTGTTTGGCGCGTTCATCTCGTATCTCGTCAAGTTTGGCTATCGAAGCCAGTTTCCTGAGATCGTGCGTCCAAGAGTCGTTGACAATTTTCCTGTCCGGAAACTCATATCGCTTGTATTGCTTTGCGATGCAAGCTTTGAATGCGCATTCCAAGGCATAGCCAGCCAGATAGTAAGCACCGCTGAACTGTTTCGCGAGGAAAAGAGCTTGCGCGTCCTTCAGACGGATGTCGGTCAGATTCTGCAGGTCTTTTCGATTCACGTGGACAATTCTACGGGAGGAGGCGGAACATCACGAGGATGCCTGGGAGGCGCTGCCGGTCAGGGGTCGTTACTCCCAGCGCCGGAAGATCAGCGACCCATTCGTCCCGCCGAATCCGAAGGAATTCGACAACGCGATGTCGAGCTTCCCTTTTTGGGGATGGTTCGGGACGTAGTTCAGGACGCATTCAGGATCGGGATGGTCGAGGTTCGCCGTCGGCGGAGCGGTCTGGTTGAGCAGAGCCAGAATCGTAATGCCGGCTTCGAGTCCGCCGGCGCCGCCCAGCAGATGGCCGGTCATCGACTTGGTCGAGCTGATCTTCAATTTGTGACTGGTGGCGTGCTCGCCGAAGATCCGCTGCATCGCCTTCGACTCCACGACATCGCCCAGCGTGGTCGAGGTGGCGTGCGCGTTCACGTAGTCGATCTGGTGGGGCTCGATCTTCGCGGACTTGAGGGCGTTCTGCATGGCGCGGAAGCAGCCGTCGCCGTCCTCCGGCATGCCGGTGATGTGGTACGCGTCGGCACTCATGCCGTAGCCGATGATCTCCGCCAGAATTTTCGCGCCGCGCGCCTTCGCGTGCTCCAGGTCTTCGAGGATGAGAATGCCCGATCCCTCGCCCACGACAAACCCATCGCGATCCTTGTCGAAGGGGCGGCAGGCATGCGCCGGATCGTCGTTTCGCGTCGAGAGCGCCCGCATCGCGGCAAATCCACCGATGCCCATGGGGGTGATGGCCGCCTCCGAACCGCCGGCAATCATCACGTCGGCATCGCCGCGCTCGATGATCCGATAGGCGTCGCCGATGGAATGCGCGCTGGTGGTGCAGGCCGTTGCGGTGGCTTCGTTGGGACCCTTGGCGCCGTAGCGGATGCTCACCTGTCCCGCTGCCAGATTAATGATGGCCGCCGGGATGAAAAAAGGAGAGATCTTGCGCGGCCCACCCTGCAGCATGTTGTTGTGCTCGCGCTCGATGACGTCGAATCCGCCGATCCCCGACCCGATGAAGACCCCAACCCGCTCGCCGTTGTGGCCCTCGATCTTCAGGCCGGAGCTCTCCATCGCCTCGTGCGTCGCGGCCAGGGCCAGATGGATGAAGCGCCCCATCTTGCGCGCTTCTTTCTTATCCACGAATTGCAGGGGGTCGAAGTCCTTCACTTCGGCGGCGAAGGTGACGGGAAAGGCGGCGGTGTCGAAGCTGGTGATCGTGGCGATCCCGCTCTTCGCGGCCAGCAGGTTGTTCCAGATCTCGGGAGCTGTATTGCCGACGGCGGATATCAGCCCGAGCCCGGTGACAACGACACGTCGTTGCAAGTTTACTTGCCGCCTTTCGCGTTCTTGTCGATGTAATCGATCGCGTCCTTGACGGTTTTGATCTTCTCGGCGTCCTCGTCGGGGATCTCGAGGTCGAAGGCTTCCTCAAACTGCATCACCAGCTCAACCACGTCGAGGGAATCCGCGCCGAGGTCTTCCTGGAACGAGGCGGTGGGTGTCACCTCAGCTTCGTCCACCTGAAGCTGCTCGACAATGATCTGCTTAACCTTTTCTTCCACACCAGATGCCATGCGTCTCTCCTGTGATGCTCAGTTCACGTTGATGCTGAAATCGGGAGGGGGGAAGTGATGCCTCCGCGCGCGCAGGCGCCGAGGTTCGGGTACAGGCACAGAGCCCCTCGGCTCCGAAATTCCAAGTCTACTGACGCCCCCTGGTAGTGTAAAGCGTGCGCAGGACTTATGATGCGCCTCTGTTCAAAACGACTCCCGCCGCGCAATCTGCTACCGTGGAGACTCACCCGCCTCACCCACATCACGTCCCCCTCCGGGAGGGCTTCGCGCATGTCTTCTATTCGGTCTGTCCTCATTTCTCTCCTTGGCGTAATGGCCGCTGTTTCTCTCTCGGCGCAGGATCGGTCGTATGGCCGATCCGTTGTTTCCACGCAATACGGCATCGTAGCCACCAGCGACGTGCAGGCTTCGCAGGCCGGGGCAAGAATCCTCGAGCAGGGCGGATCGGCGGTCGATGCCGCCATCGCCGCCAACGCCGTGCTGAACGTTACCGAGCCCATGATGAACGGCATGGGCGGCGACCTTTTCGCCCTCTACTGGGACGCGAAAACGGGCAAGCTCTACGGCCTGAACGCCAGCGGCTGGGCCCCGAAGGCGCTCACCATCGAACATCTGAAGGCGAAGGGGATCACCTCCATGCCGCAAAGCGGCATCGATTCGGTCACGGTCCCCGGCATGGTTGATGGATGGACCAAACTGCACGACCGCTTTGGCCACCTCCCGTGGCGCACGCTCTTCCGCCCCGCCATTTTCTATGCGGAGAACGGCATTCCAGTCCCGGAGATGATTCACGATTACTGGAAGCCCTCCGATGGTCCGCTCAGGGCCTTTCCGGAAAGCCGCCGCGTCTTTCTGCCGGGTGATCATGTGCCGGAAACGGGTCAAGTTTTCCGCAATCCTGACCTTGCCGGGGCTTTGCGCCTGATTGCGGCGCAGGGGGAGCGGGTCTACTACTCGGGAGCCATCGCCCAGGCCATCCTGAAGACTTCCGCCGAGCACGGCGGGACGATGACCGCCGACGACCTGGAGCGATATTCCGCCGAGTGGGTCGAGCCGCTCTCGACCACCTACCGCGACTGGACCGTCTACGAACTACCGCCCAACGGCGACGGCATGGCCGCCCTCGAGATGCTCAATATCATGGAGCAGTTTCCGCCGGACCCGGCGGGTCCGCACAGCCCGGGCGAGTTGCATACCCGCATCGAAGCCATGAAGCTGGCCTACGCCGACGTAAAGGCCTACGACGGCGACCCGCTCTTCTCGACGATCCCGGTTCCGCAGCTCATCTCAAAGCCCTTCGCCGTAAGGCGGGCAAAACTGATCGATCCCGAGAAAGCCAACTGCGAGGTCGCGCCCGGATCCCTCAGTCCCAGCGACACGACATACCTCTCTGTCGTCGATCGCGACGGCAACATCCTCTCCTTTATTCAGAGCAACTACTCTGCTTTCGGTTCCCAGATCACGGTCGATGGCATGGGGTTCGTGCTGCAAAACCGCGGCGGGCTTTTCTCGCTCGACCCTAAGTCGCCCGATGCGCTGGCCGGCCGCAAGCGCCCACTCCACACCATCATCCCTGGCTTCATGCAGCACGGCGATGAGCACATCGGCTTCGGCATCATGGGCGGATGGAATCAGCCGCTCGCCCATGCCCAGTTTGTGTCAAACGTGGTGGATTACCGCATGAACATTCAGGCGGCGATGGAAGAGCCTCGCTTCACGGTCAGCGCCAAACTCGGCTGCAATATCGTCATCGAGTCGCGCGTCACGCAGGCCTCGATCGACCAGTTGACGAAGATGGGGCACGTCCTCGAAGTCCGCAAGGAGTACACCACGGCCATGGGGCGCGGGCAGGCGGTTCTGCACAACAGCAAAACCGGGGTGAATTATGGCGCGTCCGATCCGCGTGCCGATGGGGCGGCTATTCCCGAGACGCCAAAGTTCACCGGGACAGGGCCGTGACTCCGCGCCATCGTTGAGGTCAAAAACGGGGAATCAGCGGAATTAACTCTCGAAGGCCTTCTCTTCTTCCCGGGGCGCGCTCGCCGCCATCTCCTCGACGTGGCCGGACTCCTGATCCGGTACCAGGGGGAGAGCCTGTTGTTCATGGATGCCCAACAGCCCCGAGGCCTCTGGCGGCTGATTTTCGAGTGTGCTGACGTCCTGAAGCTTGCGGTTAATGGTTTTCGTCTTGCCCCGGATTTCCTTGAGGGTGTTTTGGACGGTGTCGACCTGGTTTTCGACCTTTGACATCAGGTTGCCAAATTTTTGGAATTCCATTTTGGTCGCACCAAGGACGCGCCATACTTCAGCACCTTTCTTGTGGATGGCAACGGTTCGGAATCCCATTTGAAGGCTGTGGAGATAGGCGACGAAGTTCGCAGGTCCGGCGACAGAAACCTGAAAACTGGTCTGCAGCTCGTCGATCAGGCCGGGTACACGCAGCAGTTCCGCAAACAATCCTTCGGTGGGAACGTACATCAGGGCGAAGGGAGTGGTGCGGGGCGGATCGATGTATTTGTCGCAGATCTTCTTTGCCTCGGCGCGGACTGTCGCCGTCAGCGCTTTTTGCGCGACCGCAATGTTGTCACCGGAAGGGTGATCCATGGCGTCCTGAAGGCGATCCCAGTCCTCTTTGGGAAACTTCACGTCGATGGGGAGAAGCATATCGGGCTGGTCGCCACTGGGAATTTTGATGGCGAACTCGACACGCTCGGGACTTCCGTCTTTGATCTGAACATTTCGGATGTATTGATCGGGAGAAAGGATCTGATCGAGCTGGGCCCCACACTGGGTTTCTCCCAAACTGCCTCGAGCTCTCACGTTGGTGAGCACTCGTTTCAGGTCGCCCACACCCACCGCCAGCTCTTTCATCTCGCCAAGACCGGTCTGGACGTTCTCCAGCCGCTCGGCAACCAGGCCGAAGCTCTCGGTGAGACGGCGATCGAGGGTGGAGTGGAGCTTTTCATCGACGGTGGCGCGCATCTCTTCGAGCTTTTCGACGTTGCTCTTTTGAAGTCCCTCGAGTCTGCCTTCGACCGTCTGGCGTAATCCTTCCTGGCGGCGCTCATTCGCCTCCGACAAAGAGTTCACCTGATCGGCCACTGCTGTGAGGCGATCTTTGACTTCCTGTGTGAGTCGCGCGGTGGTTTCGCGGAGATCGCGCCCGAGCTGGCTTAAGGTCGCTTCGACGGTCTCCTTCATCTTCAGGGTTTCGCCGGACTGGGTGGTTTGACCCGAGAACAACGTCTCTCCTACCTTCATTAGCCTGGCGTCGATGCTTTCCGCCAGCTTGAGGTGGCGTTGACTGGCCTCGCTGGCGAGGTATTGGAAATTCTGATTCACAAACTCGCGAAGATCGATCGAGTCCTTGCGGACCTGATCGAAAAACCGCGACGTATCTTCTCGCGTCTTTCCCAAGCCGGTGGACAGGTCGGAACGAATGTCCTGGATCCCTGTGCGGAAGTCGGCTTCGAGGTGTTCCGAGCGACTGTCCAGCCGGATGATGCTTTCCTGAAGAGCCCGGTACGATTCAGAGATTGGCGGGTTCTTCCTGAGCATGAGAATGACAAGGCCGGCGAGAATCGCGATTTCCAGGACGATGATGGGGAGCATTTTGGGGGTCTCCAAAAGCAGAATACTCCGGAGAGTGACGCAGCCCTCGTAGCTCACCGGGCGGCAGGCATCCGATGCGGAACCTGGCAGCGGCGAGAGACGCCGTTGCCGGTTGGATGCGGGAAGTGGCGATTTGAGGAGGACGTGGGAGAGCGGGCGAGGTTACCGGCCGCGATCGGCATCCGCTGGCGTGTGCGCCGCGAACGCCTTGCGCAGCCGCTCCCAGGTCACGGCGAGGTCTTCGGGTAAGAGGCGCGTCTCGCTCACGACGGTCATGAAATTGGTGTCGCCGGTCCAGCGCGGCAGTGCATGCAGGTGCACGTGTCCGGCTACGCCTGCGCCCGCCGACTTGCCGAGGTTCAGCCCGAAGTTGAATCCATCCGGCTGATAGACCTTCGTGAGAGCCAGCTCTGACCGCTGGGCAAGGCCCATCAACTCGTGCGCGGTTTCCGGCGGAAGCCCGGCAAGCGACGGCTGATGTTCGTAGGGGACCACCATAATGTGTCCCGATGTATAAGGGAAGCGGTTCAGGCAGATGTAATTACGCTCGGCCCGCAGTACGATGCCCGCGGCACGTTCGGCGTCGCTGCGATTCGTCCCGTGCGCTTCGGCGTAGTCGACCGCGGCGATCATGTTGCAGAAGACGCAGCCCGTATCGCCCGGCCACGCGCTTAGTTCTTCAGGAACCCCTGCCCGCTTCTTCTTGTCCGCTTCGGTGACGTAGGTGTAGCGCCACGGTGTCCAGAGGTATTCCACGCGCGCAGTATATCCCGAGGCGCGCGGCTTGCTACTTCGGCTGCGGCAGTTCCGCAGGCAGCGTCTGCACCTTGCTGTGCCGGACGGAGTAGCTGAAGTAAATCACCAGGCCGATGATTAGCCAGCTGAAGAACCCGATCTTCGCGGGCGTGTCGGAGGAAACCATCAGGGCCAGAGAAATGATCATCCCGAGGATGGGCACCAGCGGCACCCACGGGGTCCGGAACGGGCGCGGGACATCGGGCTGCTTGCGGCGCATCACCCACACGCCCAGGCAGACGATAGTAAACGCGAGCAGTGTGCCGAGGCTCACCAGCTGCCCCAGGAAGGTGATGTTGAAAAACGCCGCCAGGAAGGCGACCAGGAAGCCAACCGCGATCGTGACCAGCCACGGCGTGCGGAAACGCGGGTGGATAGTGCTGACCCATTTGGGCAGCAGGCCATCGCGGGACATGGTGTAGAGCACGCGTGTCTGGCCGAGGATCATAACCAGCATGACGGACGCGAGACCAGCGATGGCGCCGAGGTCGATGAGACAGACGCCCCACGTGGCTCCGATAGCGGCTGCGCCGTCGGCGACCGGGGACGGCGTATTCAGCGTCGCGTAGGGCTTCACTCCGGTGAGCAGCCCGGCGACAATGATGTAGAGAACGGTGCAGATGATGAGCGAGCCGAGGATGCCGAAGGGGAGATCTTTCTGCGGATTGCGCGCTTCCTGGGCGGCGGTGGAGACGGCGTCAAAGCCGATGTAGGCGAAGAAGACCACGCTGCCGGCACGCATGATCCCGGACCAGCCATAGGCGCCGAAGTGACCCTGGTTTTTCGGAATGAACGGATGCCAGTTGGCCATCATCACGCTCCAGTGGCCGAACGCGTAGATGGTCGCGATGCCGATGAAGAACAGGACGACGGAAACCTTGATCATGACCGCGGCGCTGTTGAAGTTGGCCGATTCCTTCACTCCGACCACGAGGATGACGATGACCACGACGATGGCGCAGAGCGCGAAGATGTCGACCTTCGCGGAAAGTGCGTGACCGAAGAGGGTGATGGCCAGCGCAGGCGTGGGGTTGAAGGGGACCCGCACCCCAAAGTAGCCCAGCAGGCTGCTGACGTAGCCGCTCCAGCCGACGGCGACGGTAGCCGCGCCGAAGGCGTATTCGAGGCAGAGGGCCCACCCGATGATCCAGGCCGTCAGCTCGCCGAGCGTGGTGTAGCCATAGGTGTAGGCGCTGCCGGCAATGGGAATCATGGAGGCGAACTCGGCGTAGCACAACCCGGCAAAGACGCAGCCCACGCCCGCGACCACGAAGGAGAGCACCACGGCGGGACCGGCAAACTGGGCCGCAGCCGTGCCGGTGAGCACGAAGATGCCGGCGCCGATAATCGCGCCAATACCCAGCGTGATCAGGTTCACCGGACCCAGCGTGCGCCTGAGAGTATGCGTGCCTTCCTCGCTGGCCTCCTGACGAATCGCGGAAAGGGGCTTGACGGCAAAAAGCCTAGGCATTCTCGGTTATTCCTCCGGAAAATTATTCAGGCGCGCTTTCTGCCTGGGGAGATGGTTCTCGAATCGCGCTGCGGGACCACACAAAGAAGACCGGCACACCCAGCAGCACAATCACCAGTCCCGGCCATGTGTACTGCGGTTTGTAGCGCAATAATACGATACAAATCCACGCGGCCATCAAAATATAGATGGCGGGCAGCACCGGGTAGCCGATGGCGCGGTAAGGCCGCTCCGCCTGCGGCCGCTTCGCCCGCAACACAAACAGGCAAAGGATGGTCAGGATGTAGAAGATCAGCTCCGTGCAGATGATGTAGTCGAGCAGCTGCCCGTAGGAGCCGGAAATGCAGAGGACGCAACTCCACACCGCCTGCACGATCAGCGCCGCGACCGGAGTATGCCAGCGCGGGTGCAGCTTCGCGGCTGATTTAAAGAAGAGTCCATCGCGGCTCATCGCGTAATACACGCGCGCGCCCGCCAGGGTCAGCCCGTTGGCGCAGCCAAAGGTCGAGATGAGAATCGCGCCAGCCATCATGTATGCTCCGGCGCGCGAGAAAATCAGCTGCAGCGCCGCCGTGGCCACGCGATCTTCAGAGGCATACTGAATGCCGCGCGCCGCGATGGTGGTACCATGCGGACCGCCGTGCAGCGGCAGCGCGAGCAGGTAAACAAAGTTGGCCAGGATATAGAGGCCCAGCACCACTGAGGTTCCCAGCGCGAGCGACAGCGGCAGGTTGCGCTTCGGATTCCGCACCTCACCCGCGGTGTAGGTGACGTTGTTCCACGCGTCGGCGGAGAACAGCGAGCCGGTCTGCACGACCGCAAGGATGGTCAGCACGCCGACCATCGCCATTGGTCCTCCCACGCCCACCTGCAACGGGTGGAGTGTGCTCCAGCCGGCCCCGTGCCAGAAATTCGCGCCAAAGTTCGCGTGAATCGCCGCTGCATTGCGTCCGAACAGCACGCCCAGAATCACCAGGCCCAGCAGCGCAGCGGTCTTCGCCGTGGTAAAGACGTTCTGCACCAGCGCGCCGAGCCGGACGCCGAACACATTGATCCCGGCGAGCATCAGGATCACCACGATGCCGGCGAGGTTCGCGGTGCTGATGCCGATGTCCATGTTGCCGAGCACCATGGGGCCCACTTTCCACGCAGGAACGTGCCCGATGTGCCAGACCCAGTTCGTCGTGGAGACAGAAGGGAAGAAGACGCCCAGGAATTTCCCGAAGGCCACGGCGACAGCGGCAATGGTCCCGGTCTGAATGACGAGGAAGAGCGTCCAGCCAAACAGAAAGCCCCAGATGCGCCCCAGCGCTTCGCGCAGGTAGATGTATTGCCCACCGGCTCCGGGCATCATCGCGGCCAGCTCTCCGTAGCTGAGAGCGCCGATGATGGTCATCACTGCGGTCACCAGCCAGGCGGCGATCAGCAGCGCCGGAGAGCCGACGCCGCGGCTGATGTCGGCGGGGACAATAAAAATGCCGGAGCCGATCATCGAGCCCATGACGATAGCCGTCGCGCTGAACAGCCCGAGGCTCGCGACGAGTCCCGGTTTTTGGCCGGCCGGTTTCTGAGCGGTAGTGGCGGAGCTGGCGGACGGGGAACTCACGTGTCCTACAGTTCTAACTGAAAATTTCGAGAAAGTCTTTCGCCGATTGCGCGGGGGAGCGGCCGGGGGCTGCAAAAATCGCCGCGATCACGGCCAGGGAGTCGGCTCCGGCCGCGTAAACCGACGCCGCTGTCTTCAGCGTGATCCCCCCGATCGCGACCAGAGGCTTCCGCGTGAGCGCGCGGGCACGCCGCACGCCGTCGAGGCCAATTATCGGGGAGGTGTCGCGCTTGCTCGCGGTCGCGAACACGGGCCCGATCGCGATGTAGTCCACCGGCTCCCTGTCTGCTGCGATGAGCTGCTCCTCGTTGTGCGTCGACAGCCCAACCAGCGCGCTCTCCCGGACAAGCAAACGCGCCTGGCGCGGCGGCAAGTCCTGCTGGCCGACGTGCACGCCGTCCCACCCCACTGCCGGCACCAGCGCGGCGCGGTCATTCAGGATCAGACGCATTGGGGTCAGGGCTGCCTGGCCTGCCGCCTCTTGCATCGCGCGCGCATCCGCGGCGACCACCTCGTCTTCGTCGCGTTTATTGCGGTACTGCAGAATCTCCACGCCAGCTGCGGCAAGCTCCTGCACGATCCGTCGCAACACGCTTCGGCGCTGCTGCGGGTCCGCGCCGAGCCCACACAACACTAACTCCGCGTCCAGAATCGGATACAGTTCCGGAAACCTCTGGTTGCCGCCGCTCCGTTTGTGTCGAGACTCAGTCATTCGGGATCGCGCGCGGGAAAAAGCCCTGCCACGCAGCAGCGTAGCAGGGCCCTTGCTCCTGTTCGTTGCCTCGTAATGCCTACCGCGGCGCCACGCTCAGCGTCATCTGCGAACCGCTGTCCAGGCTCACATTTTTCCCGTGCCCCGTCAGCACCGTTGCCATTGACATTCCCGCCGCTCCGTTTGCCCCGCCACTGGATGCATCCGCCGCAGTGCTCATCGTGTTGAACGTCACGCCGGAAAGATTGCCCACCGGCATCGCCGGCCCGGACGATGGCACGCTCGCGGCCGCCGCGTTGTTCAGGGCCGCGCCGTTCGCGCCCAGATTCCCCGCTGCTCCCAAAGCCCCGTTTGCCGCGTTGTCGGTGCCGGACGTTGCATTGTTCAGTCCCCCCGCTGCCGCGGCCGAGGTCCCCGCCGCCGGGCCAGTCGCCCCCCGCACCGTGCCCGAAGCGCTGTTCGCCATACCGACACCGCCGCCTCCG
>Ga0182015_10005338_pt1 | contig 13385 bp, 14 predicted proteins | sample 712P3MmetaG_FD_120478 | JGI IMG/M metagenome (GOLD analysis project Ga0182015, IMG submission 120478) | Permafrost microbial communities from Stordalen Mire, Sweden - 712P3M metaG | ecosystem: Environmental > Terrestrial > Soil > Wetlands > Permafrost | place: Sweden: Stordalen | collected...
ATCCCCTTCGGCAAGCTTAGTAGGGAACGGCCTTTCGAGCCTAGGCGCTCGGGAGGACAGATCCAGGCGAAATAGCGAGGTTATTCGTTTTGTTTGAGCTGATCAGCTTTGCGCTTGGCCGCTTCGGATTTTTGGGCGAGGCCTTTGGCTTGGTAAGCGGCAGCGAGAGCAGTCTCGATTTCGTAGTCGTCGCCACTGCCTTGCTGCTCCTTGAGGAACGCGGCGATGGCGTCGTCGTACTGGTTTAGTTTGGCGTAGGAGAGGCCGAGGTTGTAATTGACGCCGGGGAATTGGGGCTTGAGGCGGACGGCGGTTTTGTATTCTTCGATGGCGCCCTGATGATTTTCTTCGGTGGCGAGCGTCAACCCCAGTCCGTAGTGGGCGTCCGCGTTGTTCGGTTCTTGAGTGAGTAACTGGGTGAAAGTGTCCTTCGCGTCCTGCGGGCGATTCTGGTTCAGGTAGACCATTCCCAATAAAATGCGGGCGTCGGCGTCTTGAGGCCGGAGTTGAAGCACGCGCTTCAGTTCGGTTTCCGCCGGAGCAAACTCAGCCTGATTGAAATAGGCCTGGGCCAAAGCCAAATGCGCGGGGACAAAGTCGGGACGCTGCTGGACGATCTTCTGGAGATGGGCAATAGCCTGAGCGGGATCGTTTTCAGGGAGGTCGCCGGCTTGTCCGGCGTGGGCTCGTCCCAGGCGCAGGGGAAAGCCGCGGTAATGCGCTGACCCGACTGCGACAGCGGCGAGGGCGAAAGTCATAACGAGAAAGACGGCGACGCGGCGAAGAGGCTGATCGTGCTGGGGGGCGATCAGCGCGATCAGCGCGCCCACAATTAGTCCGGTGATTAAACCTCCGATGTGCGCGGTGTTGTCGATACCGGGAAGTGCGAATCCAAAGACGAGGTTGTAGACAACGAACGCCCCGAGGCTGCGCAGTGTGCCAGAGAGTGCGGCGCGCGGCACGGAGAACTCTCCTAATTTGAAAGCGGCGATGAGCGCGCCAGCGAGACCGAAGATGGCTCCAGAGGCTCCTACACTCGCCCGATAAGGATTCCACGCTGCGCTGGCCAGACTGGCCCCCACGCCGCAGATGAGGTAGACGGTGGCGTAGGTCCAGCGTCCATAGAGCGCTTCGCAAAGGGCTCCCAGATTCCACAGGCACCACATGTTAAAGGCGATGTGGATGATGCCGCCGTGAACGAAGATGTTCGTCAGGAGCCGCCACCATTCTCCCGAAAACGTGAGTGCGCCTACATTGGCTCCCCATCGGATGCTTTCTGGAATGGAGAACTCCATGATGGTGGAACCGGCGAGCGCCATGCCGAGGAATATAGCTGCGTTGATACCGAAGATGATCTGTGTGAGGCCGATGGTGGCCCCGCTGCCGCTGGCCCAGGGCGTGCGCATAACCGGCTGCCGCGCGTCGTCCGCGAGTTCACCGCGCTGGTAGGCTTCGTGGCGCACGCACCACTGGCAGATCTTCTTACCAAAGGTTAAGCCGGGAAGCTGACGGCCACATCGAATGCAATTTGCCATGAGTTCTTAAAAGAGTATCAGCAGTTCGCGGCGAACGACAAAGCTCGAGAAAATTAGGCAGTGGGTCGGTTTGATTGTCATCCTGAGCAAGCGCCTTTGCGCAGCGAAGGATCTGGGCGAGTCGCGCAAGGCATCTCTCGCTCTGCATGAACAAAGGCTGCACTCGGGGTTACGCCAGCGAGAATGTAGCTGGCTCAGAGGTTTCGCGTCAGCGAAGCTAGCTCATCGGGCGGCAATTTCATAAAGGCAGCAGCGGCTGCGGTTTTTAGGGCACCGTAAGTTTGAAGGCCGTCGATCTCGCCCGCCGTGCGCAGGTGCGCGAGAGCCGGCATAGAGTTCAAGATATCTGCGCGAAGCAACAACCAAAAGCGAAGCTTGATTCCGGTCAGCGCGGAATAGAGGCGGACCTCAATCGCTCTCTCTTGCAGAATAGAAGCCAGGCTGGCCCGGCGAGGGTCACAGCTGTTCTTTTCAGCGTCGGCGAACTGAACCAGGACCTTGGCATTGTGAGCCATACGGCGCGTTACCTCGAGATACAAACGCATGCGCTTACGTTGCGCCTCGCGAAACTGCAGCGGGCCCATTTTCCAGCGAAATCCAAATTCCGCGGCCGGGTCGAGGAGCGACTCGGCCAGTGAAAGGTCGACCGGGTAGAGGAAGGGAATGACATCATCGGCGTCGACGTCGCGCTTGGGAAAACGCGTCCAGGCGCAGCGCAGCATGTAGATGCAGGACAGAGCGCCCCACGCAACGATCAGCCAGGTGAAAATAATGGAGAACATAACCTAGCGCATCCTCCGTAACGCGTCCTTATATTGTTCTAGTTCGCCGGGGGAAGGGGCCGATAACTCGGGATTCGGAGTTTCTGCCTTTTGTGGCACGCTGAAAAACCAAATCCAGATCAACACGGCAACAGAGTATGCCACAAGTGAGGTCCATCCCCACAACAATTTGAATCTTGTTCCAAAATCCGAAAATTTGGTCGTGGTCAGCAGCATAACCGTGGCGTACAGGCCAAACCCGGTGGATATGCCAAATGGATACTGCCGCCAGCGGAGGCCAACAACCGGGACAAGCGTTACCAGTCCAGCGAAGACGAATACCTGCACGAACCGGACCGCAATTTCGCCGACGGCAATATAGAACTCGAGGCCGCTAAGGCGCGACGGGACGACGTTCGCCCGGACTATGCTCATGCCTATACCCAGGACAAGGACCGCCGGAAAGATAAGGCGCGCCCACCAGGCGCGGGTTAGGCTCCCGAGAACCGTTCGGAGCACCTCGTACATCACGAGGATTCCAAGGAGATCGTAGACGGCTTCGGTTATCCAATAAGTTGGATAATAAGTGCGTTGATTGCCGTGAGTCAGGAAACGTGCTATGTCCGCGGCCACTGCAAATGCAGCATAGGCAAAGAAACCGGGAAGGGTTACGAGCGCACGTCTGCGAATTAGTACTCCGAGAAGCACCACCAGCAGACAGGACGGAACGAATTCCAGGATGTTCATTGAAGCCGGGAACAGCTTACCTCAACTGTTCCCGATCTTCGAGCGTCATTTTGTTATGTGGCAAATCAAGCCTGCGGCGGGTTGGTCGTTGTCTTGATCGGCGGAAGTCCGCCACCGTCAGCCAATGGGGGGGCAACCGGCTTGGGTGGCTTAGTTGTAGTGGGCGGAAGTCCGCCTCCGTCTGCCAGCCGGACTACGCCCGGTGTGGGAGGTTTAGTCTGCTGCTGCGACTCGTCAGTCAAAGCTGCCCGGGGCCCGGGGCAGACCCATTTCCAATTCACGATGTTGCAATCTGGTGGCATTCCTGGCCCGTCGGCCAAAGCTACCGAGGCGAATGACATGAGCAATAACGCAACTGCAAGGATCCGTTTCATGGTGATTCTCCTTATCGAGGGGGGATTCCCCAGGGAAACAGTTTAATCGGGGACGCAAGGGGTAGGGGCTTTTCAGGCCGAAAACAAGCAAAATCCGAACGGAAGGTCATTCCTGGCCGCAATTCGCCCGTCGATTTTCAGTGGATTGTCTTTGTCTTGCGTGACATGTAATCCATCAAAAGGTACTGCCCCAGCGTGTACGGTGTAGTGAAGTAGGCCTTGCCGCGGCACATTTCCGTTACTTTCTGGACGAATTGCACCAATCCATAATCTGACGCGAGCATGAACGTGTTGATGAGGACGCCGGCGCGCTTGCACTTCGAGACCTCTTCAAGCGTCTGGCTGACGACGAGGGGATCGAGGCCGAAGGCATTTTTGTAAATGCGTCCGTCTTCGAGCGTCAGCGCGGAAGGTTTGCCGTCGGTGATCATGACGATCTGCTTCATGTCTTTTCTTTGCCGTTGCAAAATTCTCTGGGCCAGGCGCAGGCCTTCACGCGTGTTGGTGTAATAGGGGCCGACCTTGACGCGGGCAAGCTGCGAGAGCGGAACTTCTTCGGCGGAGTCGTGAAAGAGCACGAGCGAGAGCGAGTCGCCGGGGTACTGCGTGCGGATGAGATGCGAGAGCGCCATGGCAACTTTTTTCGCCGGAGTAAAGCGGTCTTCGCCGTAAAGGATCATCGAATGCGAGCAGTCGAGCATGAGCACCGTGGCGCAGGAGGACTGGTACTCGCACTGGTGGACCTGCAGGTCCGAATATTCGATGTTGAGCGGCAGGCTGAGACCTTCGCGCTGGATGGCGCTGGAGAGCGTGGCAGTGATGTCGAGGTTGAGCGTGTCGCCGAACTCGTAGGTGCGGGACGCGCCGCTGGCTTCGATGCCGGTGGCGAGGTCGCGGGTATCGTGGCGTCCGAAGCTGGATTTGCCGAGCGAGCCGAGCAGGTTGCGCAGAGATTTGAAGCCGAGGAAGTCAAGGCTTTTGTCCGTGATTTCGAATTTGGCCTGCTGCGCGTTTTCCCCGAGTTGTCCGCCCACACCGGACGGCCGCGAAGGATCCGGAGGCTGGTCGATTGAGATGTAATCTTCCTGCTGCATGCGCTCGATCAACTTTTCGATGAGTTCGTCGAGCTGGCCATCTGCCGCCATTTGCTGCAGGCGTTCGCGCATGTCGTCGTCGAATTGATCGCCATCCATCAAGGCTTGCTCGATGGCGCGGCGAAGGTCGTCGAGAGTCTGTTCACCCTCGGGCATCTCGTACCACATGTCGCTCTGGAAGCCGCTCTGCAGAAGGTAGTCGGCAAGCGCGCCGAGCAAGTCCTCCATGCTCATTTCGCCGGCGGGGTCGGGCACGTATTTGCTGTAGCGGATGCGTTTCATAAAGCAGTGGTCAGTGATCAGTGGCCACTGAAAACTGAAGACGAGAGTTCTTTTCTGACCACTGGCCACTGATCACTGACCACTAGTTAAACTGTCTCCTCTGCCTGTACGGTGGTTCTTCTTTCTCGAAGCTTTTCTCACGCTGCGGTTCGGGTTTTTTCTCTCCGGCTTTGAAGACTCGCTCCTCGCTGCGGCCTATGCGTTTGTGGGCGTGCAGGCCTTCGAGGATGAATTCGGCGGCGGAGACCTGCTGCTCGGGGCTTTCTTTGTGCGAGACACCGAGCGCGCCCAATTTTTCTCCCAAGCCCTGAATCTCTTTCAAGTTTTCAAGCGCTTCGAGAGCGCAAACCGAATCCGACAACTGAATCTCGCCGCCGAGGTCGAACCACTGTACGATCTGCTGCACGTTGGCTCCGGTGAAGTACTGGTCGTAAGTCTTGGCGATGGCGGCGCGGATCAGTTCACGGGAGACGTGGTCAGCGCCTTTCATCTCGCCCTCGTATTCGAGTTCCAGTTTGCCAGTGATCGCAGGCAGCGCAGCGTAAACGTCACTCACGCGGGGCACAACCAGTTTTTCGCCGTTGCGGAGGGCCCGGCGCTCGGCGTTGGAGATGACATTTTCCATGGCTGAGATTGGGAGGCGCTGGCTGACACCCGAACGCTTGTCGATTTTCTTATCCTCGCGGGCGGCGAAGGCGATGTGCTCGATGACCTCCGAAATGTAGGTGGGCAGATGCATCGCCTGGCCATCGCGGCTGGTCCAGGCTTCCTGCGCGGTGATGGCAATGCCTTCATCCACGGTTGCAGGGTAGTGGGTGCGAATCTCGGAGCCGATGCGGTCCTTGAGCGGTGTGATGATTTTTCCGCGGGCGGTGTAGTCTTCAGGATTGGCGCTGAACACGATGGCGACGTCGAGCGGCAGGCGGATGGGATAGCCTTTAATTTGCACATCGCCCTCCTGCATGATGTTGAACAGGCCGACCTGAATTTTTCCGGCAAGGTCAGGAAGTTCGTTGATGGCGAAGATGCCTCGATTGGCGCGGGGAAGCAGGCCGTAGTGTACGGTGAATTCGCTCGATAATTCGTGGCCGCCACGGGCGGCCTTGATCGGGTCGATGTCGCCGATAAGGTCTGCGATGGTGACATCGGGCGTGGCGAGTTTTTCCACGTAGCGGTCGTCGGGAGTTAGATAGGCGATGGGAGTGGCGTCGCCGAGGCGCGCGACCTCTTCGCGGCAACGTCGGCAGATGGGAGCGTAGGGATTGTCACGAATCTCGCAGCCGGCGACGTAGGGCATGTGAAGATCGAGTAGCGTCGTAAGAGCCCGCAGGATGCGGCTTTTGGCCTGGCCGCGCAACCCGAGCAGGATGAAATTGTGCCGCGAGAGAATCGCGTTCACGATTTGGGGAACAACGGTGTCGTCGTAGCCGACGATGCCGGGGAAGATGCTGGCGTCGTCTTGCTGACGCAAGCGGGCGATGAGATTGTCGCGGAGTTCGTCTTTCACGCGGCGGGTGCGCAAACGTTCTTCGGAAAAAGCACTGCGCCGCAATTCGTCTAACGTGCGTGGAAGACTCATGAGGGACTCCCGACTACTTTTCTGAATTATACAAGAGCGGGCTTCACGCTTCGGTTGTCGGGCTTCAGCAAAACCTCTGACGCACCTGGCCGTAGTTGCATTGCTATCCGGACGCCGCACACGTCCGGTTTTGCTGAAGCCCGAAGTCCGAAAGCCGAAAGCCCGGTGTTCAGTGGACGTGGCCGTTGCCGCCTGCCTTTTCACGCGCATTGGCGGTACGGCGGAGATTGGGGATGATAGTTTCGAGATAACTGATGAACAATGAAAGACGTTCTGGTTCGGAGCGCAGGGAGAGCAGTTTTTGCTTGAAATCCAGATCGAGAGGCAGAGAGCCGGCAAGATGGAAAGAGAGCAACATCGGATCGGCGGCGGAGAGATCCTGTTTTGCCCCAGCGATGGCCATAAGTTCGGAGTGCAACTCCACCGCGCGCGAGGTGTCTTGCCGCGGCGGAGTTCCGGGTTCGTCCTCAATCATGAGAATTTCGGCGCGCAGGAAAGAACGCTCCCGGTTGACGCGCAAGAGTTCGAAACGCTTGCGGCCCTCGGTGACCAGGTCGAGGCGGCCGTCGGGGTACTCTTTCACGACGGCAACGATTTCGGCGGTACATCCCACCTCGGCGAGACCCTGTTCGACGGCGCGCACGACCCCGAAGATGCCTCGCTGGGCGAGGCATTCGCCGATCATTTCCTTGTAGTGCGGTTCGAAGATATGCAAGGGCAGGGGAGTGCCGGGAAACAGGACGACATCGAGCGGGAACAGTGGCAGAAGGGCGTCCAAGCAGTCTCCGGTGACGAGCGCGGGGATGAGCGCGAACACGAGCGCTGGCTTGATTGTACCGCAGGGCTTGACTTCACAAGTTGCAGGGAATAAAAGCGCGCTATGGAACTTGCAGGCAAAATTGCGGTGGTGACGGGCGCTTCCATGGGAATTGGGGAGGCGATTGCGAAAAGTTTTGCCGATCATGGCGCGAGTGTCGTGATGCTGTCGCGCGATGCGGGCAGAGTGGAAGCCGCGCGAGGGCGCGTGGGCCACGCCGAGCGAACGCTGGCTTTGGCTTGCGACGTCAGGCACCGGGAGGATGTTGACCGTGCGATCGGACTGACGCTGCACCATTTCCAGAGGATCGATATTTGGGTGAACAATGCGGGGCATGGGCTGCTGGATTCGGTGGCGCAGATGGAGATGGCGGCGTGCCGGGAAATGTTCGACACGAATTTCTTTGGAGCGGTGGCGGCGATGCAGGCGGTGATTCCTGTGATGCAACAGCAGGGCGGGGGGACGATCATCAACATCTCGAGCGTGGCGGGGCACATTCCAGTGCCGTTCCATGCGGCTTACAGTGCCACCAAGTTTGCGCTGAATGCGCTCGGCAAAGCGGCGGGCGTGGAATTGAAGAAAGACGGCATTCACGTGCTCACGGTTTGTCCTGGATATGTGCGGACGGCGTTTGGTGAGAATGCGATTCGGGGCAATGAGTTGAAGCAAGTTCGTCCGGGATCGGTGAGGGGGATTACTGCTGAACGGGTGGCTCAGGCTACGCTACAGGGATATTTGAAACGAAAGAGGGAAGTAATTGTGCCGTGGACGATGTATGTGCCCCTCAGAATTTATCAGATGTTTCCCTGGGTAGTGGAGTGGGCAATGGGGAGGATGGCCGGGTGATGATAGCTCCCGGACAAATCCTTAAATACGGGGAGCAGGGGTTCACAGGGAGGTTATTGGTCCTACCCCAGCTCCGCGAGCATGGCTTCCATCTCGCCCTGGGCGTGCAGGTTGCCGGTGCGGCGAGCGGATGCGATGCCGTCGCTGAGCATGGTCTTCGCTTCGGCGATGCGGTCGGCGCGGGCTAGCGTTTGCGCTGCCATGAAGTAGCCAGGTGTGTATTCGGGATTGGCTTTAAGCAGAATGGAGAACTCAGCCAGGGCGCGATCGAAGTCTCCCTGTCTGGAATATTCCATCGCCAGGCCATAGCGGGCGAACGTGTCGTTTGGATCCTGGGTGAGGATGTCGTTGAGCGCAGCGATGCGGTCCATAAAGTAGTTCTCAGTTCTCAGTTGAGATGAGGTTACTACAAACGAGCTCTTCGCTTCTGGATCGCTGAAGTGCTCTGGCTTCTCGCTTGCATGGGTTGAGGTGAGTAGAATGAGCGTTCTTAAGATTTCATGCTCTTTGGAGGGTAACTGGTGGCTTGTCCGTTTTTCATGCCAATAGAGAGATTGCAGAGCGGGACTTGGCTGCATGCGCTGCGGCTCCCGCTAGGATGCGGGTGGGGTGGACATTGCACCGCGCCGGGACATGAGGGTGAGACCCCGTCGCAGGAAGAATTGCGGGAATTCTGCAACCTTGGCTATGCGGAGGGTTGCGGGCGGATGCCGCGGGAGCGGATGTGGGATTCGGTGCGGTTTGCGGCCAGGACTGTGGCCAGCGACGGGAACGGGACTGGCGGCGGGCGCATTCAGATTCGCTATATATGTGAGCGCGGGCATCGTCCGGCGGAGCATGGGACGTTGGAGTTTGATGCGGCTGAGGCGCGGTGGGAACAGCGGCATCCCGACAGTCGAGTGCAGCGTATGGCAGAGTGTTTTCTGGAATCGTATGTTGAGAAGAGGAATAGGCAGAAAGTGACGCCGGTTGCTCTGAGCCGATCAGAAGTTGATGTGGAAGAAACTGGAATAGGAACACAACCAACGGAAAGAGGATAAGTAGGACTATGAGTGATGAGATGCTGACGCCTCGCCCGGTACGGGATTCCGAATCGGAAATGACGGAACTGGTTCTGCCCAATGATGCCAACCCGCTGGGTGCGCTGCTGGGCGGCCGGTTAATGCATTGGATCGATTTGGCGGGCGCTCTGGCAGTGCACCGTCACGCGCGGAGTTACGCCGTGACCGCTTCGGTGGATCACATTGATTTCCTGGTGCCGGTGAGGGTGGGGGACATGGTGGTTCTAAAGTCGTCGGTGAACCGGGTTTTTCAAACGTCGGCGGAAGTTGGCGTGAAAGTTTTTGTGGAGAACTACCTTGCCGACACGGTGCAGCACGTGGCCTCGGCGCACCTGACCTTTGTGGCGGTGGACGCCAAAGGCAACCGCTTGAAAGTGCCTGCCGTGATTCCCGAGACCGAAGAGCAGAAGAGGCGTTATGACGACGCGGGGCGGCGGCGCGAGATGCGACGCACGGAAGTGGAGCGTCGGCGCAAAGCGAAACAGTAGTCGACAAAGCATGTGATCCGCGTCACATCAGAGCCTTAGCGGAACGGTTAGCCTACAAGGTGCGTGCGGGGAATTTTTCATGGATAGTGCACTTCTTGTTCATCGCATTCACTTCGCATTCACGGTTACCTTCCACTATCTCTTTCCGCAACTCACCATGGGTCTGGCGCCGCTGATCGTGGTGCTGAAGACGCTCGGTCTTCGCCGCAACGATGAGACCTACAACCAGGCGGCGCGTTTCTGGGCGAAGATTTTTGGCATCAACTTCCTGATGGGTGTGGTGACCGGCATCCCGATGGAATTTCAGTTTGGCACCAATTGGTCGCACTTCTCGCGCTTTGCCGGAGGTGTGATCGGCCAGACGCTGGCCATGGAAGGTGTGTTTTCCTTCTTCCTGGAGTCGACGTTCCTGGGGCTATTTCTCTACGGTGAGAAACGGCTCGGCCCGCGGGCGCACTGGTGGTCGGCGGTGGCGGTGTTTTTGGGTTCGTGGCTCTCTGGTTTTTTCATCATCGTCACGGACGCCTGGATGCAGCATCCCGTGGGCTACGCCCGAGCAGCGGACGGGTCTCTGCAACTATCCAGCTTCTGGGCACTGCTGCTGAACCCTTGGGCATGGTGGCAGTATGCGCACAACATGGGCGGGGCCGTGATTACCGGGGCGATTGTGATGGGGTCGGTGGGCGCGTTCTATCTGTTGTGGGGAAAGTTTGAGGCGCACGGCCGGATTTTTCTGAAAGTGGGCGTGATCGCCGGATTGATCTTCAGCGTTTTGCAGTTGTTTCCGACGGGGGATGGTCAGGGACGCCTGATTGCCGAGAATCAACCGGTCACACTCGCAGCCATGGAAGCTCTTTTCGTGAGCCAAACCGGAGCGCCGCTGGTGATCCTCGGCCAGCCGAATGTGGAGGAGCGCAAGATTGATAATCCGCTTGAGGTTCCGAACGCGCTGAGTTTTTTAACGTACCGGGCCTGGAAGGCCGACGTGCGGGGGTTAGATGCCTTCCCGCAAGATCTGTGGCCGCAGAACGTCGCGCTGCTCTATTACTGCTATCACATCATGGTTGGGCTGGGGACGATCTTCATCGCCATCACGGTGGTGGCGGCGTTCCTGTTGTGGCGTGGCAAATTGTTCTCTGCGCGTTGGATGCTCTGGATACTATTGCTGGCTTTGCCCTTCCCCTACATCGCCAACACCGCCGGATGGATGACCGCGGAACTGGGCCGCCAGCCTTGGCTGGTTTACGGCTTGATGCGCACGGCGGACGGATTTTCGAAGATGGTGTCAGCCGGCAACGCGATGTTCACGCTGCTCGGCTTTCTCGGAATGTACACGGTGCTGGGTATCTTGTTTCTGTTCTTGGTGCAGCGTGAAATTGAGCTGGGGCCAGTGAGCGAGTTGAGTTTGCATCACTAGTAAGCCTGTCAAGCTGTCTCATAAATGGTGTTGGGAAGGCACGACTTCAGTCGTGCCGCCCGAAGCCAATAAATATGGGGGCTTTAGCCCTGAGGGTGCGGCGGTTTTACTCCTCAAACGGCCAATCGTGGGATCGCCCCTTGAAGCTGCACGTCAATCTGTGAGGATCGCAATGGAAACCTTATGGTTCATGATTGTGGCCGCGATGGTGGCGGCTTACGTGGTGCTGGACGGCTTCGATCTGGGCGCTGGCGCAATTTACCTGGGCGCAGGCAAAACGACCGACGAGCGGCGAAAGATTTTGCGCGCCATCGGTCCCGTGTGGGATGGCAACGAAGTCTGGCTGCTCGCGGCCGGTGGCACGCTCTTCTTCGCTTTCCCCTTGCTCTATGCCTCCAGTTTCAGCGGCTTCTACCTCCCGCTGATGATGGTGCTGTGGCTGCTGATGCTGCGCGGCATGGGCATTGAGTTGCGCGCGCACATGGAGAATCCGGTTTGGGTCGGCTTCTTCGATTTGATCTTCTGCGTTTCGAGTGTGCTGCTTGCCATCTTCTTCGGTGCGGCTCTGGGAAACGTGGTGCGCGGCGTCCCTCTGGGAGCCGATGGCTACTTCTTCGAGCCGCTCTGGACGAATTTCCGCGTCGGCACGGACACCGGAATCCTCGACTGGTACACCGTGCTCACCGGCGTGATCGCTCTCGTCACGCTGACCGCCCACGGCGCGCTGTACGTTGCGGTCAAAACGGATGGCGATTTGAATCAGCGCACCCGCACAGTAGCGTTGTGGGCCTGGCCGTTGCAACTGATCTTGACCATCGTTGGCTTAATCGCGACCTGCTACGTCCAGCCAACGGTTCTCGACAACTACAAGCACCACGCCATCGGATATCTGATTCCGGTAATTGTGTTTGGCAGTCTTGGCATGATGATCTATGCCATCCGCAAGGGCGAAGACAAACTCGCCTTCGTCGGCTCGGCCTCCTACATCGTCGGCATGCTGGTAGGCGCGGCGTTCGGGCTTTATCCCGTGGTGTTGCCGGCCAGCACCGACCCTGCCCACAGAAGTCTGACCATCTATAACACCGCCGCAGGCCGGCACGGGCTGACGGTCGGGTTCACGTGGTGGATTCTGGGAATGATTCTAGCTCTTGCATACTTCACGCTGCTATTTCGCATGTTTCGCGGCAAAGTGCGGCTGGAAGGCGAAGGCTACTGAACGCCGCAACCGCTAGGAAATCACGCGCGGACCTCTTCCACCCCATTCAGCGGAACGATCCGCGCAATGCGCTGCATCACTTTCTTGTTTTGCTCCGACTTTTTCAGGTCGAAGGTGGCCTGCACGCCCATCCATACCTCCGGCGAACCACCGAACAGCCGGGCAACTCTCAGGCACATCACCGCCGAGAGGGGTTTGCGCCCCGCCAAAATGCCGTGCAGCATCTGCCGCGACACTCCCAGAGCCTTGGCAGCTCCAGTCACGGAGAGGCCAACCGACGGCAGAATGTCTTCCTTAATAATCTCGCCCGGATGAATCGGCGGCAATCCGTTCCTTCTCTTCATCGCTCTGTCTCTAGTGGTAGTCTTCATAGTCACACTTCGAGTGCAAGCTCTGTTCCTCCGCGGGACCGCAGCCAGTCTCGGCGAAGCCACCTAAAGGATAGATCCGTGGTGCCCACCCTTGCAAAGAACGCAAGGATGGGGCAGCCTCATTCGTGACGATCCATGGAGCGAACGCACAGTAAGGGTGGCCAGCCCCCTCTTCAAGTCCCTTATGCCGGAAGCCGCCGATCACAATTTAAGTGTAAATCAAATAGTTTACATAGTCAAGCAGTTCGGGACTGGGAGGGCGGACGATACGACATTCCCGCCCGCCCCAAGGGCAAGGAAATCAGATTCTTCTCCCCACCAACGAATCACCTCCGCCCTGTATAATCACCCTTGGGTTCTGCCTCATCATCGCAGTTCATCCCTTGGAGTGTGATCCCTTGAACGCACATATGCCGTCTCATCCCGGGCAGCCCGCGCCGGGGCCGCAGCCGCTGCCGGGAGTCGATGCCATCATTGCCGTGGGTTCGGGCAAGGGAGGCGTGGGAAAGACCACGCTGTCGGTAAACCTGGCGGTCGCTCTGGCCAAGATGGGACACAAAGTCGGTCTGCTCGATGCCGATGTGTATGGACCAAACGTGCCGCTAATGCTGGGCGTGAGCGGGCAGCCCAAGGCGCTTGGAGAAAATCGCATTGAGCCACTGCAGGCGCATGGTCTGAAGGTGATCTCGGTCGGATTTCTCAATCCCGGGGACAAACCCATTATCTGGCGCGGTCCCATGCTGCACCAGATCGTGAAGCAGTTTCTGGGGATGGTGGAGTGGGGACATCTCGATTAC
>Ga0182015_10005339_pt1 | contig 13384 bp, 14 predicted proteins | sample 712P3MmetaG_FD_120478 | JGI IMG/M metagenome (GOLD analysis project Ga0182015, IMG submission 120478) | Permafrost microbial communities from Stordalen Mire, Sweden - 712P3M metaG | ecosystem: Environmental > Terrestrial > Soil > Wetlands > Permafrost | place: Sweden: Stordalen | collected...
GCGGGATGATTGCTCAGACCATGGCCATTGAACACCCGGAACGAGTGCTTACCCTGACATCATTCATGTCGACGACGGGCGATCCTGACGTCGGGCGACCGACCGAGCGCGCACGAGAACTGCTGTATGGTCCGCGATCCACGGACCGCGAAAGCTACGTAGCGGCGCAACTCGAGCGCGCGAAGGTGTGGGGAAGTCCAGCCTGCTTCGACGAAGAGTTCAGAACTGCAGTTGCGCGAGAGGCGTTCGACCGGAACTTTTGCCCGGCGGGAGTCGGTCGACATCTGGCGGCGATACAGGCGTCCGGATCACGCACCATCGCGCTCGGCGCGCTGGACGTTCCGACGCTCGTGCTGCACGGTGACCAAGACACGCTGATTGACATGAGCGGCGGGCGTCGAACGGCCGAAGCTATTCCCGGTGCGCGGTTCGTCGTCATTGAAGGATTGGGCCACGACTACCCACCGCAGTATTGGGATCAATTGATACGTCTTCTCGAAACGCACGTAGGCGGCAAGCAGGTGTAGTCGTCAACAAACGAACGACGAAGGCGTGGCGAATTCGCCACGTTGAGCGTTTGTCGATTTGAATTTGAATTGATGGCGCGGTGAGCACTCTTTGCGCCGGGTGGTTGTGTGGAGGGCACATTGATAGTCAGCGCACTCCGGGAAATGGCTTGATTGATGGATTAGGCGTCGGACCAGCCATTTGGCCGGAAACTTGGTTATTGTGGGCGCATGATGCGATACATCGTGGCGTTCCTCGGTCTGGTGACCGCCGGGGTGGGAGTTTGGCTCATTGTTATCGAGCAGCCAAAGAACGCCGCGTGCAATGCCGCGCACCCGACGCTCGGCCAATTGGCGACGGTGGGAGCGAGTTCCACCTGTCTTAACATTGTGTGGTCCTACTTCGGGGGATTCGTGCTCGTGGCCTTCGGAGCGCTCACATTGGTCGTCGCTGCCGCGATGTTGAGGAAAACCCGTAGGAATAAGGGACCTCGTCGCGCGGAACCAATTCAGTATCCCTACAAGAATCCCTACGCCAAGGACCCCACCGCGCGCTAGGGCTACTTCTTCGGCCAACCCTTCGGCCGTCGCGCGAGCAGCGCCGGGACTTTGCTGGCCGGAACGGCGGCAGAGAAAAGAAAGCCCTGACCCAACTCACAACCGGGTAGCCGCAATCTCTCCAGCTGGGCCTTCGTTTCAATCCCCTCGCCAAGCATGGTCATGCCAAGTTTCTGGCCGAGCGAAATGATGGTCTCGAGCAACGTGTCGTTGTCAACGCTCTCGTGAGAGGGCCGCACGAACGATTGGTCGATCTTGATGATGCGCGGGTGCAGCAGCACGAGGTAGGAGAGCGACGAGTACCCGGTGCCAAAGTCGTCGAGCGCGAAGCCGACCCCGCGTTCCTGGAGTCGCCCGATGACGCTGGCCGTTTCGGACGCGTCGCGCAGCATGACGCTCTCAGTAATTTCGATGATGAGACGATCGGGAGAAATGCCACTCATCGTGAGGGCCTCTTCAATCATCGACACGAGCTTGGGTTCGTGGAACTGGTGAGCCGAGAGGTTCACCGTGACGTAGGGGCGCGTGTCGTGCGGACCGGTGGGTCCCCACGAACTGGCCGCCGCGACCGCTTCGCGCAGCACGAACGCGCCCAACTCCAAGATGAGATCGCTCTGTTCGGCTAATGGGATGAACACGCTCGGGGGCACCCAGCCGCGCTCGGGGTGCTCCCAGCGCATGAGTGCTTCGAAGCCCACGACGTCGGTGCTTGTGAGGTCAACTATGGGCTGGTAGTGCATCGTGAGATCGCCGGCCTGCAGTGCCTGGCGCAGCTCCTGGACCAGGGCGAAGCGACTGACCGCCTGTTGGTGCATGCTCGGAGTGAAGACCACGAAATGGCCCTTGCCGCGTCGCTTCGCTTCGTAGAGCGCGACGTCGGCGTCTTGGACTAATTCGACACTGTTGGTACTCGATTCGTTCCAGTGCACGACGCCGATACTGGCACGCTGCTCAATTCGTACCCCGGCAATGGCAATGGGTTCAACGAGCGCGTCGAGCAGTCTCTTGGCGAGGTGCTCAGCTTCTTCCGGTGACGTGAGGCCCTCGGCGAGGTACATGAACTCGTCACCACCAAAACGGCACAGTGTGTCGCTGGTGCGGGTGGCTTCGGCGAGGCGGTGGGCAATGGACACGAGCAATTGGTCGCCGACGAAGTGACCGTGCATGTCGTTAACGCCTTTGAAGTCATCGAGGTCGAGAAGTAAGACTGCGCCCTGCCCGCCGAGACGAACCGTCCGGGCGTGGGCTTGGGCTAAACGGTCATCAAAGAGTGCGCGATTGGCGAGCCCGGTGAGCGGGTCGTGCAATACCTGGTGGGACAGCTGAATTGAGAGCGCATTCTCTTCGGTGACGTCGCGCTCCGAGATGACGAAGTAGAGCGTTTTGCCGTATTCGTCGAGGGCGGGGGACCTCGATACCTCGACAACAATGATGCTGCCGTCTTTGTGCAAATACCGTTTGACGTAGCGCGACTGACCGGCTTCGCCGTGGGTAACGCGCCGATGAGACTCCTCGGTGATCCCCACGTCTTCGGGATAGGTAAACGGTTTGGAATCACGCCCCAAGACTTCATCCATGTTGTAACCGATCATCCGGCAAAACGCATCGTTGGCGCTGATCACTCGGTCCTCGAGGCCGGTGACGAGCATCGGGGCCATGTTGTCTTCAAAGACCAATCGAAATCGTTGTTCGGTTTGGCGCAGGAGGGTCTCGCTAATTTCGAGTGCCGCAATAGCTTCGCGGGTCTCCTTCAGCGCGGCGTCGGTCTCTCGCACGGAACGCACGTGGGCGACGGCCAGTTCGGCCTCTCGCACGATGGCTTCGAGCGCGGTGACGGTGACCTCGTCGAAGGCAAACGAGTCGCTCGCGTAGATCGACAGCACGGCGCGCTGGACCCCACTCGTAGAAGGGATGGCGACCGAGGAACCGAAGCCAAACTGGGCCGCGCGCTCGCGCCACGGTTCAAACAATGCGTCAGTGACCAGTTCGTCGACTGTTTGGCTGACGCCCGTGCGCATGGCTGTGCCGCTCGGGCCCAGGCCGATCTCCTTGGAGCCGAGCCAGGAGACCATTCCTTCGTAGAGATAACCCGTCGTGCCCGCGGAATAGACAATGGTGACGCCACCCTTTTCGCCGCTTGATGGCACGCCCACCCAGGCGAGTTCGTAGCCGCCCTTTTCTACGATGATTTCGCAGAGCCGTTGGAAGTATTCGTCCTGTTCGAAGCTGATCATTGCCAGACGATTGACGTCGGTCAGCATCTCGAGTATTCGTTCTCTTTTGAGGCGCTGGGTGACATCAATGAACGAGGAGATGACGCCCATGGACCCGTCGTTGAGGATCACTCGGCACGTGTTCACCGAGAGCCACCGACGAGCGCGCCCACGATTATCAGTTCCCATGATGACGTCGTTGCCCGGCTCGCCGGTTCGCAGCGTGTCGCGGGCCGGCTGCTCGTCAATCGGGAAAGGAGAACCGTCTGTTTTAACGCTGGACCACTGCGGATCGGTCGAGGTACGACGCGCTAGCTCTTCGCGAGTGGCCCGCAGCAGGGTTAATGCGGCGTCATTGCAATCGAGTACCGAACCCTCTTCGTTCTGCAACATGATGCCGCGGCGAAGGGATTGAGGAACCGCTGTGTCTCGAGCAGCGATTGCAGTTGCCCGCTTTCGTCACGCTCGTCACTCAGTTTATTCGTCAAAGGCCCCCACGTTTCTTGCGAAACCTCAGTCTCAGCGTAACGTGCGCGAAGTGACCAATTAGGAACCGAACATGGGACAACGCCCCGGGTGACGCTCTCATCCTCTTCGACAGGTGTCCACTCGGTGACACGCGAATTCTCTTGCCTACAAGGGTTTCGCGTTGTTACTTTCATGGAACGGAGCCATCTAATGTTGCGTTATGAAAACGGATTCGGATCCCTCGCAGCCTTCGTCACAACTTTCGGACTACTTTGCGCCACTGGCACTTCGTGTCATCACGCCGCGCCTGACGTTGCAACTACCTTCAGGTCCCGAGTTATACCAAACTCTCCACGTAATTGAACGGGGAATCCACGACCCTTCGCAGATGCCATTCATCAATGCTTGGACCGATTTGCCCTCGCCCAGACGCGAGCGCGAGTCACTCGCACGCTGGTGGCGACTGCGCGCCGAGTGGACAGCGCGTGATTGGCGGTGGAGTGGCGCAGTGCACGTAGAGGACTCCATCCTGGGCGTCCAAGATCTGGTGGGTCTTGACTTTCTTAAGACGAGGCAGGTCAAGACCGCCTCGTGGCTGGGCCTCGAATATCAGGGTCAAGGTTTGGGTCGTGAAATGCGCGAGGCTGTGCTGCACCTCGCATTTACTGAATTAGGCGCCACGCACGCCCTTTCGGGTTACCTGGAGGGCAACGTGTCATCACAGAAAGTCTCGGAGTCCTTGGGCTACGTCGCGACCGGTGTTGAAGACGTTGAGGTACGGGGACGACTGGTTCGCAACACCACACTCGTGTTAGAAAGATCCGCCTGGGAACCCCATCGACGTGACGACATAATTGTCGAGGGTTTGGATGAATGTCGAGAGTGGTTTGGAATTGATTGAGACGTCAGGGTTGTTGATCTGCCGGCGTACGATTGTTCGATGGTGTATCGCGTTGCCCAGGTCAACATCGGTCGGCTGGTAGCGCCACTTGACTCAGAACAGTTGATCGGGTTTGTCGCCGCGCTTGATCCGGTCAATGCGTCGGCCGACGAGGCGCCGGGTTTCGTGTGGCGCTTGCAGACCGACGAGGGAAACGCCACCGCGGTGCAGGCGTTTGAGTGGGAGATTCAGGGTGCGGCGGGCGTCATCATCAACATGAGTGTGTGGCAGTCAATCGAGCAACTGTCGGAATGGGTGTATGGCCCGCTGCACCGAGCAGTGCTGGTGCAGCGGCGGAACTGGTTTGAACGATTGAGCGAGGCAACGACTGCGCTGTGGTGGGTTCGCGAAGGTCATCTGCCCTCTACCGAGGAGGCGGAATCACGGGTCCTGCACTTGCGCGAGCACGGTCCAACACCCACGGCTTTTAACTTTAAAGTTGTGTTCGATCCGCCAGAGGTCTAGTTCGGTATTTCTCTTCACACGCGAACGGAGCGATGTCTCTTTCTTACGAGCGCACAATCTCGACCACGGGTATGGCCCGCGAGGTCTTCTCCTGGTACTCCGCAAATCCCGGGTACAGCTCAGCCTGCTTGGCGTAGATCTTGGCGCGCTCATCTTCGGGCAGCGGTGATGCGGTCGCGGCAAACTCCTCGGTACCTAGCTCCACTGTGACGCTCGGGGTCGCGACCAGGTTGTGGTACCAGTCCGGGTTGGTGTCCGCACCGGCCTTGGACGCGAAGACGAAGATTCGACCGTCCTTGTTCAAGTACATCATTGGATTGACGCGCTCTTTGCCCGACTTCGCGCCGGTCGTGTGCAGCAGCAGCACGGGTGCGCTTTCAAAGTTCCCGCTGAGTTTTCCGTCGTTGGCGTGAAACTCGTCGATGATGGTCTTGTTCCTCGCGTTGAAGGCGTTGGCCGCTTCTCGGTCGTCACTCATGATCACTCCTTTTGTTCATGGCGATATCGCCACTGTGAATTTTGTCGCTGTCCACCTCACTGTAGGGGACGGCGCGCACGTTCGTCCAACGACGAAGCGGATCGAACAGTGGTCAACACGTTCGCCGACGTGGATGCTCGCCACCGCACGTCACGCGAGCGATCTAGGGCTCGAGAACTCCGAGATAGGTGAACAAGACGGGCAGGGGAAAGGCTGGATCTCGAGTCTCGCCGTGCGCCGCGCCCAGGCCAACGCGCATCCGGTACTGTCCGTCGGGTTCAACCGTCTCTTGCATGCCTCTCGGGTCAAAACTCATCGATGTATGTTCCTCGAGGTAGGTCATCGTGAGTCCGGCTTTAGTGGCCGCCATGACGACTTCGGCGAGACCGTGCGCGTACTGGGTCGTGGTCCACGTGATGTCCGCCTCTCGATTCGCGTAGGAGCCGGTGCCGCTGTAGACGTGGCCGCCGTCGAAGACGTAGGGAAAATCGAGCACGAGCGGATCGACGCTGTCAATCATTGTGAGCAGTGGGTGAAGTTCGACGAGCACGAGCGTTCCACCGGGGCGCAGTACTCGCGCGACGCCGCTCATCCACGCGTCGAGGTCGTCGATCCAGCACAACACGCCGATGGTGGCGTACACGAGGTCGAAGCATCCGTCGAGTTCGTGGGGTAGGTCACGCGAATCGGACTCGACGGTGGCGACGTCGACGCCGCACCGGCGGGCTAGTTCGTCGAGACGGGCGAGGGCCGTGGGCGAGAAATCAACGCCCGTGACGCGCGCGCCGAGGCGCGCGAGCGTGATGGAATCACAGCCAATGTGGCACTGCAGGTGCAGAACGTCGAGGCCGGCGACTCCTCGTCCTCGCGTCGCCCGATCGAGCGCGGCCTTCTCTTCGGGTTCCATCAGCGTGGCGCCCGCGATGAGGGCGTCAAGGTCGTACACTCGGTCCTCGCCGGTACCGTGAAACGCGGCCAGTTGTTCCCAGTGGGTGTAGCTGGTTTCTTCCATGCCCTTCAGTGTAGAAAATCTCGACTTCGCGTCGCGAAGTGCAACGTCTAGGACGACGGCTAGTCAAGCCGCGGCTGGCTGTTCCAGCCATCTACGCCCTGTTGTCGGGCGCGAGCGAACACCACGCTCGCTTCGTGGACCAGTACCGCCAGTGAGACCCGGTAGCCCTGACCCAGTTCGCACTCGCCTTCACGCAGCTGACTATGGCAACATGGATTTTATTGAAAACAATGGGGACCAACTGGGAGGGGGCGAGTTCGACGAGACGTCGTCGTCGACCGAGCGCCTGACCCTACGCGAAGACTCTCGCTCTCGTGCGCGAACGCGGATCATCCAAGGCGCTCTCGTCGCGCTGGCGTCATCGGGCTTGGACGCGACCATTGAGGAGGTTGCCGAGGCCGCCGGAGTGAGTCGGCGCACCGTCTTCCGTCATTTTCCGAGCCATGGGGAACTCATCGCCGCGAGCATCAACCAAGGGTTGAGCGTGTTGGGAAATCACATGCCCCAGCCACCACCACCGGGAACAGATATTCAGCAGTGGTTGAGCGACGCGGTGGTGATTTTGCACACGGGCGTGAGAGAACTACTTGGCCGCGCGTTCTGGGATATTCATATTGATCGTCCCGGTACGCCAAGTGAGGTGGTCGCCGCTATTGACGACATTGCCATTCAGCGCAAGCGCTTCGCCAACGAACTCGCGTCGTGCACGTGGGTGGCACTCGGTGGCGAGGGGGACGTGCCGGGATGGGTCGTGGACACGTTCTCTGTGCAGGTATCCGGTTTCGCCACCAACGCATTGCCGCAATACAGCGCCCAAGAGACGGGCCGCCTCAGCGCCCGGATTCTCTGGATCGTGCTGACCGAAGCGATTGAAGAGGCCAAACACTGAGACGCTTCGCTGGCCCATTTGTTCAGTGCCCAAGGGGCAGTTGGGATCTGGTGGGGAATAACAAACCAGTCGCATCGGCGCTACTTTGGAACTGCGCGGGAACGTAGTGCAACGCCAGCGCCCAACGCAGTGAGGATGAAGCGATGAGCACACTCCGTGGTCGCGTAGTTCGCGAGGTTTCCGCGGCGCTCTTGGTCCTCTCGTCCGCGGCAGTGCTGGCCCAGGTGACGAGCGCCAGCGCGTCGACCGGTACCGGGACTATTACCGGGCGCGTGAGCGAATGCGGTCCGGGACCGATCGTCGCTCCGCCAGCGCCCACGCCAACACCTGCGCCAATAACCGTCAAGGTCGAACACGGCGATCAGGTTGTGGCCGTAGAGGTCGTCAAGATCACGCACGTTGCGCCGCGTGACGGAACGTTCCGTTTCGTGGTCCCGGCCGGCACGTACGAAGTCCTCTCGTCGTACCGCTCACAGGATCGTTGGGTGAAGGTCCAAGCGGGTGGACACAGCGTCGTCACGTTTGGTTTGTTTGCGTGCCCGATGTCCGCCGTCAAAGCGGGAGGCAAAAAATCCGCAACGGGTTCAGCCAGTTAGTTCGACTCAGTTCTAATCGCGCGCCAACGCACGACCGCCCACCAGAGTGACCAGAGGGTCAGGGCTTCGAGTAGCATGGCAATCCAGCCCACCACGGAGGCGCGGTGAATCGTTATCACAATCACGAAGCCCAGTTCGAGCGCCACCGCGACAATGCAGGCCACCGCGTACGGACCGTACTGGAAGGCGGCCTTTTGGATCCGGGCCGATGACTGGACGTTGCGGTTCCAAAACTTGTTCAGGACGTCGCGCTTTTCGGACCTCGTGCAACTCTGGTAGACGTCAAGCTTCATGGTTCAACGATACCGAGGGTTCTGCCAACACCATCCCAACATGAGAGAAACAATGGGTGGAGAACGGGCACCCTCAGCGACTGGTTGCCGATTCTAAATCGCTCGTCAGTTCGTGTTAGGAGAGCACGCGACGGCGGAAGTTGCGCAGGCCCAGTGACAAGAAGCCGATGCAGAAGCCAATCAACACTGGGTAGATGATGTACAGGTGCATGTGCGGGACGTTGGTAAAGGCGGCGCGCATGCCTTCGTTCACGTAGATGAGCGGATTGATGAGCACGATTGTTTGCAGCCAGTGCCAGGAGCCAATCTTGACTGGGGCCAGTCGGGTCCATTGATAGTACGTGCCGCCGAGGAAGGTGATGGGCAGGATGATGAAACCGAACATCAACCCGATATTTCGCGGCTCGAAGCTGGTGCCCAGGATGAGTCCGAGCGAGGCCATGGCGATGCAGGCGAGTGGGACCATCGTCACCACGATGAGCCAGTGCAACGTCAGATGTGCCTCGACGCCGCTCGCGTGGACGAACGAGGCAATGGGCAGCACAATGGCCGCGGAGACCACGCCCTGGAGGGCGCCGGACAGCACCTTCTCGAACGCGACGAGCCAGATGGGACAGGGCGCCTGCACGCGGTCCTCGATCTCGCGAGTGAAGCCGAACTCCGTCGCCATCTGCAACGCTACGGACTGCACACCTTGGAACATGATCGAGATGCCGACGACGCCCGCGACCAACACGGTCGCGAATGCGCTCTCGGCGCCCGCGCCGCCGCCTCCGACCGACTGACCAATCTTGGGGAAGATGAAGAGGAAGACAAAGCACAGCAGGAATGGCTGAATGACGGTGCGCATCACGAAGATGGCCCAATCCTTTTTCAGTACGGTCACGTCACGTAGCAAGAGCGCACCGAGGGCGATGCGGCTCGCCGCGTACGTCGTGCGACGCGGTCCCGATTCAATTGTTTTGTGGTGCAGGGGAGTGGCCGTGGTCATCAGTCGCGGAGCTCCTTGCCGGTGAGGTTGATGAAGACGGTTTCGAGCGTGGGCTCGGTCACAGAAATGTCGGCGATATCAAAGCCGCCCGCTTCGGCCGCTGTGATAACCCGAGCGAGCAGGCGGTCAGCGCCACGTACGTGCAGCTCCAGACCGGCGTCCGTCGTGCGGCTCTTCGTGACCCCCTCGACGTTCTTTTCGAGGGCGGCCGCTAACAGGTCTTGATCGCCCGTGGACTTCACGGTGACGATCGTGTCAATGCCCACCGAGTGCTTGAGCTTGTCGGGCGTGTCGAGCGCGAGTATCTTGCCGTGGTCCATGATCGCTACGCGGTCACAGAGTTGTTCCGCCTCTTCCATGTAGTGGGTTGTGAGAAGAATTGTTTGACCGTCGCCATTGAGTTGTTGGAGCACCTCCCAGAGCGCCAGGCGGCTCTGGGGATCGAGTCCGGCGGTGGGTTCGTCCATGAAGAGCACGGCGGGGCTGTGAAAAATTGAGCGGGCGACCATGAGTCGTTGGGCCATGCCGCCCGACAGCGCGTAGACCGATGCCTTGGCCCACTTGGTCAGTTGAAACTGTTCGAGCAAGCGGTCGGCCGTTTCGCGAGAGATGCCCGACGCCATGCCAAAGAGCCGGCCGTGGAAGTAAAGGTTCTCCCAAACAGTGAGCTGACGGTCGAGTGTGTTGGTTTGCGAGACCACACCAATGATTTGCTTGGCCAGCGCCGGGTGGGCAATGACGTCAATGTCGCCAACGTGAGCTGAACCCGAGGTAGGGATGACTCTCGTGGTGAGCATGCCGGCGGTGGTCGTCTTGCCGGCGCCGTTCGGTCCGAGCAGTCCAAAGATCTCACCGGACTGCACCGTCAAGTTCAGTTCATCGACGGCGCGAAAATCACCGCCGGCGTACACCTTGGTGAGGTTCTCGGTTCGAATGACGGTCGGCATCGCATTAGTTGTTGCATTCGCCGGAGAAGTCATTGGGCCAATCATAGAAGTCAGGACTGCGGCCTCATTCGTCGACGCTCACGAGGCGAGAAGGTGTTGGTGAGCGCCCACCTGTTGCAGTGGTTGCGTTAAACACGTGAGACCTTCGTGCCTCGATAAGTGGCGAACGTCGACGAAAACTCGTCGTATCGTAATTAAACAGAAAGTTTGAGACTTTGGACCCTACTCCCGTCGACCTTTCATCGAGAAAAAAGGTTAATGAAGGGTAAAATTCATACATGACGAAACAGAGCAGGTCGGCCCCAGTGATGCGCGCCGTGCTCGAAGCCGTGTCAGAACGCTTGATGGTGAGTGACGAAATTCTGATCCGGATACCCGAAATCTGTGAGTCGACGGGCGTGAACTACGGGTCGGTCTACCACCACTTTGGCTCGCGTGAAGGGGTCATCGACGCGGCCTACAGTCTGATTTTTTCGAAGATGGTCGAAGAGGACCTCGCGTCGCTGCGACAGATCAATGAGTCGTTGGAGTCCTTTGACGAATATGTTGACGCCATTCGTCCGGTGCTCGAGCGAATCTCAACTGGTGAAGATCGAGTCATTCGTCGCGCCATCAGGTCACGCATCGTGGCGGCCGCCATCACGCGACCGGAACTACGCGTGCTGATTGGTGTCAACCAGGCTCGCCTCACCAAGGAATTGTTGCGCATCGCGGAGTTCGCACAGCTGCGCGGTTGGATGCGTCGCGATGTGTCGGCCCACTCGATCGCCATGTTGATGCAGGCCGTCTTGTTGGGGCGAACCCTGGACGATATCTCCACTGATCCCATCAGTGACGGCGAATGGGAGCAGACGTTGGTGGCGCTGTTCATGGAGATGTTGAACCTGCCGCTGCACACGGTCTAGCCAGACTTGTGGTCAACTAAGTACGTGAAGATCTTTCGGATGGTTGCGGCCCTCCTCGTGGCCGCCAGCCTTGGTTGGGCGGTGAGTGGCGCCAGCACAAGTACCTATAACGGACCCGAGGCCGCATCGTGCTCGTCGCCGGCGCTCAGTGAGGCCCTGCACGGTGCGTTTCGCGTGATGTCGGTGCAGAACTTTGGTTGTGCGCAGAACTTTGCCTATCTCTGGGCGACCGTGGGCACCAACGAGCAGGACGCCATTGGCGTGACGGAAGTCTTGCGCTTTAAGGTGCCGACGCAACATTGGGTCGTGGTCTCGAGACTGAAATATTGTCACCCGAAGACGCTGCCCACATTTGTGTACAAGCTGGGTTGCTTCTCCAACTAACCGGTCCAAAGTGGCAAACTAGCGCAGTGATCCGAGGGCAGTTTCGCGGCGTTTCAACAAAATGATCGGGCCGACTCTCCACTACGCTTTGGCTCGTGCGTCTTCGTGGATTTGCCTCGCTCGCGTGGGCCGCGACGCAGGACCTTTTTAATCAGAAAACCGCCTTCGGTCGGCTGGCCCTCGTGCACGTCATCATGATGTCGGGCGACACGCTGGTCACCGTCTCGCTCGCGGGGTCCCTGTTCTTCTCCGTCTCGCCAACGGAAGCCAAGACCAGGGTGCTGCTCTATCTACTCCTCACCATCGCGCCCTTCGCCGCGGTATCACCAATACTGGGACCCCTCATTGACAAGTCCGCCAACGGTCGTCGCATTCTGGTGGCCTTTTCGGCCGGTGCTCGGGTCCTGCTCTGCTGGTCAATGAGCCAACACCTGAATTCGCTGTGGTTATTTCCCGAAGCGTTCCTGGTGTTGGTCTGTTCCAAGTTGTACGTGGTGACGCGCGGCGCACTGGTGCCGCAAATGGCGCGCACCGACCAATTCCGAGAACACGCGGCGCACGTGGGACATTCCGGATGGCCGAGCCAAGAGCACGAACAGGAAAAGGGCTTCGCCGGATTCAACGCGCAGTTGACATTGCTCGGCACGTTTGCGGGACTGATAGTGGGTTCGATCGGCGCGGGCATACTGAAGCTTCTGGGCGCACCGAGTGTGTTGATCACCGCATCGATTGTGTTCGCCGTGGCGACCGTGGCGAGCATGCGCTTGCAGCGCCCCGCCAAACTCGTGCGCGAACAGGTGGGTGGACTGACCCAGGCGGAGCGAGATCTCAACGCGCTCAATCCGATGGGCGATGTTGAAGTCGCGTGGGGATTGGGCGCGTCCGCGTTGATGCGCTTCACCGTGGGCTTCGCGACGTTTCTGCTGGCCTTTGGACTTCGACGCGAGCACGCCGGCTTGAGCTGGTTCGCGCTGGCACTGCTCGTGAGTGCGCTTGGGTCCTTAGTTGGACTGGGCATCGTCACTCGCGTGCGCAACGCCGTGCCCGAGTCAACACTGCTCACCGTGGCGTTGCTCGCGACGGGCGTCGGGGCTGGGGTCGCGGCCACGCATCCCACCCTCGTTGCCCAAGTGTTGCTCGCGGGGTGGTTGGGGCTGTGCGCCGCGATTGTCCAGCCCAGCTTCGACGCGATCACCCAGCGTCACGTGGCCCCCGGGGCGCAGGGCCGCACGTTCGCCCGTTTTGCCGTGCGTCAACAACTGCTGTGGGTGGTGGGCGCGCTGATACCGGTTGCCATTGCTATGAGGTTCTCGATTGGTGATGCGCTACTCGCGGTACTGATGGTGGCCGGCGGACTGCTCTACGGCATGGGTCGACGCTTCGCCAGACGTTAAAGGCGCCAGTCACTTTATGCTGTGATCCGTATGGCGATATCCCCCAATGCCGCCGCGAGTGACGCTGAAATCTTGGCGCTCCCGCACGTCGTGATCATTGGTGGCGGCTTCGCGGGTTTGGCGGCGGCGCGCGAGCTCGCGAATCAGCCCGTGCGCGTGACGATAGTTGACCAGCACAATTTCCACACGTTCTTGCCCCTGCTCTACCAGGTTGCGACGGCCGGACTGGAACCGGCAGACGTGGCGTATCCCATTCGCACTATTTTCGGACACGCGATGAATGTTGGATTCCGCCACGGGCGAGTCCGTCTGGTTGATCATGTTCGCTCGACCGTCACGCTCGAC
>Ga0182015_10005340_pt1 | contig 13384 bp, 9 predicted proteins | sample 712P3MmetaG_FD_120478 | JGI IMG/M metagenome (GOLD analysis project Ga0182015, IMG submission 120478) | Permafrost microbial communities from Stordalen Mire, Sweden - 712P3M metaG | ecosystem: Environmental > Terrestrial > Soil > Wetlands > Permafrost | place: Sweden: Stordalen | collected...
ACTTCTCGCCGCCAGCAAGGAAAACGCCACCGCCACCCCGCGTTACGCGGTACTGAGCCCATGGAAAGATCCCGCGCGCCGGCGCCGCGCTCGCAGCAAATGAGCCCCGGTTCCGAGAAACGTGGTGTTTTCACGTACGTTCCTACGGTTTGATGCTTTCATCTTTTCTGGGCCCGGGCCCGCCGCAGCGAGTGCCCCTCCTCCCGGCCTGCCCGCCTCTTGTGCACGGTGACGAGGTGTGCCTGAGCCGCACGGTGATTGACTGGCGGCGCGACGATTGGAGGATTCGAGCGCATACGATATACTTCCCGGGGGTTGTGTAGCTGACTTGGGAGATAATACGGCGACGGGATCGAAGCTGAACCATACTCGCTTCCCGGTGCATCAAGTAACGATCCTTCCTCTCAACATGATTTTTTCGCATCAGACTGAGTGGCTTCTTTGCCCCTCCAGGTGGTGAGTTCGTTGGAAGTACCGGACCAGAAACCGAAACCACAAACCCAGTCCTCATCCCGAAAGCATCCCGTCGCTATCGTTGGAGGCTCGGCCGCCGGACTCTACACCGCGGCGCTGCTGGCGCGCGAAGGAGTGGGCGTGCAGGTGTACGAAGGATCGCCGGCCCTCGAACCGGCCTCGCGAGCGCTGATCGTCACCCACCGTATGCGGGAGCTGCTCGGGGCAGCTGCGGAAGCATCGATCGTCAATGAGATTCGCCGCTTTGAACTATTTACCGATGGCCGCACCGCCAGCGTCGAGTTGAACCAGCCCGACCTAATTATCGAGCGCGCCACGCTGGTGAAGAGCCTGGCGGCGATGGCTCAGAGCGCCGGCGCGCAAATCAATTTCGGAAGAAAATTTCAGGGTTTTCGGACCGGTTCGGCCGGAATGTCGATGGAATTTACCCGGGTGGCCGACGGAACCCGCGAGGATGTCGACGCCGACACCGTGATTGGCGGAGACGGCAGCACCAGCCGCGTGGCCCATTCCGGCGGCTGGCCGCCGCAGGAAACGGTTCCCCTGATTCAGGCCATCGTCCCGCTGCCCACGGATATGTCTGCGGACACCGTGCGGGTGTGGTTCGTGCCGCAAGATACCCCTTACTTCTATTGGCTGATTCCCGAATCAAAAACGCACGGCGCGCTCGGACTGATCGGTGTCTCCGGCGCGGAAACGCGCCAGCATCTTGAAAATTTCATGCGCAAGCGACATTTCGAGCCGGTGGGATTTCAAGGCGCGCGCATCCCGGTGTATCGGCGCTGGATTCCGGTGCGCCGCAAATTTGGCAGCGGAGAAATTTATCTGGTCGGGGACGCGGCCGGCCAGGTGAAGGTCACCACCGTCGGCGGAATCGTCACCGGGTTTCGCGGCGCGTTGGGCGTCGCCAAGTCGATCCTGCACCGGAAGCAAAGCCCGGAGTTGCGGTCGCTGCGGCGTGAGTTGAATGCCCATCTGATGCTGCGAAAATCTCTGCACCATTTTCAGCAGGCGGACTACAGCCGTCTGGTGGATCTGCTGAACGATTCGGCACGGCGTTCCCTGGGCCAATATTCGCGCGACGATGCCATGAGCGTTCTGTGGCACATTTGCAAGAGCCAGCCGCGTCTGGTGCTGATGGGGCTACGCGGACTGCTGACGCGCGGGCGAGCGGCGCGGCAGGACGTCAGCCGTTAATCTTGTTGGTCCGGCGCCGTTTGGCGATTCGCGGTTTATGCCCCGCGGCTGCAATCGCCGCTTTCTGCAGTAAACTCCCTCGAGCCGTCTCATAAATTATGTACATCCTGGGCATCTCGTCGCTGGCGCACGATCCTGCCGCCGCGCTTCTTGGCGAAGGCGGAATCGTCGCCGCGTTCGAAGAAGGAAAGCTCCTGCGGCAGCGGCACTGCCAGGGAATTCCGCGCGAAGCGATATCTTTCTGTCTGGCGAAAGCCGGAATCGGATGGCCGGACGTTACCAACGTAGCGGTGGGCAGCCGTCCGGTGCGCACTTGGGCGCGCCAGGCTCTATTTCGAACGCGTATGAGCCTGCGCTCGCCCGTTTCCAGCGGCTATTATCAGAGCAAAGCGCTGGGTGAGCTGGCGCGCGAGCTCAATAATCTACGCATCCTCAATCTCCTCGAAGGCACGCCGCACCGGACGCTGCTGCAGTTCGAACACGCGTCCTGCCACGCCGCCAGCGCGTTCTATGCTTCGCCCTTCGATCGCGCGCTGATCCTTTCGCTCGATGAAGTGGGCAATGGCCGCTGCGGTTTGGCGGCGCTCGGCGATGGCCGCGAAATTCGCGAGGTGCACTCGCTGCGTTTTCCGCACTCGTTGCCGTGGGTCTACACGCAGGTTACCGAGTTGCTCGGGTTCACGCCGCGGGCCGATGAGCATAAGACGCAGTGGCTCGCGCTTACCGGCGAGCCCGTGTTTCACGATCTCTTCCTTGAAATGTTCCGCTCCAAGAAAAGCGTTTGGCCGCACTTGAATCCGAAATTCTTCCGACGCGGCTATTGCGGCCAGCTCGCCTTCTCGGACCAGTTTTACCGCCGCCTGAAGTCGCCACGGCCAGCCGAGGGTCCGATTGAAGAGAGCCTACGCGCGAATCTTGCCGCCAGCGTTCAGAGTGCGTGCACGACGGTGGTGTTGGAGATTCTCGACCGCCTGCGCCAGGAAACCGGCGCAAAGAATCTGTGCGTCGCCGGCGGCCTGTTTCTGAATCCGCTCATCGTGGCCGCCGTTGAAAAACAGGGCGGCTTCGCCGAAGTCTTCGTGCAACCCGCCGCGGGAAACGAAGGAACGGCGCTGGGCGCGGCGTGGCTGGCCTGGCACAGCGTGAAAAAGAAACCACGCGTGGCTCCGGCGCTGCGCCTGGATTGGGGTCCGAGCTTTTCGAACGAAGAGATCAAGCAGGTGCTCGACAACTGCAAGGCCTCCTATCGCTGGACCGATCCGGACAACAACAAAATCGCCGCCGCGATTGGCCTGCTCGAAGCCGGAAAAATCGTGGCATGGTTCCAGGGAGCTGCGGAGTTTGGGCCGCGCGCCCTGGGCAACCGCAGCCTGCTCGCTTCTCCCTGGGCACCGTACGTGATGGAAAATCTCAACGATTTCGTGAAGCATCGGGAGTCCTACCGCCCGTTTGCGCTATCGATTCCCGAAGAGGACGCGCCGCGCTTTTTCGAATGCTCCCCCGCGGGCCGCTTTATGGCCACCATGGGGTACGTCCGCGCGGAGCATCGCGAAACTTTTCGCGATTTCCTTTTGCCCGGCGGCCAATTGCGGCTGCACCTGGTCGCAGAATCCGCCAATCCGCTGCTGTGGAGGCTGCTGAAGCGCTTTGGCGAGACTTCTCCCGCGCCGGTAGTGGTGAATACGTCGTTTAATTTGTTTGGCGAGCCCTTGGTGGTCACCCCACGAGATGCCCTGCGCAGCTATTTCTGCTCGGGTGCCGACGCGCTGGTGATCGGAAGCTTTTTGTTGACGAAAAACTGACTCCGCTGCGGACGAAAACATTCGCGGGCGATAATCGTTCATAATTCACGAGTCGATAATCGAGCAGGAACAGGAGACGACCATCCACACGCAAATCCATGACGTCCCTCAGGAAACGGCGCCAATCACCGCCGGCAACCGAAAGAAGCGCCGGCTCTGGCGCGTGCTGCTCGGCGCACTCCTGATTCTCCTGGTCGGGGGTGTGGTGGCTTTTCGCAGCGTCGGATACTGGCTCATCGTGGAAGACCCGCTGCAATCCGCCGACGCCATCGTCATCCTAAGTGGTGGCCTTCCCTACCGTACTATCGAAGCAGCGCGCCTATACCGTGCTGGCTATGCCCCGGAAGTTTGGATTACCAAGCCACATGGCTACGAAGCGACGCTCGAACCGATGGGCATCCAGTACATCGGAGAGGAGGTCTACTCCCGCGAGATGCTGCTGCACTCTGGGGTGCCCGCATCCGCGATCCGCATTCTCGAACCAACGGTCTCCGACACCGAGCAAGAAGTGCGCGCCATCTCCAAAGAATCGATCGAGACCCACAAGAATCGCGTAATCATCGTCACTTCGCCCTCGCACACCCGCCGCGTGCGTCTGCTTTGGAGAGTGCTGGTAGGAGAACATCCTCAAGCCATCGTGCGCCTGTCGCCCGGCGATCCCTACGATCCAGGCCATTGGTGGCATGTCACCCAGGATGCTTTGGGAGTAGTGCATGAAGTTTTGGGCTTGCTCAATGCCACGGCAGGTTTGCCAGTCCGTCCCCCGAATCGTTGAATCCCGCGGGAAGCGCGGAGGGCGCTGGGTGCTAAGCGCGGTGGCGAACCTCGTCCGCATCCAATGTTCTGGAGCGCGCGGGATGCTCACGGGGGACGAAGTCCTGGCGGCAAAGATGCCATATCAGTCCCACCGCGTCGTCGGCATGCTCGAAAAATGAGATCGAGGGAGCGTCGGCCGGATATCGCACCTCGGTCTTCGCCGCAGCTTCCGGACTGACTGCATCGGCGGTTTCATCCGGCACCTGGAAACGGGACAGCAGACGGACGTCCAACGGAACGCGCGCAATCAGTCTTCGATGCGGTTCGTGCATGCGCGACTGGCTGGCGGCGGGATAATCGCGGATGGCAAGGGCCAGGGAGTTTTGCTCGAAGCGCAGTTCCAAACCGCGATGGCCGGAAGAACCAGAAGGGTCACCGGGGTCCGCGGTACGAAGTTCCCAAAGTATCACCCCGCCGCGAGTGAGCGAACTGCTTCCGGGAAACAGCTCAAACGAACGAATGTGCCACTCCGCGGAGCGGCTCTCCGGTAGAATCTCCGCGATCGTCACGATCACGTGGCGATGTCCGCGCTCGATTTTCACGGTGCTCAGAAACTCGCCGTGCTCGTGAATGAACGCCATCTCCTCCGCGGTAGCTTTGAGCGTCTCGCTCCAGAAGCGGTCGGTGAGTGACATGCTAAAGACGCAGACCTGCTCGATGAAAGATTGAGCGGATTCCGCGTCATCGCGGGACGCAGCAAAGCGGGAGCTGCGCTCGACCGCGGCCATACGCGAGGAGAGTCGCCGCCGCGCCCAGGAGCGTTGGGACCGGAATCGCCGGCGGTACAAAACGAGGCTGTACAGCAGAGCGATAGCGCTGGCGCCCAGCACGGCCCAGACCATTTTCATCGTGGACGTTCCTCGTTTGCGACCGACTGTACCCCGGCGCAAAAGTTGTAGGCTGGCTTTCGCAATTGTACTATCAACCGATTCAAGCCGCGGCGCAACAGAAGACTCCCTTGGGAGCGGGACCGGTATAAGATTTAGCTTGGCGGCGCTCGCTGGGTGTACGAAAATTTACGATTGCGTCCGGTGCAGCCGGATCAGCTCGAAATTCTAGGAGAGTGGGATTGAAGATCTCAGTGATCGGCGCGGGCTACGTAGGTCTGGTGACGGGCGGATGCCTGGCGGAAATCGGACATGAAGTGAAGTGTACGGATAGCGACGCCGCCAAGATGCACGTACTCCAATCGGGGAAGCTTCCGATTTACGAGCCCGGGCTCGACAATGTGGTGGAAAAAGCGCGCCGCGATGGCCGGTTAAATTTTGACATGAGCACCGCGGACGCGGTGCGATTTGCCGACGCGATTTTTATCTGCGTGGGCACGCCGCCGCTGCCCAATGGAGACGCCGACCTCAGCTCGATCGACCGCGTAGCCCGGCTGATTGCCACTGAAGCGAAAACACCCAAACTGGTAGTGGAAAAAAGCACGGTGCCCGCGCAAACCGGCCAGCAACTGCTGCGCCAGCTTTCGGTATACGCGCGCAACACCAAGGTAAAGTTTCGCGTCGCCTCCAATCCGGAATTCCTGCGCGAGGGCACCGCGGTAGAAGACTTCCTGCATCCGGATCGCATCGTCGCCGGCGTGGAAGATGAAGTGGCGGAAAAACAACTTCGCGAGATATACCAACCGGTCCTCGATCAAAAGTTCAATTGTCCGGTGCACCGCGGTAAGTGCCCGCCGGCAGCCGCGCCGGTGTGGCTGGTAACCACCATCAACAGCGCGGAGCTGATCAAGCACGCATCGAACTCCTTTCTCGCTCTCAAAATTTCTTACGCCAATATGGTGGCCGACCTGGCCGAACGCCTGGGCGCGGACATCGATGAAGTGGTCCGCGCGGTCGGACTCGATCCGCGCATCGGGCCCAGCTTCCTGCGCGCCGGCCTCGGTTTCGGCGGGTTTTGCCTGCCCAAGGATTTACAGGCTTTCGTCCATCTGGCGGACCGCCATGGGGTGGATTTTTCGCTGCTCCGCGAGGCCGAGCGCATCAACCGCCGGCGGATCGACCATGTGGTGGAAAAGCTTCGCCGCGCACTCTGGGTAATCAAGGAAAAGCGCGTCGCGGTGCTGGGCCTGGCGTTCAAGGCCAATACCGACGACATTCGTTTCGCTCCGGCGATCGATCTCATCAAGCGGTTGATCGAGGAAGGTGCATCGGTGTGCGCGCACGACCCGCAGGCCATGGAGAAAGTGCGAGCGCAGTTTCCGCAGGTGGATTTGGCGAAGGACGTCTACGAAACCGCGAAGGATGCGGAAGCGCTGATCGTTGCGACGGAATGGGAAGAGTTCAAGATTCTGGACTGGGAGCGCATCCGCGACGCGATGGCCCGGCCGCTGATTTTCGATGCGCGCAACTTATTGAAGCCCGCACAGATGAAAGCGCTGGGCTTCGAATACTACTCGATCGGCCGGCCTCACTAGCTGGAGCGAGTTTCCGCGACACGCTGTTTGAAATATTCCAACGTCAAGCGCAACCCTTCCTCCAGATTCACCCGCGGCTCCCACTTCAGAATGCGCCGGGCCTTAGTGATGTCGGGGCAGCGTTGTTTAGGATCATCCTGCGGCAAGGGCCGAAAATCCAACGGCGCTTTGGAACCGGTGAGCGTCAGAATGCGTTCGGCGAACTCCTTGATAGTGATCTCCTGCGGGTTTCCGATGTTCACGGGCTCGTGTTCGCTGGATTCCAGCAAGCGGTAAATTCCCTCGATTAAATCGGAAACGTAGCAGAAGCTGCGGGTCTGCCGGCCGTCGCCATACACCGTCAACGGCTGATTGGTGAGGGCTTGGTAGAGAAAGTTCGGGAGCGCCCGGCCGTCGTTCAAACGCATGCGTGGGCCGTAGGTGTTGAAGATTCTCACAATTCGCGTGTCCAGCTTGTGCTTGCGGTGATAGGCCATGGTCATCGCTTCCGAGAAGCGTTTGGCCTCGTCGTACACGCCGCGCGGTCCGATCGGGTTCACATGGCCCCAGTAGCTCTCCGGTTGGGGACTCACCTCCGGATCGCCGTAGGCTTCGGACGTCGAAGCCATCAGGAACTTGGCTTTTTTGGCGAGCGCTAATTCCAGCGCATTCCGTGTACCGGCCGATCCCACCATCATGGTTTCGATGGGTAGCTTCAGGTAGTCGTCCGGGCTAGCGGGCGAAGCGAAATGCAGCACTGCATCCACGGGCCCGGCGACTTCGATGGCCTGCGAAACGTCTTGCCGCACCAACCGAAACCGCGGATTCTTTTCCAGGTGCGCGACGTTGGCACCCGCCCCGGTGCACAGGTTGTCCAGGCACAGGACTTCCCACCCATGATCGAGCAAATAATCACAAAGATGAGAACCGAGAAAACCCGACCCGCCGGTGACAATCGCGCGCAATGCGTTCCCCCTGAAAGTGCCGATTACACTGTGTGCTCTGGTGCCCCGAGATTATCGCCGAATTCTATGTGAGAAAGAAGGGAGGCTGCGAAGCGGGTGCAAAATGCGTCAAATAGCGGTGCACCAAATGGTTTCAAAACAGTACGACCGTCCTATTGGCCGCGGCGGAGCTTGGAGAGAAACTGTCTCTGTCAGGGGGCAACCAATGATCGCAGCACTCATCTTCGTGATCTCAGTAGCAGCCGGAATACAGCTCGCAGTGTTTAGCTGGCGCGCCGCAATGATCTCATTCGCAGGCCAGCCGATGTCCGCAGCGGTCAGCCCGGCGTTGGCATCGTTCACTAACTCCATGGGTACCAATGACTTCCGCGAGATTTCGGCCATTCAAGCCCTTTGCCCGGCCATGTCGCCCTCGCAGAGCAAGCAGCTTCGCCCGGTGCAGGTTTACTACCGGTCCCTGGAACTGCTGAACTCGCTCAGCAAGGCAATCCCGGCTTGCGGCATCTGGGCCCAGCAGGAAATGGCCATCTGCGCGCGTTATGCGGCGGTGGTGATGGACCAGCGCCTCCAGAGCAATCAAGTGTGCTTTGCTGCGGTTCGCTCTTACTAGTCGATCTTCTCAGACTATCCCCAGACAGGGGCCTTTCGGCGGGCCCCTTCCCCCCTCCGCTCCAAAAACAGTCCCGCCATATGCCCCAAAAGGACCCAACCATTCGTTTCAAAATCAGTACGTCCGATCTATAGGTCGCGACGGAGCCGTGCGAGATACTGACTTCGTCAGGAGAAGCCAATGATCGCAGCGCTCATATTCGTGATCTCAGTCGCAGCCGGAATACAACTCGCGGTATTCAGCTGGCGCGCCGCAATGATCTCGTTTGCGGACCAGCCAGTGTCTGCTGCGGTACAGCCGGCTTTGGCGCCGTTCTCTGGCTCTATGACAGTAAAGGGTTTCCGGGAGATTTCGGCCATTCAGGCGCTTTGCCCTGACCTGGCGCCATCACAAAGCAAGCAGCTCCGCCACGTAAAAGTGTATTACCGGTGCATGGAGTTGCTGAACTCGTTCTGCGAGTCGATCCGGGTTGGCGGCTGCGGCAGGTGGGCACGGCAAGAAATGGCCACCTGCGCTCGCTACGCAGCGGTAATGATGGATCAGCGCCTGCAGAGCAACCAAGCATGCTTCGCGGCGATCCGCTCGTACTAACCCCCTGACAAAACTGAGACTTGGTTTCCTCTCGAGGATCCGCCCGCGTGGAACCCCTTCATCCTCCTCCGTAAGTATTCTGAGTAACCCAAAACTTCAAATCTTCCGCGTGGCGATAGCCATTTCCGGCCAAAACTGCGGGACTTTCGCGTTTTGTTCAGAACGATACCGGGATGGTAGTTGGTGCGGCTCGGCAATTTGATGCCCTTTAGAACGAGTTGCATCCAAAACTAATCCATTCACGTTGCCCTCCGGGAATTCATCTTGCCGTGGCCTCGCCGGGACGGGTGCGCGGGAATTTGGTACTGAACCCTAACTTTGGTGGCTTGCATGGTCGATGGGAATAACGGCAAGCCGCGGGAGGTGGCGGTTGCGGTGAATAACGGGACCATCAGCAATACGCACACCGACTAGAATAACGCCGGCGGTGGACCACTGCTGGGTACCGACGTGACCGGCGGCTCGGGCACGATCGCGGGGATATCGACGACCACTGGACGCGGGACGATGACGTATACGGTGGGCGACGGCAACGCCTGGACGATGGCGATCTATGTCGTGAGCGGATCGCAATTTTTCGTGATAGAAACCGATCCGCTCGCGCTTCCGCATACCGCGGGCGAGGCCATCGCCACATCCGCCAGCTTCACCGCGGCATCCCTCCAGGGATACTACGCGATGCACGTCTCCGGAGCGCGAGCAGGCGTCTCCTCGGTGAGCTTGGGACAAGTGATATCTGACGGGGTGAGCGCGCTCACCGGAACGCTGAACAACACACAAAACGGAACGACCAACGCGAATAGTATTGTGGGGACAAGCTACACCATCGACTCCGCATCCGGACGTATAACCTTTGGCGGCGGAGGCTCGCAACTCCTGACGATCTATCTTTGCGACACGACCGACGGCATCTCCGGATTTGCGGCAGGGCCAGACAGCGATGTCTCGTTCGGAGCGATCGAGCAGCAGGCGTCAAGCACGCCGACCTTCACGCTGAGCGGTTTAGGAGGATTGTATTCATTCGGCACCGGGGATTCGACGTCGAGCACGAACGATTACCTAGCGGGATCGGCGGACATCGACGGCTCCAGCGGTGCGATCGCGCTGGCCGAAGATGAAAGCACTTCAACCGGGTTGCTGACCGATCAGACGAACCCCGCCACCCTCACACTGACGGATCCTGCCGGGAACGGAAACTTGGGTTCCGGCACGCTCCTGGAGGTGACCGGAACTCGAATCTGGGTGCTGAATGAATCCAGCACGAATCCGGGGTTCATCGTGCTCGAAAAATAAGGACCCCACTGATCTCAACCGAACGATCATCCGACTCAGTGAAGAGCCCGCGCCGTTGGGCCGACTCTTTTTTTGTTAGGGCGCCCACCCGCATCGGGCAATCCATGGTCCAACCTAAGACGACTCTATGGCTTGCGGTCGAAAGTGTCTTGAATATAACGGGGGATCCTAATACCCGCGCTTACAGGGAACGCTGGATGCCCTGCTGAACCGCCGTCCAGTATAAGTACTACAACCATACTTAATGGGATGGCGAGGCCGCCGTCAACGGGACCATCGGCGGCCTGCGCACCCTCGAAAAGTAGCTTTCGGCCAAATCACAGCAGTCGGTCCAAATACCGCAATCGGGCCGAGTAGATGTAGGGCTGAGTAGACGTGGGCCAAGTAGATGTGGGCCATTTGGACGTGGGCCGAGTAGATGTGGGGCTAAGTAGAGAAAGGGCTGGCGCACTTTGGCCGGCCCTTTTTTTTTGTGAGGCCGCGCACTGCGGGACGCAACAAATCTAGACGGCGTGTCCGTAAACAGCTGGGGGAGGGTTGCGGCGGACGGTCAGTACGACCCGGCGGCGCGGACGTTTGCCGCACCCTCCGCGTCCGAGGGTTCGGGGGTTGGGCCGGGCATATCGCAGCGGGACGCGGTCCAGGCTTCATCCATGCGCTGGCGGAGCTGGGCGGCAAATGGTTGAACGTGGGGGTGCAGGAGCATGTAGAGGTGATCGCCGGGCACGGTGTCGATCTGTACGTTTCCGCGAATCAGACGCCGCCAACTTAGTCGGGGATCGGCCGCCTCGCTAACGCCGTAGAAGGAATAGTTGTCGCGGCCAATAACCAGAGTGGCGTCGCCACTGTAAGGCTGTGGAACGTAACGGTCTTCGACGCGCTCCAGCGCGTCTTCGAGACGGTGCAGATTAGCCATCACTTTACCGGAACCAGGCGCTGCCGGAGCGGGAGCGCCATCGGGGAGAGACTTGGCGGCGGATCGAACGGTTTCGGAAAGCCACCGCAGAAATCCGACTGGACCGTTCCTGGTCACTTTGCGCACGCGCCATCCAAAATGTTGGGCGTGGTGGACGATCCCATCCCATCGCGCGCCGGCTATCTTTGCGTGGGTGCCTTCGATTAGTGCCAGGAACGCGACCTTTTGGTTCTGGGCGGCCAATTGCTGCGCCAACTCGTAGGCCACCAAGGCGCCGGAGCAAAAGCCGGCAATGAAATAGGGTCCGGTAGGCTGCAAAGCACGCATCTGGTCGACAAAATGGCTGGCGCGAACCGTGAGTTCCTCGAACGGTTCGTCGTCCTGAGGCAAGCGGAATTCCAGGCCGTAGACGGGCTGTTCCGGCCCCAGTAGCGATGAAACTTTGCGGAAAGCCAGGACACTGCCAATTCCTCCGGGAACCCAAAAGAGCGGAGGGCGATTTCCGCCGGCGCGAATGGTGACCACACGATATTTGGGCCCCTGAGTGCGGCCGGCGTCAATGGCCTGGCACAACTGCTCGATGGTGGGGGTATCAAAAAGCAAATTCAAGGAAAGGGTGTTTCCGAATTCCTTATGAATCTGGGCGAACATCAGGAGGGCCAGCAGCGAATCGCCGCCGAGATCGAAAAAGTTTTCGTGCGTTCCCACTTTTTCGAGGTGGAAGAATTTAGCCCAAATGTCGCACATGATGCGTTCGGTCTGGCTGCGCGGAGCGGTGTATTCCCGGACACCCGAGTGATTCTCGGTGGCCGGGGCGGGCAGGGCGCGGCGATCGATTTTGCCGACCGGGGTCAACGGCAGTAGCGGAAGAGAAACGATGGCAGCGGGAACCATATAGTCGGGCAGCTTGGCCTTGAGGAAATCGCGCAGCTCGCGGGTTTGGAAATTATCGGTGTCGTGAGGCACCAGGTAAGCGACCAGGCGCGGTTCGCCGGGAATGTCCTCGCGCGCGACGACGACCACCTGGTGTACCCCTGGAAATTCACGAGTTACATTTTCGATTTCGCCGAGCTCGATGCGATGGCCGCGAATCTTCACCTGAAAATCGATGCGGCCGAGATATTCGATATCTCCGGTGCTGAGAAATCGCGCCAGATCGCCAGTGCGGTACATGCGCGCGCCAGGATCGGCGCTGAAGGGATCGGCCGGGAAACGTTCCTGGGACAGTTCCGGACGGTTGAGGTAGCCGATCCCCACGCCTGCGCCGCCGAGGTAGAGTTCGCCGACGGCGCCGGGAGGAATCAACTTTTGATTCTCATCGAGAATGTAGGTGGTGAGGTTGGCGATGGGGCGGCCGATGGGAACGTTGGATCGTTTCCAATGCTTCCGGCATTTCCACCACGTTGCGAAGATAGTCGCTTCGGTGGGGCCATAAAGATTATGGAGTTCGCCGGGACCGCGCTCGAAAAAGAGCTTGCAGACGTCGTTAGTCAGAGCCTCGCCGCCGGAAAAAACGAGGCGGACTGAGGAGCAATCCGCGATGCCTTCCGCTTCGAGAAAAACGCGGAGCATGGAGGGCACGAACTGAACCACGGTGATTTGTTCCTGCTGAATGATTTCAATCTGGTAGGGAATATCCTTGTGGCCGTCGGGGCGGGCGATCACCAGGGCCGCTCCGGTAATCAACGGCAGGAAGAGCTCCCAGACGGAAGGATCAAAGGTCAACGGAGTGCGCTGAAAAAATCTGTCGCTGCTGTCCACCGCGAAGGTGGCGCGCATCCAGAGAATGTAGTTGACCGCCGCGCGGTGCGGGATCAACGCACCCTTCGGCTTGCCGGTGGAACCCGAAGTGAAAATGACATAGGCCAAATCTTCGGGAGCCACGTTCACCGAAAGAAATTCGGTGCTTTCGGCAGCGAGCGAATCCCACTGCGAATCGAGCGCGAGAACGCGGTCCTTCCAGCGCGGCAAATTTTCCAGCCAGCGTTCCTGGGTGAGGAGTGCGACCGGGCGCGCGTCGGCCAAAATCGATTTCAGGCGGTCGGGAGGATTTTCGGCATCGAGGGGTAAGTAGGCGCCGCCTGCTTTCAGGATGGCCAGGATGGCCACCACCACCTCAATGGAGCGGTCCATGCAGATGGCGACGGTCGAGCCGCGTTCCACACCCATTTTTTGGAGGCGGTGGGCAAGCCGGTGGGACATGTCCATCAACTCGCGAAAAGTGACGCGGCGGCCATCGAAGATCAGAGCGATGGCGCCAGGCGTTTGGCGGGCCTGCGCGTCGACCAGATGGTGGAGCCCCCCGCCGGCGGGATAGGG
>Ga0182015_10005342_pt1 | contig 13383 bp, 9 predicted proteins | sample 712P3MmetaG_FD_120478 | JGI IMG/M metagenome (GOLD analysis project Ga0182015, IMG submission 120478) | Permafrost microbial communities from Stordalen Mire, Sweden - 712P3M metaG | ecosystem: Environmental > Terrestrial > Soil > Wetlands > Permafrost | place: Sweden: Stordalen | collected...
ACGCCGACATCAAGGCAGTGAATCCGGAGGCGCTCACCCCCTGGAAGGCGGAAAACATCTGGCAGCTCTATATCAGTACCGCGAATCACATGCTGCGGACCGCGGACGAGCGCCTGGATGTTGACGAGGACGATGAGGTGCTCACCCATCTTCGGACGCTGGCGCCGGCGGCCGGGAAAAAGCTGGAGAGTTTTCTCGAAGGACTGCCCCGCAGATACCTGAGGACACAAGCGGCGGGTGAAATTCTGAGCCAGATGGAGATGGCGAGCAACCTAGACGAGGATCCCGTGCAGCTGTCGCTGACTCGGGGACGGCACTGGTACGAACTGACACTGGTGACGCGGGATCGCCCTTTCTTGTTCTCGAAGATGGCCGGCACTCTGGCCGCCTGGGGAATGAACATCGTGAAAGCGGCGGCTTTTTCGAACCGCGCGGGCGTTGTCGTGGATACATTTTTCTTTACCGACAGGTTTCGCACCCTAGAGTTGAACCTGCCGGAGTGGGAACGATTTAAGACGAAGATCCACGACGTTCTAGTCGGCAAAGCGGATCTCGATCGCATGCTGAAAGACCGGATACGTTCCGAAAAAAATGCCATCGCAAAGGTGAAGATCGAAACGAAGATCGAAATCGATAACGAGTCTTCGCCCCACAGCACGCTGGTGGAAGTGATCGCTCAGGACCAACTGGGGCTGCTGCATCGGATCAGTTCGCAATTCGCCCGCGAGGATTGCAACATCGAGATCGCCCTTATTGAGACCGAAGGCCAGATGGCCATCGACGTCTTCTACCTGACCTCCCAGGGGGGAAAATTGGCTCCGGAGGTCCAGGAACGCATTCGCGCCGCCCTCCTTCAGGAATTGGCGAACGGATAGAGCGGAAGGGGCTCCGGGAATCCAATTACTGACTCGGGTGTATCCTGCCTCGGGTGTATCTTCAGGCAAGTTCATGCATCCAAATGAATAGCCGGCGCGTATTATTATTGCTGCAGGATTAGCGGAGGGTTGATCATGGTCATAAGAAAAAAGGGCGACTTATCGTACTCGGACGTGACCCCTAAAGCTCTCTACATGGGCCGGCGCAATTTCCTATTGGGCCTCCTTGCAACATCCGGCGCAGTGGCAGCTTACAAGAACTTTCCCAGCCTGGTGGCTGCGGCCGGGCCGACCGGTTCGGTGCCCGTCAAACTGAATGGACTGGTCCAAGGTCCCTACAGCAAGGACAATATCAGCGAGAAGGTGACTCCCGCTCAAGATGCAATGCACTACAACAACTACTACGAGTTTGGAACCGATAAGACCGATCCTTCCAAGAACGCGAACAGTTTTGTCACCACGCCGTGGAGCCTCTCCGTGGAAGGTGAAGTGAAGAAGCCACGGACGTTCACCATGGACGAACTTCTGAAGCTGGCTCCGCTTGAAGAGCGCATTTACCGCCATCGCTGCGTCGAGGCGTGGTCCATCGTGGTGCCGTGGGTCGGCTACTCATTCAGCGCTTTGGCCAAGCTGGTCGAGCCAACTCCCAGCGCGAAATACGTCGCGTTTCAAAGCTATTTCGAAAAGAAGCAGATGCCGCTTTGGCGGGAGGCGGGAATCGAATTGCCCTATGTGGAAGGCCTGCGATTGGACGAGGCCATGAATCCACTGACCTTGCTCTGCACGGGAATGTATGGCGAAACACTACCCAACCAGGACGGAGCTCCCGTTCGCATGGTGATCCCGTGGAAGTATGGATTCAAGAGCGCGAAGTCGATCGTGAAGATCCGCTTTGTGAAAGATCAGCCGCCCACGACCTGGAACATAACAAATGCGAATGAATACGGCTTCTATTCCAATGTGAATCCCAACGTGGACCATCCGCGATGGAGCCAGGCCAAGGAACATCGCTTGGGCGGAGGCTTTTTTGACCGGCCGATCCCGACGCTGATGTTCAACGGCTACGGCGATCAAGTCGCCAGTATGTATGCGGGGATGGACCTGCGTAAGAACTTTTGAATTTGAAGGCGACCCGTCGTGATCAAAGCGATCCTCACGAGCAAGTGGACCAAAGTCTTGGTGTTTGCCCTTTGCCTGGCGCCACTGGCGATTCTGATCTGGAGAGGATTTCATAACGAACTCGGCGCCAACCACATCGAATTCATCACGCACGCGACCGGGGATTGGACGTTGCGCTTTCTTGTGCTCACCCTGGCCATCACTCCCCTGCGGAAGATACTGCGTCAGCCGCAGTTGATTCGCTTTCGCCGCATGCTGGGGCTTTTTGCGTTCTTTTACGTATGTCTGCATTTCGCGACCTGGATCGGGCTCGATAAGTTCTTCGACTGGCCGGAAATGTGGAAGGATGTGCAGAAGCGCCGCTTCATTACGGTGGGATTTGCGGGATTCCTTCTGCTGATTCCGCTCGCCATCACATCAACCGCGGGCTGGATCCGGCGTCTGGGCGGCAAACGCTGGCAGCTCCTGCATCGCGCGGTTTATCTCACCGCGATTCTCGGTGTGATTCATTATTACTGGCTCGTGAAATCCGACGTTACAAAACCGCTGCAATACGCGTGGATGCTGGGGATTCTGCTGGCATGGCGGGCGGGCGACTGGCTCTATAGCCGCTGGACGCGCCCGGCTGCGCGACCCATTCAGCGCAAGACGTCGACGTCTGCCGAAACCGCGTAGCCGTCTGGTGCTCCTGACCAAAGATCGTAGGCCCCACCAAATCGAGAAGACACTTCCAGTGGAAATAATAAAAATGAATTTTACGCGAACATTTGCGTCATGCCTCGATGGGGCTATTTGGTTATTGGCATTGGCTATCCTGGCTAGCGGATGTGGCCGAGCATCCAGAAATAGCGAGTCTGATCCCGCGACTCATGGAGCTGTGCTACCCGGCACGGCCCGCTCGGCGGATCCCACTCCAAACAGCCCTCCAAGGATGCCGGATTCAGAGGTAAACGTTCTCACATACCATCACAACAACGCCCGGACCGGTGAATATCTCAGCGAGACGCTGCTTACTCCGGCGAATGTGAATACAGACAATTTCGGAAAGATCGGGTTTTTGCGCGTGCGGGACCTTGTGGACGCTCAACCGCTCTATGTCGCAAAACTCGTGATCCAAGGCCTGCCTCACAAGGTGGTTTTTGTTGCTACCGAACACGATCTGGTCTACGCGTTCGATGCGGATACGTTCTCGCCGCTGTGGCGAACCTCCGTACTGGGCGCTGGAGAAACGACCAGCGACAATCGCGAGTGCCAACAGGTGACTCCCGAGATTGGCATCACTGCCACTCCTGTCATCGACCTGCAAATTGGACCGCATGGGGCGATCTATGTCGTGGCCATGTCGAAAGATGGACGGGGCCGCTATTTCCAGCGCTTGCATGCCCTCGATTTAACGACAGGCTCCGAGTTGCCAGGAAGTCCGCGAACGATCACAGCGACGTTTCCCGGCACGGGAACCGGCAGCCAAGGCGGCCGCGTCGTGTTTGACCCTAAACAATACGAAGACCGAGCCGCATTGCTGATTTCCAAAGGCGTGATCTATACGACGTGGTCGTCGCATTGCGACCACGAGCCGTATGGCAGTTGGGTCATCGCGTATGACGCCTCAACGCTTCAACAGGCATCCGCTATCGATCTGACTCCGAATGGGACGGCAGGCGCCATTTGGATGACGGGAGATGGCCCGGCGGCCGACGACGCTGGGAACACATACCTGCTCACCGGCAACGGCACATTCGATACTTCCCTGGACACGAAAGGATTCCCCTCTCGGGGTGATTTTGGCAACGCGTTCGTGAAGTTGACGATGCGCGGCGGCCGCCTGACGGTGGCTGATTATTTCACGATGCATAATACGGTGCAGGAATCCGAACGGGACGAAGACATCGGTTCCGGCGGGATTGTCCTGCTTCCCGACATGAGGGATGCCTCAGGAAGAATGCGTCACCTCGCCGCAGGCGCGGGCAAAGACCGGATCGTTTACATCGTGGACCGCGATTCGATGGGCAAATTCGACGCAAGCGGTGACAAGGCTTATCAGGAAGCTACCGGGTTAATCGGCGGAATGGAGTTTGCCACGCCCGCATACTTCAATGGCGCCCTTTACTTTGGGGCCTACGGGGACGTGCTGCGAGCGTTTCCTTTCGCCAATGGATTGGTTGCGCGCTCGGCCGCCTCGCAAACGAAGACAAGATTCGACTATCCGGGAACGACGCCGAGTGTTTCGGCGAATGGCGTTTCGAATGGAATCGTATGGACAGTCGAAAATTCAATTCCAGCCGCGCTGCATGCATACGCAGCGTCCGACCTGAAAACGGAGCTTTACACTAGCAACCAAGCCGGCACGCGCGATCAATTCGTGAACAATAAATTCATCCTGCCCATGATTGCCGAGGGCAGGGTCTATGTAGGAACCCCGACAGGCGTCGCCGTATTTGGACTGTTGAAGTAATCCCGGGAATCGCACTCTGAAGATAGCTCCCGTCCTATTCGTCGTGCCGCTTTCCAATCATTGACTAAACTCTCATCGCCGCCCTTTTCGTACTTTTGGACGCTTTGTGACGCATGCTAAAGTTGAGAAACCGGTCAGCGAAAACGAGACGTTCCAGGAGCCAGGGATCTTAGCCTTCACACCCGGAAGTGAGAGTCGCATCTTGCCTGCAGAATCGAACCTATTCGCGCGCGATCAGTGGGGCAAGCCGTCAATCGCTTCCAACACGCGCTCTGCTTATACCTATGGCGTGCTCATCCGCAAAACGGAAGAGATGCTTCTGCAATTGTTCACCCAAGGTTTACTTTCCGGCACCACCCATACCTGCCTCGGCCAGGAACTCTGCCAGATGTCCGTCGTTCGCGCGCTATCGGATCCAGGAGATGTCGTGCTTTCGAATCACCGGAACCACGGGCATTTCCTGACCTATTCCGGGGCGTTCGTCGGGCTGCTCGCGGAGATTATGGGGAGAGAAGCCGGGGTTTGCGGCGGAATCGGCGGCAGCCAGCATCTGGCCTATCGCAATTTCCATAGCAACGGCGTGCAGGGCGGCATGACCGCCATCGGTGTGGGGCACGGCCTGGCGATGAAGCGGCGCAATAGCCAGGCGATTGTCGCCACGATCGTCGGCGATGGAACGCTCGGCCAGGGATTGCTGTATGAGAGCTTGAATTTGGCTTCCGTTTGGAAGCTCCCGGTCCTTTTTGTGGTGGAGAATAACGGTATTGCGCAAACGACTCCTACAATAGAAACAATCGGCGGCTCCATCGAGGCCCGGGGAGCCGCGTTCGGATTGAGAACGTGGCGTCTCGATGATTCATCACCGGATTTCCTGGCGAGCGCTGAGAAAGTTGTTGGCGAAGTACGCGCCTCACGCAGTCCCGGATTTCTTGTGATCGACACGAGACGGCTGGGCCCTCACAGCAAGGGAGACGATCTCCGATCGAAGTCCGAAATGGAAGGAATTCGCAATCGGGATCCCCTCAGCAATCTCGGTCAACTGTTGCCTAAACAAGAGCGCGAGGCGATTGATGCTGAAACAAGCCGATTCGTAGAGGAAGCGCACCAGGCCGCATTAAGTTCTCCCGACGCCCGGTTCCGTAAAGTTCCGAAGCACATTTTTTCAGCAGCGGCAAAGCCTCCAGCAGCCAAGAGATCGAACGGCCAAAGCCGCACTGTTCGAACCGCCCTGAACGCGACGCTTCATCAGCTTCTTACCGAAGCGCCGGAGGTTCTCCTGCTGGGAGAAGACCTGCACGATCCTTACGGCGGTGCGTTCAAGGTTACGTCGGGGTTGAGCACGGCATTCCCGGGGCGGGTGATCTCGACGCCTATCAGCGAAGCGGGCGTCGTGGGAGCGGGCATTGGCCTTGCTTTGGCAGGGTTTCGCCCCATCGTTGAAATCATGTTTGCCGATTTCGTCACTCTGGCGATGGACCAGATCTTCAATCACGCCGTAAAATTCCCGGGCATGTTTGAAGAGGCTCAGGTACCGCTCGTCATTCGCACGCCGAGCGGCGGCGGACGAGGCTACGGCCCCACTCATAGCCAGAGCCCCGAAACACTTCTCAGCGGTGTACCGGGGCTGACCGTCATTTTCGCAAGCCACCGGCATGACGTTGGTGAACTCTTGAGGCGCGCCGTCCTGGAATGGCCATACCCGACAGTTTTCTTCGAGCACAAGCTTCTCTACGGGCAGACGGTTGACGCGGCAGGCTACAGCATTCTTGAGGCAGACGCTTCCGATTTCGATGTCACAGAGCAGCTCTTCCCCACGCTCATTGGCGGGTCCAAGAATCCGGACATGACCTTTGTGTGTTACGGAGGAGCTGTGAGCGCCGTAGAAGGCGTGGCTTCGAGACTGGCCGCCGAGGACCTTGCCAGCGAAATCGTGGTTCCCTCGGTGCTGTCACCCCTGCCGCGGGCCATGGTTCGCCTGCTCGCCTCCAGGGAACGCATTATCGTATTCGAAGAAGGGCAGCCGGAGTACGGATTTTCGGCGGAGTTGGGTGCTGCGCTTGCCGAATCCGGTTACCAGGGGAAGTTCCGAAGAGTCGGGCCACCCCCAATTCCCATCCCGGCGGCGCGGAGTCTTGAGGCGGACGTGCTTCCGGGCGAGGTTGAGTTATTCGACCGCGTAGCGAGTTCTCTGCTTGCCGAGATTGCCCGGCAATCGTAGCCTTAAGTATCCATGGCCTTTCCGCTTCTCACCCCTCGGGTAAACAATAACGACGACGTCGTGCGTCTCACCAAGCTGTGGGTCGAGAAAGGCGCGAGCATCCGTCTCGGCCTTCCCGTCGCCGATATTGAGACCGACAAGTCCGTGTTTACCATTGAGGCCGAGCAGGAGGGCTATCTGCTGGGCTTCATGGCGAAAGAGGGCGATACGATCGCCGTGGGCTCGATCTTGGCCTGGTTAGGCTCGGATCCCGGAGAGGCTATTCCATCCGCGGCGGCATCGAGCAACGGTTCCCGGCAAAGCACAAGTGACGTCAGCCTGAAAGCGGCCCTCTTATTGGCACAGTATGGATTGAAGGCTTCCGAGATTCCCCGCCAAGGCGAACGTCTGACCGCCGGCGACGTGGAGAGTTACGTACAATCCCGCGGTCTGGAACCTAGAGCGGCCTCGTCCAGCAGATCATCGGTCGGCGAAGCCCAAAAGAGACGCCAGACACCGCCAGCGCCTGGACAGCGAGTCAAGCTCACTCCCGAGCAGCGCGGGATGCTCAAGACGGTTGAATGGCAACAGCAAGAAGCGGTCGCCGCCTATGTGGAGATTTCTTATAACCCCACTCCGTGGGAAACGTTCGCGCGAGATTTTCAGAAGCTGAACAAAATGCTGGTGAGTCCGCTCGTCTCACTCATGGCCTGGCGGCTCGTTCAGCTGGCCAAGGAACATCCGGAGATCAACGCGACGCTTTCGGATGGCGAAAAATACGTCTACGACCACGTCAACCTGGGCTTTACGGTACAAGCGGGGGAGCGGCTGTATGTGGTCGTCCTGCAGGATGCCGAGAAACTGAACCAGCTGGATTTTGTAAAAAGGCTAGGCGAACTCCAGCGCTCGGCAACGAACAATTCCTTGCGTCCCGACGAGACATCGGGCGCGACCATCGCCCTCAGCAGCATGGCCCGCTGGCCGGTGACTCGGCACGTGCCGATTCTCGTGCCTCACACCGCTCTGATGATCGCCCACACCGCTTCGGTGGCGGGCGCGGCGACCCTTGGCGCGACGTACGATCATCGTGTGCTTGGCGGCGCTGACACGGTTCGGGTGTTGCAAGCCATGTCCCGGGCAGAAGGAATGGCTTGAGCGTGGAGCACCTGGTATTCATTCTGCATCCCCAAACTGCGTGATAGATTTGCCTCCGACGTGCCTCTGATACACGCTCTTTTCCTACGTAAAAGGACTATCGCCGTCGGTCAGATGGAGAGTCAGACTTGGAAGCGCCAAGGCCAGCGGACTGTCTTTCGATGCCGGGTAGCACAGATAGCGCCTTTGCTCCCTCTTCATCACAAGCGAAGCAAAAGGCAAAGATGCGGCAAAAGACTCCATCTGCAGCGGGAGCTCAATTTCGTCGGCCTCGAACTGCGCCGCGTACTTGCACACGAGCCAGAATAGTTTCCCGTAATCCTCCCGGCGGCTTTGAAAGTCGAGCACTTTTAATTTCGAAAGGCCTTTTTCGACCGCCCGCGACAGCACCACGAATCCACGCTGCTTCCCATCCGCGTCATTCAGCAATACCGTCATGTAGCGGAACGAATCGTAAGACTCCGAAAAGAAGTACGGAGGCGAGGTAACCGCGCCGCCGTCTTGAATCCATGGGAATTCAACCATCCAGCGGATCACGTCAGCATTCCGCTCGAAGCTGGCCACAACGTCCGATGCTCCAAAACCGTCTTCTGGCGAAAGCTTCGCGGCGGGAGCCTCCTGCCATCGTATGTTTTCGAGAGCCCGTTCGGACTGACGAACTAGGCTCCTGTAGTATGCGGATCGAATCGATGGGTAAAACCATCGGCGCGAAAGTTTGATTGCACCCTCCGCGGTCTTTCGAAGAACCGGCCAGCGTTTTTGGAGCCGGTAAAAGCGGTGGAACGGGTAGGAGGCAACATCCAGCCCGGCCATCCTCACAGCCACGTATTCCAACGGCGGAATTTCTTCAAAATGCAAACCTTTGAAAAGGTCGGCCAAAGGCTTGTTGAAATAAGTGACGAGGAGGTCCTTCCGCAGGGAGATCAGCTTCCGGATGAGTTGAACCGCGACCATGCGCTTCCGGAATTCCGGCAACACATAGGACGCAGTGCCCCAGTAGACCTTCGCCAGGCCGTTCGGCGCCCGGAGCCAGCCCGGCAAAATGCCCTGATAACCCACGCACCGTTCGCCGATGTAAGCCACCAGCAACCCCACGTCGCCCTCTTCCGCACAGGGGTTCTTCGATTGGGAGAGCGCCCTGTATTTGGAGATGGGGGAAATGTGCTGGCCTTCAGCGTGCTCCACATAGTTGCAGTAGAAGGTATAGAGGTCTTTCGCGAGAATGGTCTCAATGCGGAGGGCGCTATTTTGCATTCTTTGTGAGTCGGCTCCGCGTTAGAAGCAGAGAGCGGAAGCGTTTGTGTGATGGCCTAGCAGAGTTTCTGTTACATGCGCAACGGCCGGCAGCTACGATCCGGCGGTTACGAGCCGCCATTTCCTGGATTGCCGGCGGAGCGGGCGGCCGCACTCACCAAATTCCCCACGATGATCAGGTCCTCGGATTCCAGTTCAGCCGGGTCAATTGTGAAGTCGAATTCTTTCTCGAGAGCGGAAAGCAGCCCGACAAAACCGAGTGAGTCAAACAGCCCCGATTCCACGAGATTGAAATCGTCGCCGATATTCTCCGGAACCGGCTGCCAGTTCGCCTTGGCAGCCGCACGGATCTTCTCTTGCACAAAATCGCGGATCGACTTGGTTTTCGCGTCCATTCAATGGTTCTCCCGCAAGTTCCGTCTTTTGCCCCCTGCTGAAGGCGTTCGCCGGCCGGCAGCCTAGTCCGTCACCAGCGCCTGCGCATAATTCAGCCGCACGCTCGCTCCAAAAAGCCCCTCCCGGATCAGGCGCAAAGACGCCGCGTCGCCGCCGCAAATATTCAGACGAGGCAATGCCGTCAAATGGTCCTTATGCTCCGGAAAAATGTTGCCCGGGCGCGTGGTCGTGGCCGTCTCAAAACCCAATTCACGAGCCACTCGAAACTCTCGCTCGCTGCACTCCGGCTTCCTTCCATAAGGATAGGATAGATGGCGTATCGTAATGGGCAATTTCTTTTCGAGAATTTCCCGGGCATCAGCAAGCTCGCGCACCACTTCGCTCCGTGCGATGTCTGCCAGAGGACGATGAGTCACGGTGTGGCAACCAATCTCCACAAGCGGTTCGGACGCCAATTCCCGGGCCTGCCGCCACTCCAGTATGAGGGGGCTGATGGTGGCAACTGGGTCCACTTCGTTGCAGTGGAATAATTGCATAAGCTTTGGCTCGGAATACCCGGGTCCGCTGAGCCATGGCAGGAATTTCCAATAGGCATCCATCTTTTGCGCAAAGGTCCTGGTGGGAAATGTTTCCTTGCGGCCGTCCACAATGTTTTCGATTTGCTCTCGCGCCAGCAACATATTCTCTAGAACCGGCCACCACAGAAAATCCGTACGATCAACCATTCCGGTGGTGATGTAAACGCACATTGGCGCGCTATATTTGCGGAAAACGGGAAGGGCAACAGTGAGGTTATCGAGATAGCCGTCATCAAAGGTGAAACAGGCGAAGTTGCGGCCTTCGTGACCTTCCAAGAGCCTGCGGCGAACCTCAGGAATGCTGACGATATCCCAGCCAAGCCGCCGCACGTAACCCAGGATCTCTTCCAAAAAATCACTTTGAACCACCAGGTCGGCGGCCAGAATCGGGGTCCCAGCCGGCACCACACGATGCATCAGAAAAATGATGCCGATGCCGCTGCGGCGGGATTGCAGAAGGTGCAACGCGCGGCTGTAGTAGAGCACGTCAAACAGGATGTGCTTGAGTCCCTTATCGCGGATCATTCATGGGCGCAGAATACGGTTCTCTGCCGGCTCGCTAGTTTTCTTCATAAAGTCTACATTTATTGTACTCTATCGAATTTTGTTCCAGCGCGGTTTGGCCACAGAAGTTCCTGAAATTGCGACTTAGTAAGCAAGGTTTCGAGCGGGGCTCGGGGGCAACTGCTTTGGTTTTGAGGGGGTTGTCATTCGCGACTAACAGCCCGGCAGTTTGCTTTGCCGGGTGCCGCCGGGCCGGGAGAGCTGTCGCGAACCACGCGATGGCTCCCTCCCGCACGACGTTCTTGGTCTAAGGAATGAGAGCGGACACTTGATTCGAGAAGGCGCTCTCGTGTTGTTGGAGTCCACCGCCGTAACCACGTAGTAGCGCATCTGTGCAGTCTGCAGACCCGAGTCCGTATAATTGGCCGCCGCGACAGGACTCGCGGTGAGCTTGGTATAGGAACCTCCCGACACAGTGCTTACGTACACGTTATAACCCGTCACAGTGGACGCACTCGGAGACCAGGACAGCGACACCGAATGCACCGCGGAAGTTCCCGTTCCGGACAATGCGATCACTTTGGTTCCGTTGGACGCATTGCTCGCCACTGTAATGCTGCCGGTCACATTTCCCGTGGCGGCCGGATCAAAAGTCACGTTCAGCGATCCGGTCTGCCCCGGAGCAAGAATCGTGCCCGTTGGCAGGCCGCTAGCGTTGAAGCCCGCGCCCGACACCATGACCGTCGAGATCGTCACATTGCCCGTGCCTGCGTTCGTGAAGGTCACGGTCTGCTGGCTGCTATTCGAAATGTTGACGCTGCCGAAGCTCAAGCTGGTTGAACTCACATTCAGAGAGTAGGTCCCGTTGACGGTTAGGGTGGCCACGTTACTCGTCACACTTCCGCCACCATTGCTCACGACGACGCTGAACTGTGAGCCGCTATCCGAGACTACAGAAGCAGGCGTTGTGTATGCCGACGATGTCGCGCCGTTGATCGCGGTGCCGTTTTTGCTCCACTGATAGAGCATCGGTGCGGTTCCCGGGCTTGCGACCGAAAAGGTTGCCGTCTGGCCGGCGGTAACCGTTTGGCTCGCTGGTTGGGTGCTAATCACGGGCGGCGTGGCGTTGTTTTGGGCGGCTGTTGGGACAGCGCCGCCGAAGAAGACTCCGCTGATCACGGCATTGGGTCCGCTGATCCCGGTCACGTTCACTTTCACGTGCCCCGTGATATTCCATGCGAGATAAACGCCACTTGTGAAGTTCGTGACGTTCTCCGTATCCAGCACCCATCCGGTGTTCGCATCGGCGATCTGAACCGTCTCCGAACGCCCCCGGAAATCCCAGTCCAGCGCGTACATTGAAAACTGGTGTGTTTTTCCATCCGTCATGTTGACGTCGAAACTAAATGCCGGATTGCTGTACCAAGTGGTTGCTGCGGCGGTTCCGGCGCCCGTCGATAGCGCGCGAGGGTCGCTGGTCGCGGCCATCCACGTCCAACTCGATTGATTCTGCATCGTTAAGGCCGCGTAGGATGGGGGTTTCTGATTACCGTTCGGAATGGAGTATCCGTCCACTCCGTAGTTTCCCTGCCAGCCGCCCTCCGTGGTTGCATCCAGTTTCAGGAAGGTAGCGCTCGCACTGGCTGTGGTCGGGTTCGATGCTGGTGTAGCAACAGTTCCCGTGCTTGCGAAGAAGATGCCGCTGATCACGGCGTTGCTGCCGCCAGTGTAGGTGACATTGACGCGCACATGGCCACTGATGTTCCAAATCAAGTAAATTCCGTTAACGAAGCTGGAGATGCTGCGCGTATCGAGTTGCGCGCCGGAATTCGCGTCAATAATTTGTATCGTTTCGGACCGCATGCCTTCATCCCAGTCCATCGCGTACAGCGCCACCTGATGAGGGTTACCATCGGTCAGATTGATGTCCATCGCAAAGCTGGAGGAAGTGAACCAGGTGGTTGCGAGGCGGGTCGCACCGTTGCCGGTCTGCGGCGCCCGCACATCATTCGTGATTGGGGCCCAGGTCCAGCTCAATGCGTTCTGTTCATTCAAGGACGCGTAAAGCGGGAGAACCTGCGGTCCATTCGCGATCGAGTATCCATCGGAACCGTACTTCCCCTGCCAGGTTCCTTCTGAAACAGTGTCCGAAGCGACGAACGCCGCAGTCGCAGCGGTGGCTGCACCTGCCGTGCCTGTCGGCATCAGGGAGGCTAGGGTTAAGATGGAAGAGCCGATAAGGGCCAGGAATGTTTTGCCGGTGTACTTCTTGTTCGTGTCCATGCTCGAAGGCTAGGCTTCGAGGTGTTTTACCGGCGACTGTACGTACGGCCCGATTTAGATCAAAGTCCCTCAAATTAGAATTCAATAATCGTCACTGGCCTTCTTCCATCGAACCTGTCCTTCGTATTTCCATTCGAAAAAGGAGCGTGAATCGAAGCGCCATGGAGTTTTGCGCAGGGTGCGGTAAAGTTGACGGCGAACTAGCCCGAGCGAACTGGTATGATCCGGGAGTTTTTGGGGCTATCGCGGAATTCCAGGAATAGGATTTGCTGTCATGCGAATTGAGCCAGAACACAATTTGTCGCCGAGGGAGCATCGGATGCGTATATCAATTGCATTATTTCTGGCTTTCTTGCTTTCTGCCGTATCTGCCGCCGCGCAAACCCAAACGGCGAAGACCTTCGACGTCTATTTAATTGATGTGGAAGGTGGAAATGCCACCCTGTTTGTTTCCCCCACGGGCGAATCAGTGCTTATGGATACGGGAAGCGGCGGCCCTAATTCCAGAGATGTGAACCGCATCCTGGATGCTGTCAAAGATGCCGGCCTCACGCACATCGACAATCTGAT
>Ga0182015_10005343_pt1 | contig 13383 bp, 10 predicted proteins | sample 712P3MmetaG_FD_120478 | JGI IMG/M metagenome (GOLD analysis project Ga0182015, IMG submission 120478) | Permafrost microbial communities from Stordalen Mire, Sweden - 712P3M metaG | ecosystem: Environmental > Terrestrial > Soil > Wetlands > Permafrost | place: Sweden: Stordalen | collected...
GGATGCCGGAAAGGCGCATCTCGAGAAGCCGCGCCACGGGCAAGCTGGACCGGCGCTCGATGAGGCCCACCACGATCCGGCTTGGACGGATCCGGTCCACTACATCGCGCAGGTCGGAGAGCGAACCGAGCCGCTTGCCGCAGGGCGAGTTCGAATCATCCACGAATCCGAGCGGAGTGAGCCCTTTCTCGGGATGCGCTTCGAGCTGGGCAACGATCTCCTGCACGATGGCTGAATTTCCAAGGAAGATCACCCGCTCCGATGGCATCATCTTGAGGAGCACGCCACTGAAGAAAATGCGCCAAGCGAGCAGAGCGATGATTGTCAAGGCGCTTCCCGCGATCATGGGGGCCGCGGGCACCACCAATTGCCGCAGCTTCAAATAACTGAGGAGCGCTTCGGCCAGGAACGCCGCTCCCGCCACCACGCCGGCGTATTGGATGAGGTCTCTGAGGCGAACCCGAAGGTTGCTGTACAAATCGTGGAAATAGATTCCCAGGATCAGGCAGATGGCGACAATCAAGATGCGCAGCCATCCGTTGTCGAAGAACAGAAACACCTGGGCGTCGAAACGCAGGAACGCGAAGGTGGCGGCCACGTAGCACAGATAGATCAGGATGAATTCCGAGGCCAGCAGTGCGGCGACGCGGCCCGGAATAATGCGGTGAAAAAGCCGGAGCATTGCCTCTAAGTTGCAGCCGCACGAGGGCGCGCGGCGCGGTCACTGCGCCGAGCAGCCAGGGGGACCGCCCCACCTACTAAGTCAAGAACGGAGAGGGCGCTGGCTTGAATTTGCTGCATCGCTGGGGCGGCCTGCTTTTGCGCCAGCACCAGATGGTCCGCCACGCGAGGATCTGGTCCAGGCTGCCGGTGAGCAGCCGTCCGATATGAGGAATGGTCTCGAGAATAAAATTGCGGTTGGATCCGTAGATGGCATCCAAGCGAATGCGCGGGTCGAACACCTTCACGTCGCGACCCTTGCCGATGAGTTGTTCCAGCAACGTGACAACCGGGCTTTCGCGCAGGTCATCCGTGTCCTCCTTGAATGCGAGCCCGATGACGCCGATACGTTGCGCCGGCAAATCGAGGACCGCCTCAATGGCGCGCCTCAGATGCTGTTCGTTGCTGGGCATGGCCGACTCCAGCAGCGGCAATTTCAAATCCAGATGGGCCGCGCGGTAGACCAACGCGCGCAAGTCCTTCGGCAAACAGGAGCCGCCAAAGGCGAATCCCGGCTTCAAGTACGCAGGTGATATGTTCAGCTTCACGTCTTCGCAGAGCGTGGCCATCACTTCGTGGCCGTCCACGCCCACCTGCTCGCACAGCGCGCCGATCTCATTGGCGAACGAAATTTTCACCGCATGGAAAGCGTTGGAGGCATACTTAATCATCTCCGCGGTTCGCAAAGACACGAGACTGGCTTGGACTCCCAGGGGCTGGTACAGGTCCGCGACGCAGCTGAGGGCCGCGTGGTCGCTGCCGCCGATCACCACGAGCGGCGGCTCAAAGAAATCCCGCACCGCCGAGCCTTCCCGAAGAAACTCCGGATGAGCTACCACGCTGACGGCCGCGCTATCGGCGAAGGCCGGTTGCACCACCTCCTCGCACGTGCCAGGAAAAACGGTGCTCCGGATGGCGACAATCAGGGGCTTGGCGCGGGACCCAGCGTGGGACTCTACCCGGCCCGCAACCTGCGTGGCAATCTCGCCCACTGCCCGGCGCAATTGGTCGAGACCTAGGTTGCCATTCTTCTCGGACGGCGTTCCGACGCAAACCAGCGCGATGTCCGCATTCGCGATTGCATCGGCCGAGGTGGAAGCTGACAGCCTCCCCGCGGCGATATTCTCTCGAACCAGCTCATCCAGGCCCGGTTCATAAAAGGGCGCGCGGCCGTTTCGAACTTCGTCGATCTTGTGTTGGTCCCGGTCGACCCCAAAAACTCGATGTCCCAGGCTCGCTAAACAGGCAGCCGTCACGCACCCGACGTAACCAAGTCCGAGTACGGTGACGTTAACCGGATTTTTCGTTTGCAGCGATAAATCCTTGATCTTAGTATGGCACCGCGGGCAGAATCGTGCGTCCGGCGCCCGCGCGGGGTTACAGTAGAAGCAAAACAATGCAGTCCTCCGCAGCTTCCGCAGCACAGACTCTGGAAGAGAAGATCAAAAGCCGCACCGCTCGAGTCGGCATCATCGGTCTTGGTTACGTTGGCTTGCCGCTGGCGGTGGAGTTCGCCAGGGCGGGGTTCCCGGTTACGGGAATCGATATCGAGCCATCGAAAGTCGAGCAATTGAATCGCGGCGAGTCCTACGTGCAGGACGTGGCGCCGGATGTTCTGAGGCCCTTGGTCGGGGCCAAAAAGTTTCACGCCACGGCGGACTTCTCCGTTATCTCCGAACTGGACACCATCAACATCGCGGTCCCGACGCCTTTGCGCAAGACCAAGGATCCGGACATGAGTTACATCGTGTCCGCCTGTCAGGCCATCGCGCAATATTTTGGTCCCGGCAAATTAGTGATTTTGGAATCGACCACATATCCGGGTACCACCGACGAGTTAGTCCTGCCGATGCTGGAACGTCCGGGCTTGAAAGTTGGGGAACAATTCTTTCTGTGCTTCTCGCCGGAGCGCGTGGACCCTGGAAACGCGCAGTTTCAGACCGCTAACATTCCCAAAGTGGTGGGCGGCATCACGCCCGCGTGCACGAAATTGGGCACGCTGTTTTATTCACAAGCTTTGGAAACGGTGGTGCCGGTTAGCTCAACCAGAGTGGCGGAGATGGTGAAGCTGCTGGAAAACACTTTCCGCATGATCAACATCGGCCTGGTGAACGAAATGGCGCTGATGTGCGACCGCATGGGGATCAATGTGTGGGAGGTGATCGATGCCGCGGCCACTAAGCCATTCGGATTCATGCCGTTTTATCCGGGCCCCGGCTTGGGCGGTCACTGTATCCCGATCGATCCGTTCTACCTTTCCTGGAAGACCAAGCAGGCCGGCATCGAGGCGCGTTTTATCGAGCTCGCCGGATACATCAACGGGCAGATGCCGCACTTCGTGGTGGACAAGATTCAGAACGCGCTGAACGATCACTCCAAGCCGCTGAGAGGTTCGCACATCCACATCCTCGGCGCCGCTTACAAGCGCAATATCGGCGACGTGCGTGAATCGCCCGCCCTGGATATTATTCTGCTGCTGGAACGGCGCGGCGCGCGCATCACGTACAGCGATCCGTTCGTTCCCCAGTTACAGTTGGACGGGCATCAATTGACAGCGCAGGACGCGGTCACGCAATCCGGGGAGGCCGACTGCGTGGTGATAGTAACCGATCACAGCAGTTTCGATTACTCCGCGATCCTGGAACGCGCCCAGCTGGTGGTGGACACACGCAACGCGCTGAAGAATCATCCGTCATCCAAAGTAGTGCGGCTGTAAGCGATTCGCGAACCCCCAGCATGCTAGCATCTGGGAATGGAGGGTCTCCTCGATTTCCTGAAGCCGCCCGTGGCCGGCCTCCAGGATTTCTACATTCTTTCCGGACGCGCCCTCCGCAATCTTTTCCGCGGGCCGCACTACGCCGACGACATCTTCATTCAAATGGACGCGATAGGCGTCGGAAGTTTGTGGATTGTCATCCTAACGGGTTTCTTCAGCGGCGTGGTTATCACCATGCAGATGTCGCGAGCACTCGCGCAGTATGGCGCCACTGGGCAAGTGGGCCAGATCGTCGCCATCACACTGGTTCGCGAACTGGGGCCGGTGCTGACGGCGCTTCTGGTGGCGGGCCGCAACGCCTCGGGAATCGCGAGCGAACTCGGTTCGATGAAGGTGACCGAGCAGATTGACGCCATGCGGGCGCTGGGAACCGATCCGATTCAGAAGCTGGTGACCCCGCGTATGATCGCCACTTGCGTGATGCTGCCGCTGCTGACTATCGTGGCCGATTTTGTCGGGCTACTCGGTGGATACGTAATCGCCTATTTTTCGATCGGTCTCCCAAGTTCGCAATATTGGACGAACGCGTACCAAGCGCTGCAATATAACGACATCGTACAAGGCCTGCTCAAGCCGTTCGTCTTCGCATTCATCATTTCATTGGTGGGCTGTTTCTATGGGCTGCGCACCTCGGGTGGGACGCAGGGCGTTGGTCTGGCCACCACCAAAGCCGTGGTAGTCTCCTCGATCTGGGTGTTCGTGGTGACGTCGATGCTGACGCGCATTTTCGTCAATTTGAATTGATGAACCAATAATAATGACGAGCGCCGCGTCCAATACCGCCGCGACCGAAAGCCTGCTTCGGTTCGATACCGTCAGCCTGAACTTCGACGAAACGGTCGCGCTGGATTCCGTCTCGTTTGAAATGTGCGCGGGTGAAACGCGCGTCGTCCTGGGCGCGGCCGGCAGCGGCAAGACCACACTACTCAAGATCGCGATCGGTCTGATCCGGCCGGACTCGGGGCGGGTTTATTTGTTCGACCAGGAAATCACCGGCTTGAAAGAAGCCCAACTGTTCGATATTCGCAGCAAGGTGGGAGTCCTGTTCCAGGAAGGCGGCCTGTTCGACTCCATCACGATTGCGGAAAACGTCGCCTATCCCTTGCTCAACAGCCGCACGCACGCGGTGCCACTCGACGAAGTGGAACCCAAGGTCCGGGAAGCGCTACGGTTTGTCGAGCTCGAGCAAACCATGGAACAGTTCCCCGCGGAATTGTCAGGCGGCATGCGGCGACGGGTGGGCATCGCCCGCGCCGTGGTTAGCGAACCACCGTTGGTATTGTACGATTCGCCCACGGCGGGCTTGGATCCCATCACAGCCACCACCATCATGGCCTTGATCGCCAAGGAGCGAGATTCACAGGACATCGCCAACCTCATCGTTACCCAGCGTTACCAGGACGGGCAACTCATGGCCAACTTTCGATACAATCGCACAAGCGGACATTTGGAGCCGGCTTCCAGTAACGGAGGAGCAGCGGGACACGGTTCCGATCCGGCGCGCACCGTCTTTATGGTCATGAAGGAGGGGCGGGTGGTCTTCGAGGGCACCCAGCACGAACTGGAGGCGTCCCAGGACGCGTACATCCAGAAGTTTGTGCCGAAGTACTCATAAATATGCCAGTTCAGAAACAGGCGTCGTGGGCGCGACTTAAAGTGGGGATTCTTGCGCTCTTCGCCATGGCCATTTTGGCTGTGCTCATTTTTCTGATCACCGGCGACACCAATATCTTCGAATCCAACGTCGCGATTTACACCTACATGGCCGACGCCGCCGCGCTGACCACCGCCGCGCCAGTGAATCTGGACGGCATTCCAATTGGTAAGGTCAAGCTGATCCGGCTCTCTGGACTAAAAGATCCGAGGCGGCTGGTGCGTATCGAAATGCAGATACCGGAGCATGAGCTCAAGGACATCCCCACCGATTCGATGGCTTCCATCAGCGCGGCCAACGTGCTGGGCACCAAGTACATCAACATCAAGACCGGTAAGGCGGCGACTACGATCACCGCCGGGTCGGAGATTCCAAGTGTCGGCACTGGCGAGTTCGAGGATCTGATACAGCAGGGCTTGAGCGTAATGGCTTCGGTTCAGGACACCGTTCAGAGGGTCGACAAGGTAGTGGAAGTGGTTGAATCGGGAAAAGGCACCATCGGCAAGTTGCTGGTGGACGAAACGCTCTACAACAACCTGTTGGCAATCCTCGGTCAGGTGAAACAACTGGCGGATACCTTGAACAGCGATAATGGCACGATCGGCAAGCTGATCCACGATCCCGAGCTATACAATCAGGTTCACGGATCGCTGAACCGGCTGGACGAAATGTTGCAGCAGTTGCAGGCTGGACAAGGGACCGCGGGCAAGTTTCTCAAGGATCCGGCGATTTACAATGAAACGCAGCAAACTATCGCTGGCGTGCACAAGCTGGTGGATAACCTGAACGCTGGGAAGGGCACCGCCGGCCAGCTTCTCACCAACGAGGATTTGAGCAATCAATTGAAGGCCACCTTGGCCAAGGTCGATTCGATCATCGATAAGGTCGCCTCCGGTCAGGGAACGCTCGGTCAGTTGCTGGTGAACCAGCAGTTGTATGACAACCTCAATGGCGCCACGCGCGAAATGCATCTGCTGATGAAGGATTTCCGCTCGAACCCGAAGAAGTTCCTGCGCATCAAACTCGGGCTATTCTAACGGGGGCCCGCTTGCTCACGCGCGCGGTTCAGAAGTGTGGAATTGAAGTATCTGATCCCTAACGCCGACGACTTCGGCTACACGCGCGACGTCAACGACGGTATTATTCACGCTCATCGGCAAGGCATCCTCACCGCGACTACGTTGATGGCAACCGGCCGGGCGTTCGATCACGCGGTAGCGCTGGCGCGTGAGAATCCCGGACTGGACGTGGGCGTCCATCTGGTTTTGGTGGGCAGCGAAGGCTTTCCGCCGACAGTGGCGCGGCTGATTGGCGAAATCGCTCTGGGCCGCCTTCGGATTTATGACGAGCTATCCAAGCAAGTGCGCAAGGTGCTGGGAACAGGCCTCCAGCCTAGTCATTTGGACACGCACAAGCATACGCACTTGCTGCCGCCGGTGCTGGACGCGGTGGCGCGCATCGCGTCCGAGTTTCAGATCCCCTGGGTCCGCCGCCCATTCGACCTGGCGCTCAATGCCGGGAGCGTGCCGTGGCAAAGGCAGGTGGTCAGCCGATGCTTGAGTTTCGCGCGCGCCCGGTTTCATCGCGTTCTCACGCGCCATGGCTGCCGCACCACCGATCACTTCGCTGGTTTCCAAATCACCGGGCATTATGACGCGGCCGAACTCGCCAGGCTGATTCGCAATCTGCCGGAGGGCGTCACCGAATTCATGTGCCATCCGGGCTTCTGCACCGAGGAATTGCAAGCGGCTCGCACGCGGCTCAAGGAGAGCCGGCGCCGGGAATTGGACGCTCTGACCAGCGCCGAGGTGCGCGCGGCCATCGAAGAGTCGAACGTAACTCTGGCTCGATACACGGAAATCCGCTAACTTGGGAGCACCGATGCAAGCTCTCCCACCACTGATCGATCGCGAGATTCTATTCGGCGATCCCGAAATATCGGGCGCCCAACTCTCGCCCGACGGCAAATACCTCGCGTTTCTCAAGCCCTGGAAGGAAACGCGCAACATTTGGGTCAAGCAGATCGCCGACCCGTTCAGCTCCGCGCGCCTGATGACGACCGAGACGGCTCGTCCTGTTGCGGGGTTCTTGTGGACTAGGGACGGCAAGTACATCGTCTACGTGAAAGACAATGCCGGCGACGAGAACTTCAACGTCTACGCGGTCGATCCCGGCGCCGCGGCCTTACCCACGGATGCTCCACCCTCGCGCGACCTCACCAACCTGAAGGGCGTGCGAGTGATGTTGTTCAGCGCGCCCAAGACCGATCCTGACGTGGTCTACATTGGCCTCAATGATCGCGACCAAGCCTGGCACGATCTCTACAAGCTGAGGATCTCCACCGGCGAGCGCACGCTGATCCGCGAGAACACCGGCCGCATTGCCGGATGGATCTTCGATCTGAATGGCAATCTGCGGCTGGCCCAGCGGGTCCAGGACTCGGGCGATCAGGAAATACTGCGCGTGGACGCCGACAGTTTCACGCCGATCTATACCTGCAATGTTTTTGAGACTTGCGATCCGGTGCAATTTCACAGAGACGCCCAGCGTGTCTATATTCAAACCAACAAAGGCGGCCTGGATCTGACCACGCTGGCGTTGCTCGATCCGGCGACGGGCAAGCTCGAAACCGTGGAATCCGATCCGCTGCATCGCGTCGATCTCGGATCGGCGTGGTTCTCCGAAGCCACCGACGAACTGGTCGGGACCCTTTACTCGGACGATCGCGAACGCCGGTATTTCAAGGACCAGGCGTTTGAAGCGGATTATCGATGGCTGGAGAAGAAGTTTTCCGGCCGGGAGATTTCGGTGGTCTCGAGCACGTCGGACGACCAGCAGTGGCTGATCAGCGCGCATGGCGATGTCGAGCCGGGCGAGACATATTTGTTCAACCGCGATAGCCAGGCCCTCGCGTTTCAGTACAAAGTCCGCGAAAAATTGCCGCGCGAATCGCTCGCGCCCATGCAGGCGGTCCGCTACAAATCGTCCGACGGCTTGGAAATCCCCGGCTATTTGACCTTGCCGAAGGGCCTTCCGGCGAAAGGTGACGCCAAGGCTCTCCCGGCGCTGCTCGTTCCCCACGGCGGACCTTGGGTGCGCGACGAGTGGGGCTACAATGCACTGGCGCAGTTCTTCGCGAATCGCGGCTACGCCGTGCTCATGCCCAATTTTCGCGGCTCCACGGGCTACGGGAAGAAATTCCTGAACTCCGGCAATGGCGAGTGGGGCACGAAGATGCAGGACGACCTCACCTGGGGCGTGAAATATCTGGTGGCCGAAGGCATCGCCGATCCGAAGCGTATTGGGATTCTGGGCGGCTCCTACGGTGGATACGCGACCCTGGCCGGTGTCGCTTTCACGCCCGATCTCTATTGCGCGGCCGTCGATATTGTCGGCCCATCGAATTTGCTCACGCTGCTCGCGGCGATTCCACCCTATTGGGAAGCCGGACGCAAAATCATGTACGCGCGAATGGCCGATCCGGATACGCCGGCCGGCAAAAAGTGGATGGAGGAGCGATCGCCGCTGCATTCCGCCGCGAAAATCAAGACGCCGCTGATGGTGGTGCAGGGGGCCAATGACCCGCGCGTGAATCGCAGGGAGGCCGAGCAGATTGTGATCGCGCTGCGCGATCGCGGATTCCCCGTGGAGTACCTGTGCGCGCCCGACGAAGGGCACGGCTTTGCGCGCCCGGTGAACAATCTCGCGATGTTCATGGCGGTGGAGAAATTCCTGGCGGCGCATCTGGATGGACGCTATCAGGAGGGCGGAACGCCCGAAGTAACGGCACGCCTGAAGGAAATCACGGTGGATCCGAAGACGGTGGTGATTTCGAAAAAGCTGGATGCGGCCGCGGTCGGCGTTCCCAAAGTGACGGCGGATCTGAAACCCGGCACTTACAAATACGAAGCCAAGCTGGCGATGGGCGGCCAGCAGATGGCGCTCAAGCTTTCAACCACCATTCAAGATGGCGGCGGCGCTTGGACCGTGGTGGAGAACGTCGATACGCCCATGGGCGCGATGCTCGACACAACAATTCTGTCGAAGGACAGCCTTACCTTGAAAAAGCGGGCCGTGGAGGGTGGCGGTGATAAGCCGATCTCCGCAGATCTGGATGGTACGACCTTCGCGGATGGGGCCGGTTCCAGTTTCGTGATCGGTTGTCTACCGCTCGCGGAAGGCTACACCACCGCCTTCCGCAATTTCGACCTGCAAAGGCAAAAAGTCAAACTCATGCAGCTCGGGGTGGCCGGATCGGAGAGCGTCACCGTTCCGGCCGGTACGTTCGACGCCTTCAAAGTGGAGCTTTCCTCGGCCGATGGGGGCCCGGACAAATCCACGGTCTGGATCGCGAAGGATAGCCGCACACCGGTGAAGATATCCACGGTGCTGGCGGAAATGGGCGGAGCCGTCCTGACCGCCGAGCTTTTGCCGTAGCTACAATATTGGGAATGCAATCCAAGCTAAGCGTGGCCGCCTGCCTGTTCTGCTCCATTCTTCTGTCCTTGCCGATTGTCGCCGCAACATGCGATAGCCTGGCATCGCTCAAGCTGGAAAACACCTCCATCACCTCGGCTCAGATCGTGACGCCGGGAACATTTGTGCCGTCAGGCCCGGCGCCCAATCCCGCTGCTCTGGCGCTCTACAAATCCCTGCCCGCGTTTTGCCGCGTGCAGGGAGTGATCCAGCCGTCGAGCGATTCGCACATTGAGTTTGAGGTGTGGCTGCCGGCGTCCAGCTGGAACGGCAGGTACATGGGCACCGGCAATGGCGCTTACGCAGGAACCATCGGCTACTCCAGTGGACCGGTGGCCAGCGCCATTCCCGGTTTGGCGGAAGCTTTGCTCGGTGGGTACGCGGGCTCTGCCACCGACACTGGACACAAGGCGCGCGGCGATGACGCACAGTGGGCGCTCGGGCATCCGGAAAAGATTGTGGATTACGGCTACCGCGGCATCCACGAGACCGCGGAGAAGTCGAAAACGATCATCCGCGCCTTCTACGCAGACGGTCCGAAGCATTCGTACTTCAACAGTTGCTCCACTGGCGGTCGCCAAGCGTTAATGGAAGCGCAACGATTCCCCGCCGATTACGACGGAATCGTCGCCGGCGCGCCCGTATACTATTTCACACACGGAGCCGCCGGTACAATCTCTAGCGTTCAGGCGACGGAGGTGGATCCGGCCAGCTACATTCCTGCGGCGAAATTGCCGGCCATCGAGTCGGCGGCGCTGGCGGCCTGTGATGCGCTCGACGGATTGAAGGATGGCCTGATCGACGATCCAAGAAAGTGCCACTTCGATCCCGCCACGCTGCTTTGCCAGGGGCCCGAATCCGACCGTTGCCTCACGTCGCCCCAGGTGGCAGCTCTCAAGAAACTTTACTCGGGTGCCCGCACGTCCAAGGGGGAACAGATCTATCCTGGCTACTTTCCGGGCGGAGAAACAGGCGCGAATGGTTGGGGCTCGTACATCACCGGCAGCGGCCCGGGCAAGAGCATGAGCTACGCATTAGCGACGCAGTGGGGCTATTTCCTCCAAAATCCCGCATGGGATTATCGCTCTTTCAACCCCGACCGCGATGTCAAAATCTTCGACGACGCCTTGGGGCAAAGATTCAACGCGGCCGACCCCAATCTGAAAGCCTTCAGGAGCCGGGGCGGAAAGCTGATTCTGTTCCAAGGCTGGAGTGACGCTGTCATCGCGCCGTCCGGCACTGTGGACTATTACGAGAATGTGGCTGCGAAGATGGGCCGGAAGGATGCAGAGAGTTTCACTCGTCTCTACATGGTCCCCGGAATGGATCATTGCTTCTTTGGTCCCGGCCCAAATAGCTTTCGCGAGCCGATGACGGCGGCGCTGGAACACTGGGTGGAACAAGGCTCGTCGCCGGACGAAATTGTCGCGACGAAATACAAGACTAACGGCGATCCATCCAGCGGCGTCGCCCGCACGCGGCCTCTCTGCTCCTATCCACAGGTTGCGCGCTATCAAGGCTCGGGCAGCATTGACGACACCGCGAATTTCGTTTGCCGGATGCCGTAGCCATGGCTACTCAGACTTTCGCCGCACCCGCCGACCAGTACTTCGATTCCGACGGTGTTCGCATTCGTTACGTCGAGCGAGGCAGTGGCGAAGCCGTCGTATTGATCCACGGCCTCACCGACTACATCGAGCGAGCCTGGATCGAGGCCGGCACATTTGATCGGCTGGCCGAGCATTATCATGTGATCGCACTCGACTGTCGCGGCCACGGCAAAAGCGGCAAGCCGCATGATCCCGGAAGATACGGGCTCGAGGTCTCCCAAGACGTGATCCGGCTCCTCGATCATCTTGGTATTGAGAAGGCGCACATCGTGGGCTATTCGATGGGCGCGGGCGTCACCGCTTCTCTTCTCGCGCGATACCCGGAGCGATTTCTCACCGCGACCTTGGGAGGCGCGGCACCAGGGCGATCCCTCCCCGCCGCGATTTTGGAAGCTTGGGCCGCTGAGATGGAACGGGGATCGATGGCTTCGCTCATCGTCGCCGCGATTTGGCCAAACGACCAACCCCCGCCAACCGAGGAGCAGTTCCAGGAGACGTCGGCATTCTTGATCGCCGGCAATGATCCGGTTGCCCTCGCGGCTTTATTGCGTGGGGCCCTAACGGTACAGCCGGCGGATCTGACCTGGGCCAAGGTGCCCATTCTGGGTGTCTGCGGTAGCGCCGATTCACCGCTGGCCAGGTTGAAAGAGATGACCCTGAGCATGCCACATCTCGAACTGGTTGAGATTCCAGGCGCCGACCACCGGGCGGCTCGGTTGCGGCCCGAGTTTGGAGAGGCTGTGGAGAGATTTCTGGCCGCTCACCCGGCCACCTTTCCGGTAGTTTGAATCCGCCAGTACCGTCTCGTCATCACATACGTGTATAATGAGATTGTCGGTAGTGTCCAGTGGGCGAAAGCCCACTTTTTTATTGCATTAAGCAAATGTCTGTCGTCGCCAAGGAAGAGATTGTGGCAAAGATCGCGGAAATCGCCGAGCGAGTCGCCGAGCCGGAAGGCCTCGAGATCGTCGACGTGCAGTTGCTGGGCGCGGGCCGGGGCCGGCTCCTGCGTATCTACATTGACCGGGCCACTTCCGGGGATGGGGCGGGCGTCACGCATGCCGACTGTGAGTTTATTTCGCATCAGGTAGGAACTATTTTGGACATCGAGGACGTCATACCTGGGGACAGTTACACGCTGGAGGTCAGCTCGCCTGGCCTGGAGCGTAAGTTGTCAAAAGCGAAAGACTTCGAGAGATTTGTGGGCCAGAAAGCAAAAGTCGTACTGCGGGAGCCGGTGGAAAACCAGCGTAGCTGGGTAGGCAAGCTGGCCGGTATTTCGCAGGGCGTCGTTGCCATGGAAATTGCCGCGCTGGAGCCAAGCACCGGAAGGGTCATCCATTTCCCGCTCGCGCAGATCGAAAAAGCCAACCTGAAGTTTGACTGGTAATTCACTCCCAGACAGTTTGAGAAGAGGAAACAGTGGCTAGCATCTATCAGTCCATTGAGATTTTGAGCAAGGAGAAGGGCATCGATCCGCAGATCGTCATCGACGCGGTGAAGGACGCCATGCTGGTGGCGGCCCGCAAGCACTTCCGGACGGCCGAGGATCTGGTCGCCGCATTTAACGATCAGACCGGCGCGCTTGAAATCTACGGCGTGAAGAAGGTGGTGGAAGCCGTCCAGGACCCGGACAAGGAAATCTCTCTGGAAGACGCGCAGCGGATGGATCCCACCGCTCAACTGGAATCCGAAGTTCATTTCCCGAAGCCCACCGAGGCCCTGGGCCGCATCTCTGCCCAGACCGCCAAGCAGGTGATTCTACAAAAAGTTCGGGAAGCCGAACGGGAGACGATCTTTGCGGAATACTCGGGCCGCGTGGGCGAGCTGGTCAACTGCATGGTGAAGCGCATTGAGGGTCAGGACCTGGTGGTGGATCTCGGCAAAACCGAGGCGCGTCTGCTCAAGAAGGAGCAAAGCAAACTCGAGAACTTCAGTGTCGGCGACCGCGCCCGTTGCGTCATCCGCAGCGTGGAAAAAGCCGGCAAGAACGCCGGAGTGATAGTGTCCAGAGCCGCGCCGGAGCTGGTGATGCGCCTGTTCGAGCAGGAAGTGCCCGAAATCTACGACAACACGGTGGTGATCAAGGGCTGCGCCCGGGAAGCCGGCGAGCGGACCAAGATCGCCGTGTCCAGCCGGGACCGCGA
>Ga0182015_10005344_pt1 | contig 13382 bp, 16 predicted proteins | sample 712P3MmetaG_FD_120478 | JGI IMG/M metagenome (GOLD analysis project Ga0182015, IMG submission 120478) | Permafrost microbial communities from Stordalen Mire, Sweden - 712P3M metaG | ecosystem: Environmental > Terrestrial > Soil > Wetlands > Permafrost | place: Sweden: Stordalen | collected...
CACGTACCTCCGGCAGTCGACGGAGAATGGCCGGCATGTCCCGCACTCCCGAGGCCAGGGCCCACTGACTGCTGCTGTCCCGGGCGACCGACCGTCGGGTCACCTGCTGGAAGAACATCCCCAGCACGACCACGGCGGCGATCACCGCCAGCACCAAGGTCGGCCGGGCCGGTTGGTTCCACGCCACTCCCTCTTCGATGGTGCCGATGGCGACCGCGGCCAGCGCCACCAACGGGAGATTGGTGAATCCGCCGAGGGCGAGAGCGCCCAGTGCGGTGACCAACGCGGTGAGGCTGAAGGTGGGATCGAGTGGCAACCCAAGTATGGCCGCCTTCATGAAGACGCTTAGGAAGGACAGCACTCCAGCCACCACCCAGGTCACCGTCTGCAGACGGTTTACCGGAATGCCGAGCATGGCGGCCCGGTCCCGGCGGTCGCCGGTGGCCCGGGTGGCGATGCCGAGGTCGGTGAGCTGGAACCAGAGGGCCACGCCGGCCAGTGCGAGGGCCGACACGACGACCCCCACCAGATCGTCTGCACTGAACACGATGGGGGACAGGTGCAGTGACAGGTGCCAGGGAAAGCGCACTACGGCATTTCCGATGGGGGTCTCGCCCCAGATGTTGGGGATCAGCAGGCTCAGGACGATCAGGGCCTGGGACAGTCCGATGGTGGCCACGGTGAGCATCAGTCGGGGGGATCGGGCGAAGCGCCTGACCACCAGGATCTCGGCGGCGACGGTGAGCACCACCACCGCCACCACGCCGGTCGCCAGTCCCACGAAGTAGTTGACACCCGAGAAGCCGACCAGCCCGACAGCCAGGACGGCGGGGGCGCTGCCGAGGTCACCCTGAGCGAAGTTCACCACTCGGTTCAAGCGGTACACCAAGCCCAGGCCGACCGCCATCAACGCGCCCAGCATTCCCAGCACGATGCCCTGGACCCATACGCCGACCGGTACGGGAAAGACGATGATCTGGGCCACCACCACCAAGGCGATGGGGAGCAGGGAGCCGGCTGCCGCCGCCATCTTCTCTGTGGCCGATCCACGAATCACCGGACGGTCGACACGAAGAGCCATCGGAGTTCCGCTCACCAGGTCGCCCCCTCCGGCTGAGTGACCGTTCAGCACCACTCGGCGCCGCACACGCATGGCTGGTATAGCACGGGCCAGGGGACCGACGGAGGGTGCACGACCCGGTTGGCACGGCCTCGGTGCGTGGGCACCGGCCGCCCTTGCCGGTCACACGCGTCATCGGGACCGGCGCCTCACCGGCGAACCGATCCGATCGCCGTCCCGGCTGACGGTGGTCGGCCAGCGCTAACAGAGCGGAGGCGAACTCGATGAGGTGGTGGACGACGCCCTCAGCCGCTTCCGTATGGCCGCGTAATGATCTCGAGGAGGTGCGCATCGGGGTCATTGAAGTAGACACCGCGCCCGCCGTCCGATCGATTGATCTCGCCCGACCGCTGGAGGCCGGGATCGGCCCAATAGGCGAGGTTCCGGTCGCAGATTCTCGCGAAGATGAGATCGAACTCAGGCTCGCTGATGAGAAAGGCGTAGTGCTGTGGGGCGATGGCCCCTTCGACCTCGTGGAAGTCGAGCGAGACGCCATTTGACAGCTCGACGACCAGGAACGGCCCGAACGCCTCCGGTTTCGGCAGCCCCAGCACCTCGGTGAGAAATCGTGCTGAAACCTGCTTGTGGCGGCACCAGACGATGGTGTGGTTGAGTGTCGCGGTCATGAGGCCAGCTTCCCTCAGGGTGGTGTCGAGGGCAACGGCCTGGATGCCAACACGGTTCGGCTTCAGGCCACACCCGAGCCGATGGCCGCCAGAAACCCGTGGGGGTCGTCGAGGCTCACGTACAGCACGCGCAGGGTGAGCGGCCAGATGCTGAGGAGCCACGCCCGTTGGCGAGGTTCGAGATCGAGCTGGACGATGCCGGCCGACGAGCCGTTGACCAGCCACCTACCGCGCCAACCGTGAGCACCCCAGCCGCCGAACATGTCGGCGTGATGCTGCGCCGAGGTCACGGCGGTCCGGGGGATGCTGACCTTGAACATCCACCCGAGCCGTACCCGGACCGTCTCGCCCCTGAGCTCGACGAAGTCTTGTCGGGCGCCGGCGCCGAGGGCGGCGAACAGCGCCCGGAACGATCGGTCCACCCGTATGGCGAACCGCGTGGTGCTGTCGTCGGGGGAGTCGCCCATGCTCCAGTATGCCAACGAGCGCCCGGCACGGACATGTCGCCTGGCGACGGCGGGGTCGCTAGCGTTCATGCCGTGACCGGCCACCACTCCTCACGCCCGAGCGCCCCGATGACGGGTCTGTCCCATGTCCAGCTACTCGTGTCCGATGTGGGCGCCAGTGCGGCGTGGTACAGCGCGGCGCTCGGACTCGAGCCGTATGCCGAAGACCTCGATATCGGGTACGTCGCCCTGCGCCACCGCGCCGCCAAGACAGTGTTCGTCCTGACGAGGGGGTCGGGAGACGGTGAGCATGGGAGAACCAACGGGGCGGCGGGGAGCGAGATGGGATCCGAGTCTGGCGGGGTCCTCGACCATCTGGCCTTTGCCGTGCCGGACGGCACGGCTCTTCAGGCGTGGGCCGACCATCTCACCGAGGCAGGCATCGCCCACCCGGGGGTGACCCTCGAGAATGGGAACCCGACCCTGCAGCTGCACGATCCCGACGGGATCGCCATCGAGTTGGTGGCGCCCGCTCCCGTCCCGACCTGAGCCGGCCGCCGCCTGGCGACGGGTGAGGCCCGTCAACCTGGTGGCGCGGCGACCTGGGCGTCGATCTCCTTCAGGTCGAAGTAGTCGCGCCATCGGGTGACCAAGCCGTCCTCATCCACGTCTACGACGGTGCATCCGTGGATCTCGATCGGCATGGTCCCACCGAGCGTTCCCCTCCCTATCCACTCGAAGGCCCCGGCCGACCCGTCTCCCTGGACGGAGGTGATCTCCTGGCGCCAATCGGGGAACGACGCCTTGGTCATCTCCTCGATGGCGGCGATGTCCGCGGTGGGAGCATTGACCGGATCGCTGAAGAGTGCGCGGGGTGCGAAGAAGGAGGGGAAGTCCCCTTCGGGCCCAAGTGCGGCTTCCAATCTCTCGGCCCACGCTGGCCAGTCCATGAACGTTCTCCGTATCGGTCGTGCCCGGGTCCTCATCGAACGGTGGCCATTCTGGCATTTCGGACCGGCGGCGGCATGGTCCTGCCCGGATCCGGATTCACGCCGGCCCGCCGCCAGCGCTCGCACGGGCCTCCTCCCAAAAGATCCGAACTGAGGTCGCGGTCTCACTCCACCGGCCGACTTCGGCCCGAAAACGATCGACCAGTGCCCCGTAGGCGTCGTCGACCAGTGAAGGGCGTCGGTTCTCCTCGAAGATCTTGTCCAGTTCGTCGAAGCTGGGATTGCTCCCGTACCTCCAGAACTCGAGATCGGGTATGTGAAAGTACTTGATCGACCCGAAGAGGAGGTCCGACCATTCCTCCAGGTAGTACCGAAGGTGGATCCGGGGCCGGGTCAAGTACCAGTCGGCAGTTCGCACCGTCTCGTTCTCCGACGTGAGGCAATCGGCCCGGTCATGCACCTCGACTAGCTGGCCGGTGAGCTCGGGGAGCTCGTCGCAGTTGGCGAAGACCAGGCTGACCTCATCCTCGCCGGGGTAGAGGTTCCGCCCGTCGTACAGCCGGAAGGCCGTTCCAAACAGAGCGGCCTTCGAAACGGCGAAGGCCTGGGTCAAGCGAAGCTCCGGAGTCTGTGGCCGACCGACCACCCGCAGCTCCATCGACGGAAGAGCCGGATCGGGCGGCTCGTCGATGGTCGGCACGCTGGTGGGGGTATCCCGGAAAATCCGATCACTGACCAGGATGGTTCCCTCCAGGGCCTGGTCATACCGGCGGATAGGGGGTGCTTCATCGAAGTAGCTGTGCGACAGGACCGCCAGCGGCTCGATCCTCCGGCAGAGGTCCTCTTGGCGCTCCCGATCGAGGCACCGACCTGTCCAATTGCAGACGACTGATCCCACGGACTGCTCCTCTCGTTCGATTTCGGTTCCACCGGTGAGACGAACGGCCCGACGTTTTGTTACACCTCCCGTATGCCATAGTGAGGAGGTGACCTAACTCCGTACGTTCCCCGCTTCGCCGCGTGCTGCCTTGGCGCGCCCGGAGCAAGGAGGAACGTGTGGACACACTGGGAGTCATGGCCGAGGGCCTGGCCGCTCAACGAAGGACGGTGGGCGACGATGACGCCGTCCAAGATGGCTATCTGAGGGTCGTCCAGCGTGGTGACCTCCGAGGGCTCGACAATCCGATGGGCTATTGGTACTCGGCATCGCGGAATGCCAGGCGGGATCGCCAACGGCGTGAGTCAGCTGAGCGGCGCACGATTCGAGCATGGCTCGAGATCAAGCCCCCCGGTGGTCATCGGGAGCGATGGTCGGACGAGCAGCTCCACGATCTGCTTCGTGCCGTCGACGGGCTCACAGGCCGCCGCCGCCGGCTCATCGACCTCGAACTGGAGGGAAGGCGCGATCTGCGTGACCTCGCTACGACATTGGGCATCAGCGAGGGCGCGGCGAGAGTGCTCCGGCATCGGACGTACCGCCAACTGAGAGCAACCTTGTGCACGGAGGCGTGATGAGAGGAGTGCGCGGGCATCGCCTGACCGAGACCGGAGAACCTCGACCATCACCTTCGGCGGGGAGTTACTTGGTGTTTCCCGGTCCGGGCTCGGGGTTGCCGTCGAAGAAGTGGGGCGACAGGGTGTCGGACGATCCGGTTGTCGACGTCGACGAGGAGTTGTTCCCGTTCCCATTGGAGCTGCTTGATCCGCACCCGCCGGCGAGGGCCGCCACCACGATCAGGGCGGCGGCTCCGAGCGAGGCGGAACAGCGGAGCGAGGTCCGTTTCGACGTGGTCATTGCCGTCCTCCATGCGGTCTGCAATCCACCGGTGCGATGCCGGGACGTGCTCGACGACAGGGTCGACTGGCGTTCCACCGAGGCATTGCCGTTGGTCCACCTGCCCGCGGACGATGCCTCAAGATACCCGATGATGGTGGCCTTGGTCGATTGACCCCGGCCCTCCTGATCCGCCACCGTGGACTCACCAACCTCACCGTGGCGTTCCTTCGTTCTCCCTGCGTATCATTCCTCTGGACCCGACACATCGGAACCGACCGCGGGCGTGATGGGAGCCATGGACTCGACATCTGAAGCCACCGAGGAGGCGCCGGCGCGGCCGGAATGGCGGACGTGGGCCTGGTGGCGGGAGGGCTACCGTCAGAAACGCTGGTTCATCATCGGCGCCATGGCCGTGATCACCGTCGGTCTGGGGTTGTACGGGTTGGGTCAAGTGCACCCGAAATCGAGCCGGCCCCCCTACCTGGACCGTGCTTACGACATCGTCAACCTGTTCCACTTCTCGACGCCGACCTACACCTTCACGCTGCCGTGGGCCCTGGAGGTGGCCAGGTGGCTGGCCCCGTTCACGCTGATACTGGCCGGACTGGGTGCCATCTCGGCCATCTTCAACGAGCAGTTCACCCAGGTCCGCGTCTACTTCCTGTTTCGCAACCATCTGGTCATCTGCGGTGCCGGCAGAGTTGGGATGCGGCTCACCGCCTCCTTCCGGGAGCCGCGCCGAGGGGAGAGGCGCAATCGTGTGGTGGTGATCGACCACCACCCGTTGATCGCCGACCTCGAGGAATGCCGACGACTCGGCGTCCCCGTGCTCACCGGTGATGCGACCGATCCGGTCATGCTCAAGCGGGCACGAGTCAATAGAGCCGAACACCTCATTGCGGTGAGCGGGGACAACGGGGTGAATGCCGAAATCGCCCTGCAGGTAGCCACGGTGGCAACCAGGAAGAACCACCACCTCACCTGCTACGTCAACGTCGATGACCAGGAGCTCAGCCTGTTGTTGGACGAGACAGCACGATTCGACGCGATTCACTTGTCGGCGAGTTCGGGGGCGACCATCGTGTATCGGTTCTTCAATATTCTCCAGCAAGGTCCTGAAACGCTGCTGCGGGAACGAGAGTACCTATTGCACCCGGGTGATGGAGTGGACCCGTCCCTGTTGGTGGTGGGCGGAGGACCCATTGCCATCGGATTGGTCGTTGAGGCGGCGCGTCAGTGGCAGAAGACAAGCACGACCAGTGTCAAGCTTCGGATCACCGTCGCCGATACTGACGCCGAAGCGCTCGTGCAGGGTGTGCACCAACGCTCGAAGGACCTGCACATGGTCTGCGATCTGGTCCCCTTGGTGCTGAATCCGTGGGACCCATATGTCAATCCCTTCGCTCTTGATCACGCCGGCAACCTGCCGACACCCACCGCAGCCATCGTCTGTCCACTGGACGATGCGGCCGGCCTTCGCGCCAGCATCAAACTGTGGAACCGGCTACCCGGGGACGTCCCGGTTGTCGTGTGCACCACTGGACGCATGGACACCGCCCCCTTGCTGCAGTTGGCGTCGGTGCAGTTGATGCACAACGTCGAAGGCTTCCCGATACTGGACCGGGTGTGCAGGAGCTGGGTGGATCTGGTCATCGGTACCCCGAATGAAATCGAAGTGCTGGCCCGGAAGGTTCACGAGGCCTACTTGAGCCACCGATTCGAGGATCCAGAGGCAAGGCTGAGTGGTGACCCGTCCCTGGCCACCTGGGACTCTCTTCCCGCGGACCTTCGGCAGTCGAATCGCGACCAGGTGGTGGACTTCAAGCGAAAGCTCCGATGCATCGGTCTCACGTACATCCCTGCGTTCGGTGAAGTGTCCGAGCCGTACGTTCTTCCTGCCGATCAGGTCGAACGGCTGGCCGAGATGGAGCACGACCGCTGGATCGCGGAGCGACTGGCCGGCGGTTGGACGTACGGCGAGAAGGACATCGCTGACAAGACGAGCCCGTCTCTGGTGTGCTGGAACTGTCTGACAAAAGAGATGCAGGACTTTGATCGAAATGCAATGAAGGAGTACCCCGCTCTCTTGAGGGCCGAGGACTACATCATCGGCACGCTCAAGGGACCTCCCGATCCAGATGACGCCGACAAGACGTGGCAACTCCCATCCACCTGGTCGTGCCCCGTTCCCACGCACGACACGGAGCTGTTGGCGCGGGCCATTCACGACGACTATCTCCGTCGCCACCAGGCCGAAAACATGTCCTCGGCCGATGATCCCTCATTGCTGCCGTGGGTGGACCTACCCGAAGACCTTCGCCAGTCCAATCGGGACCAGGCCGCCGACATCGAGGCCAAGCTGGCGGCCATTTCCTATGAGGCGGTCAAGAATGTCGAGGGAGCCGACAGCGTGACCGAGTTCAGCCCGGACGAGGTTGAGCAGTTGGCCTGTCTGGAGCACGACCGCTGGGTGCGCGAGCGGATCAAATCGGGGTGGACGCTCGGACCCGCCAAGGATGTCGAAGCGAAGCGGTCGCCGTACCTGGTTCCCTGGGAGAAACTGACCGAGGAGGTCCGCGACCTCGATCGCGACACGGTGAGACGGATCCCTCAGTTTCTGGCCGAGTTGGAGTTGGTCATCGTCCGACGACGCCACGTCACGACTGCGCTCTGAACCGGCAGCCGCCGCCGGCTACTCGTCCAGTGCGGCTGGCCGCTTGTTGACCGGTTGGGAGAAGTTGGCCGGGTCCACGCTGAACCCGAAGACCGCCCGGTAGGCCGGACTGCATTCTCGATGCAGCACCCGCGCCGGTGCTTCGATCCGGGCCCCGGCGCTGCACTCCATCACTCTGTCGTCTTCGAATTGCACACGGTGGGTGCCGTCAACGACGAAGTTCACCGAATCGAAGTCATGCCAGTGCAGGTCGTTCTCCTCCGCCCGGACATCGACGGCGATGGCGTACCAGCCCCGATCGGCGATCTCGGCGAATGCCTCGGCTTCGGTCGTGAAGTGCCCTTGCGTGAGCGTAAATCCCATTGGACCCCCTTTTGCCGCCCTGATCAACCTAATGGCCCCCTCGGTCGTAGACAACTGACGGCGAATGACGAGGAAGAGTCAACGTGTGGTTGGTGTTACACGGAGATCGCCGGCGATCATTCGCCGGCGGTCACCGCCTTCAGCTCGTCAAGTGACTCTCGCATGAGCCGCGGCAAGTCGACGCTGGTTGGTCTCCGCCACCCAGCGTCCGAACGCGACTCTGAAGACAGCGATCCCCGCCTCGGCGGTCAGACTGGCGGCTGCGTCTTTGACGCCGCGCTGGCGCAACGCGTCGGCGAGCGCTGCCGCGAGGGATGCGAGCTTGATCAGCTCGCGCTCTTGAAGCTCAGCGTTCGCAGCAATGACGGACTGGCGCTGCAGGGAGAATTGGCGTCGCTCCTGCAGGAGGGTGCCGGCGGCCTGGAGAGCCGCGGCGACCGCGTCGATCGGCGCCGCGGATTCTGGTGCACTGGCCACGCAGCTCACGAGGAGCTCTTGTAGGGCGCTCGCGCCTCCGAACAGGACCTCGCGCTTGTCGGCGAAGTGCCGGAAGAAGGTTCGCTCCGTCAGTCCGGCGCGCTCGGCGATCTCGGCAACGGTGGTGTTCTCGAACCCGCGCTCGCCGTAGAGCGCGAGAGCTGCGCGCTCGAGCCTGCCGCGGCTGTCCGGCTCCCAACGCGCCATCCCCCGATCGTAGTGGCCAGTGATGACAGCGGCTGTCATCCTTGGCAGTCTGATGACAGTAACTGACATGACCGTTTGGGCGAACCGCCGAGAACGGTCAATGAACTGGAGGTTTTCTCATGCGTATCTTCGTCACCGGTGCATCCGGCTGGATCGGCTCCGCCGTCGTTCCCGAGCTCATCGCCGCCGGCCACGCGGTCGTCGGGCTGGCACGGTCGGACACCTCGGCCGACGTTCTGGTCGCCGCCGGGGCAGAGGTGCATCGCGGGACTCTCGATGATCTCGACATCCTTCGGGGTGCAGCCGCCGCGTCGGACGGCGTCATCCACCTGGCGTTCCAGCACGACATCGCCTTCTCAGGGGACTTCCAAGGAGCAGCCGATGCGGATCGCCGCGCCGTTGAGGCCTTCGGCGAGGTGCTGGCGGGCTCCGATCGACCGTTCCTCATCGCCTCCGGGACGGTCGGGCTGGCGCCAGGTCGCATCGCTACCGAGGGTGACGGCCGCAGTCCGGACCCGGCTGTGGCCACTCTGGGCGGCGGTCCCCAGAGCCGGTTGGTCACTGCGCAGATCATGCTCTCCCTCGCGCCGCGCCGCGTTCGCTCGTCCGTCGTGCGACTTCCACCGACGTGTCACGGAGACGGAGACAACGGCTTCATGGCGACGCTGGTCGGCATCGCCCGCGACAAGGGGGTGTCCGGTTACGTCGGCGACGGGTCCAATCGCTGGCCCGCCACCCACCGCCTCGATGCCGCCCACGTCTTCCGCCTGGCGCTGGAGAAGGCACCGGCGGGATCGACCGTTCACGCGGTCGCGGAGGAAGGCGTACCGATCCGCCAGGTTGCCGAGGTGATCGCACGGCATCTCGACCTCCCTGTGGCTGCCGTCTCCCCCGCGGATGCTGGCGAGCACTTCGGGTTTCTGGCGGCCTTCATCGGGATCGACAGCCCGGCGTCCAGCGCACTGACCCGCGGGCTGCTGGGGTGGCAGCCCACCCAGCCCGGGCTCATCGACGATCTCGACCAAGGCCACTATTTCCACGACCGATCCGCACGATGACAGTGGGCCCGCCCGGCCGAGCAAGCCCGATCCCTCGCCTGGAGGCCGTGCCCATCGGGTTCCGAACATCGCGGGATGGCTCCTGATCGGCGGAATCGTTGTGACTCTGAGAACGAAAGGAGGCACCGTGTACGAACCCGCGATGGCAACGAGTGTCAGCGTCGGAGAGACGGTGGCGCATATACGTTAGTTGACACTTGCGTAAGTAATTGCTAATCTTTGATGCATGGACACGGCGTTCAAGGCCCTCGCTGAGCCTCGGCGGAGGGAGATCCTCCGGCTGGTGTGGACCGAGGAGCTGCCGGCGACCCAGATCGCCGCCCGGTTCGACGATGTCACGCGCTCCGCCGTCTCGCAGCACCTCGGAGTCCTACGTGAGGCGGAGCTGGTGATCGAGCGGCGAGACGGTACGCGCCGCCTCTATCGGGCCAATCACACCCAGATGGACCGGCTCCGGCGGTACCTCGACGAGTACTGGAGCGGAAGCTTGCGGCGCCTGCAGGATCTTGCCGAATCAGCGGAACGAAAAGAAAGGGGCCAGTCATGGCTGAACTGATGCGGGAGGTAGTGATGGATGCCAGCCCAGCAACCATCTTTCCCTTCCTGACCGATCCGGCCCAGCACGTCCGGTGGATGGGCACCGAAGCCGAGCTCGATCCCCGGAGCGGTGGCGACTACCGCGTGCTGGTCCAAGGGAAGCATCCGGGTGTCGGCAAGTTCTTGGAGGTGGTGCCCGACGCGAAAGTGGTGTTCACCTTCGGGTGGGACGAGCCGGACCATCCCATCCCGGCCGGTTCGACGGAGGTGGAGATCACCCTGATCCCCGACGGTGAGAAGACCAGGGTACGCCTGGTGCATCGAGGGCTACCCGACGACGCCGTGAGCGACCACGGCTCAGGATGGGCCCACTATCTCGACCGCCTGGCTATCGCCTCGTCCGGGGGTGATGCCGGCCCCGACGGTGAGCCAGGACCGGGGCCGGACGGACGGTGATGATGTGGCCATCCCCATCGGGACCGACCGTTGTCTGGGCCCGATGCCGTGTGGACCGGTCGGGTTTACGCCCACATCGTTGGGAAAACATATGTGTACGTGGAATGACGGGAGGATTGATCGATGACGAATCACCGCACCGGAACCCCTGACGAGTGGCTCGAAGCCCGGCTCGGGTTGCTCAAGGCCGAAAAGGAGCTGACCCGACTGAACGACGACCTCGCTCACCAGCGGCGAGAGCTGCCGTGGGTGCGCATCGACAAGCCCTACCTCTTCGACACCGAGGTCGGCGAAGCCACATTCGCCGACCTGTTCCGTGGCCGCCCGCAGCTGCTCGTGTACCACTTCATGTTCGGCCCCGACTGGGACGAGGGTTGTCCGAGCTGCTCGTCGGTCGCCGACGGGTTCGACGAGACGCACCTCCATTTCCAGAACCACGACGTCGCGTTCACCGCCGTCTCCCGTGCGCCGCTCAAGAAGCTGCACGCGTATCGAGACAGGATGGGATGGAGCTTCCCGTGGGCGTCCTCGGGACGGAGCGACTTCAATTTCGACTTCAACGTGTCGTTCACCGAGGAGTCGGTTGCGAACGGCGGGTCGTACAACTTCCGGACGCTGGAAGGTTGGCAGCTCGATCCCGCGAACCTGCCGTTCGAGGGCCCCGGCATGAGCGCGTTCGCGCTCGAGGACGGCGTCGTGTACCACACCTACTCCGCCTACTCCCGGGGAGTCGACGCTCTGTGGAACATGTGGCAGTGGCTCGACCGCACGCCCCTTGGCCGCAGCGAGGGTGACCTGTCGTGGTTCCGTCGTCACGACCAGTACGAGGCAAGCTACCGATGAGAATCGTCGAAATCGCCGGCGTACCGTTCGAAGCCCCCGTCACTTGATGATTCTGCAGGTCAGATGAGCGACACCCGGTGTATCGATAGCGAAACAAGTTCGTATGGATATCGAATCAAGAGACGTGTCCTCACCCGAGGTCCGTCAGTACGTAGGTTAGGTCCAGTTGCGCCGTTACCTCCCTTACTACGGCACCTAAATCCTCACTACAACGCCAGCTATACAAAGGCCCCGTGCCATCACTGAGTAAGTGATTGGCTAGTACAACGCCTCGTGCCGGCACAGCCAGTGGGGAACGTAGCGCACTGATCATGGCGCGAACCTCGCCTTCGACGGCGATGATTCTGTCCCGGCAGAGAGGTACGTGGGGATCGCGCGCCGCAGGTAGCCGATGAGCCCGATTCAGCAGATTGAGCCACCCTCTTGCCAGGGCACCGCGGTTACGTGGCGAGACGAGCTGTGCCGCCCTTACCGTGAGCAGGCGATCAGCTTCGGAGTGAAGTCCCCGCGTCAGTTGGCGGTCCAGTGAAGCGGCCAAGCAGCGCGCTTGCAGTCGCAGCCAGATGGGGGCGGGCCTCTGACCGAATTGGTCGAGATCGAGCGGCCCACTGCTTGGGAGCCTGGTAGAGCGAGCCTCGAGTCGGTTGTAGCTGCGCCTTCTTCCTGACCGACTGCGTCCAGGGGTGAGTGTCCGGCGGCGTTCGCTCTCGAGGTCATACGACATAACGGAACGATCTGCATGAGGAGCCATGAAGGCATCGTGCACCGATCTTCGGTCGTTTGAAAGTGGCATAATAATCACTATGCGCGACAAAGCTGCCAAACCTTCATCTCCTCAGACAGGTCGGGCGGGAGCTCCGAGATCTCCTACGGTGGCGATCGTCGTCTACGACGGGGTCAGCCCATTCGAGCTCGGAGTGGCGTGCGATGTATTCGGCGAGAGCAGCCGTGCGGTGATGAAGGATGTCCCGTGGTACAAGCTCTTCGTCTGTGGCGCCCGGCCGACTCCTGTGTCTGTCAACGGCGGCTTCCATATGCAAGCTCCCTATGGTCTGGAGAGAATGCGCCGCGTCGACTCGGTCGTGATTCCGCCGACTGATCGTCTGGACCAAGTTCCAGACGAGGTGTTTGTGGAGCTTCGGCGAGCGCACGCTCGTGGATGCCGCATGATTTCATTGTGTACAGGCGCCTTTGTCTTGGCTGAGGCCGGGCTACTGGACGGCATTCGTGCCACCACTCACTGGTCCGAGTGCGATGCTCTGGCCTGCCGTTACCCGAACGTCACCGTTGACCCAGGTGTGCTGTACGTCGACGGAGAGGACATCCTCACCTCGGCGGGTAGTGCCGCTAGCATCGACCTCTGTCTTCATATCGTGCGCCGGGACTACGGCGCCGACATTGCCACTCGGCTAGCTCGCGAGCTGGTCGTACCGCCCCAGCGGGACGGGGGCCAAGCCCAGTTCATCACTACGCCACTTCCCGTGCTCGAGAGTTCCAATCTGTTCGGCGACACGGTCACATGGGCCCAGGAACATTTGAATGAGCCGTTGACCGTCAACGACCTTGCCGTTCGTTCCGCTATGAGCCCACGGACATTCGCTCGTCGTTTCCTCGCTGCTACCGGTACGACACCGCATCAGTGGCTGCAGCGTCAGCGCGTTCATCGTGCCCAGCGACTCCTCGAGGTCAGCAATATGTCGATTGAGGGAGTGGCGTCGAACAGCGGCTTCAGCACGGCGGGCAATCTACGCAAGCACTTCAACCGGGTCATGCACATCAGCCCCCAGGCTTATCGGCGGACCTTCCAGGACCGGAATGATGACTGAGCGACTGCCGCCATCGATTCGA
>Ga0182015_10005345_pt1 | contig 13381 bp, 8 predicted proteins | sample 712P3MmetaG_FD_120478 | JGI IMG/M metagenome (GOLD analysis project Ga0182015, IMG submission 120478) | Permafrost microbial communities from Stordalen Mire, Sweden - 712P3M metaG | ecosystem: Environmental > Terrestrial > Soil > Wetlands > Permafrost | place: Sweden: Stordalen | collected...
AATGCGTTCTGCGGGCCGTTCCCCTGCTCGGTGCTGGGCAAACAGCAGGCCGCGTTCGGCGGGGTCAATCCGACGGTGGGATCGAACGTCATGTACTTTCCTGGCGGACGGTCGAAATACAGCGGCATTCATCTCACCTATCACGGGGTGACCGCGGAAAATCCCGAGCACACGGTTCGCCGGCTCGACCTGGCGATTTCGTACACGCTCTCGCGCTATCGCAGCAACATGGCTGAGCCGAACGGCAGCGGCGGAGATTATTCGATCCTGGGTCCGGCCGAAGATTTCCACCGTCCGCATGCCTATTGGGGAGATACGGGCCTTGACCGCACCCACCAACTCGCGCTGATTCCGACGATGGACTTGCCGCACGGGCTGCGGCTTTCGACGATCATCGATCTCGCGTCGCCGCTGCCGCTGACCGCGTATCTTCCGCAGCAGGATGGCGGCGGAGTAGCGGGGGAAATTTTCCGCACCGACGCGACCGGCGACGGCACGGTGGGTGACATTCTGCCGGGAACGCTGCTTGGCAGCACGGGAAGATATTCGGCCAGCAACATCAACAAGGCGATCACGTATTACAACTCCAACGCCGCCGGGAAGTTGACTCCGGCGGGCGCAACCCTGGTTTCGAGCGGATTGTTTACCGGGAACCAACTGGTTGCGCTGGGCGCCTATGAGCCCCTGATTCAGGGGCTGCCAGGCCATGCAGCCACAGCCACGTGGCTGAAGACGATCAATCTGCGGCTGAGCCGGCCCTTTCAGGTCAGTGAGCGTGTGACGGTGGTGCCGAACATTGCCATGTTCAACATTTTCAACTGGGCCAATTTCGGCGGCGCGGGCAGTCAGTTGAGCGGGGTGGTGGATGGCGCTCCTGGCAGTTCGCTGAACAATTCGAGCTGGGCGGGATATTGCGGCAACTCGACTACGTCCTGCACCTCACGCCTGGATCGGGTGAATTCGGGTTCCGGCACCTACGCGGACGGGGCTCCGCGGCAATTTGAATTTGGGGTCCGGATTAACTTCTAACCGCCTGTTGGAAGGAACAAAGACCTAAGGAACAACGAACAACCTGCACCAAGAACCGGCGCGCTTCCTAGTTGTTTGGAGGCGCGGCCGGCTGACCCGGCTGCTGCTGTCTCATCTGCTGGATCTTCTCCAGGTTCTGCTGCATCGAGTCCGAGCCGTGCTGCAGTCCTAGTGGGTTGTCGGGCGGCGGCGTGGCCGCGTTGTTCTGGCCCTGGTTTTCCGCATCGTCCTGATCAGCGTCGGCACTATCGTCATCGTCTGCCACCTGCGGAGCGCCCGCCACAGGAGCTCCTGGGTGCGGAGGCATCATCCGGGCCCCGGGGAAAAATCTACCCGGCGGCATGGCCGGCCCAAGTTCGGCGCGGTCCGGAGGCGTGTTAACAGGGGTGGGCTGGTCAACGACCGCGGCCATTTGCACCTCCCCGGCGCCGGACTTGCTGGTGATGGTTACGCTCGAAAGCGCTCCCGGATCGCTGAGCGAACCAACGAGCACATAGTTGAAGGAACTGCCCTGAAGCAGAGCCGCGAGGACGTCGCGCGCCGGCGCCGGACCAAGCATGGCGACCACGCGTTCGGTAGCGCTCGCGGGAAAATCAATCGAGGCGCCGGTTCGCTTGTGCACTTCGCGCAGGATGTCTCCCAAGGTGGAATTCTGGGCCACGATGGTCAGGCGGCCATTCTGATAGTCCACCTGGGGAGGCGCGGCCGGAAGCTGGTCGAGAGGAACCTGGGGCAGTGGACCGGTCGGCGCGGGCGGCAATACAGCTTGCTGCTGCGGGGCCTTATGAGCTTTGTGCCGCATTGGCGCCTGGGCTGAAGCGGAGGGCAGCGCCAACAAGAGTGCCAATGAAAATGAAGCCGATACGAACCACTTGCGTGTACCCGCCATACCACCCCCCCTCCCTGTGCGACCGTGGCCGCGTTGCTGGCCACCTCGCGTCCCAGCTCATATTAGCACTGATTCCGGGATGCCGGTCTGCGTAATTTCTTAGTTACAGCCCGCAGCAAATCGCACGTCCCGAGCGGCGCATAAGGCCTTTGACTGCGCTGGATCACGACCTTTGCTCAACTCTTGCCGCAACTGTGCAAAGTCTTTCGCTTTCCGCAAGAATTTTTTGCGGAACCGCGATTAAGGGCTTGACTTAGTTTCTGAATGCGCTAAGCTGCGTGAGTCAGTGAGAGCGAATACGCTTCCCCAAGTAGACGCCATCGCTGAAGATCGGGTTGTACAACCTTCACAATTGTGAACAAAAACTTCCAGGAGGAACTCCTTTGAAACTGAAAAGTCTGTTGGTAATCACTCTCTTCGTTGTGGCCTGCAGCTTCGCGTCCGCGCAAAGCTTCGGCTTCGGATCGGCGACTTACGGCTACTCGTATTGCAACTTCGAACAGCTCACCTATAATTACGAGCTGACCGGCGCATACGGCGTCACCGACAACCTACAGATCGGCTGCGAATTGGAAAACAATGCCACCGGCGGCGCCTTCGTTGCTTCCGCGAAAGCCACTGGTTTGCCGGTATCCGGCTCTGGCGTTATTTACGGCGACAACATTTACGACGCCGAGTCCGGGATCTACTCTGGCTATCAGTGGACGGTGTTCTCCGCTCTGAAGTGCGCCAAGATCAACAAGCGGACCGGCTATCCGTCGGGCAAGTATGGCTGGATCGGTCTTGCCAGCTACAGCGAGTACGTGTTCGGCGACAACTACGGCTGGCTGCTCTGCACGATTCCGAGCGCTCATGATGGCTCGAAAGCACGCGGAACTTCCGCTGGCCCAATCGGTCAGTTCAAGAAGAAATAACGGTTCTCAACGCTTGTCGTTTCCATGGGGCCACGCTGATTTACAGCGTGGCCCTTTTTCTTGTATTATTTGGAAGTCATCGGGCTCCGCTCGTCAGCAGCTCCCCAGCCGTTGGCCAAACATGAAGAGAGAGAGATGGCAGACCCGTTCGCGGCTCGCGAACGACGCACGACCAATTAAGGCGACCAACCAAGAAACGACCAGACTCATTGGGGGGATATAGCAAATGAATAGATGGCTCGCAGTCCTGCTCCTGGCAGGCTGCGCTACATTGCAAGCATGGGCTCAGGCACCGTCAGGACAGAAGTCGACCGAGCAAGCTCCCGCGTCAGACCCGACCTCACAGGCTCCGCAGGCACCAGATAACCACGCCGCTGCGCCGGCCAGCCCGGCGGAACAGGCGGCCGCCACGACGCCTGCCCAAAGCGAGTTTCCGTTGGATAAATTCAAGGAGTTCTCGGCGATCATGACCGGAGGCCCTGTTCCCGGGAGCGACTCGGATGTGCATATCTACCGCTCCGGCAACCTGATGAGAATAGAAGGCCCGGTAGGAAACTACTTCATCACGGATTTGGCAAAGCAGGAATCGCACGGCATCGCGCCCCCCGGATGCTTGAAGATCGGTTATGTATATTCGCGTTCCTTTCCCTTTTCTGTGTCGGCACCCTTCAAGACGTACCAGCGCGTCCCGGTTGGCGAAGAGAAGGTGGATGGCCATGTGTGCCGGGTGGAAGACGTGCTTGTCACTAACCCAAAACATCACAACTCTACCTCCACGATCAGGTTGTGGGAGGCGGAAGATTTGCAGGGTTTTCCCGTCAAAGCCGAGCTTCGTCCCAAGGGTGGCGCCCCGCCCCCGCATATGACGTACAAGAACGTCGTACTGGGCCCTCAGGATCCCACGCTCTTCATGGTTCCAAACGATTGTCAGTCGTCGGGCGGCTTTGTACCTCCGAAAAAGGCACCCCCGGCCTCAACACCCAAGAAAGCGCCAGCCGGAAATTGAGGCGATTAGCGGGCGTTAGCCCTCCTTTAGGAAATGAAAATCGCAAATTTCGAAATAGTAGGATGTTCAGCATGCGTGTAATTGGTTGGCTCTTGTGTGTCGTGACCCTGGCGGTAGCCGCGCTCGGTGGAAACCAGTCCGGTGCGCCCCAACCGGATGCGCCGGCGGCCCCGGCATATCCCAACACGATCCTGATCACGCTCGATACCACCCGCGCCGACCGCATGGGGTTTCTGGGATCGAAGCGCGGGCTCACACCCAACCTGGACGCGTTGGCTAAAGACTCAGCAGTATTCACACAAGCCTACTCGCAGGCTCCGCTGACGCCCAGCTCGCATGCGACCATTCTTACCGGCACCTACCCGCAGTACCACCGGGTACTCACTTTCCCCATACCCCTGGACAAGGGTCTGCCCTACCTGCCCGATATTCTGAAGACGCACGGATATTACACCGGCGCGATTGTCAGCTCTTTGGCGGTCGACCCCAAATGGGGCGTTCCCGGCTTCGAGCGCGGGTTTGACACGTACGACGCCGGTTTTAGCTGGGAAAAATATACCCCGAAGACCCGCTACCAAACCTCCGAGCGCCGAGCGGGCGCGACCGTGGCGCACGCTGTGGCATGGCTGGACAAGCGTCCCCCGGGCCCATTTTTTCTCTGGGTCCATCTCTACGATCCCCACGATCCCTACGAGCCGCCCGAGCCCTATAAAACGCGCTATGCCAAAGCGCTTTACGACGGCGAGATCGCGTATATGGATTCGGCGCTGGGAACGCTCTTTAAGCAACTCAAAGCGCTCGGTCTTTACGACGGAGCGGTGATCGCGGTAACAGCCGATCACGGAGAGTCGTTGGGGGCCCACGGGGAAGACCACCACGGCATTTTTCTGTATGACGAAACCATTCACGTGCCGCTAACAATCAAGCTGCCGAATCATCGCGCCGCCGGGAAACGCGTCGAGAATCGGGTGGAACTGGCGGATATAATGCCGACGCTGCTCGAAAACGCGGGAATTGAGGTGCCGAAGGAAGTGCAGGGTGCGTCGCTGCTGGAGTTGATGAAGACGGGACCGGAAGGCGAGGCGGCGGCCGAGGCCTGGCGCGACCGGGCCGCCTATTCCGCGGCCGATTACGGGCATGTGGCCTTTGCCTGGAGCGCGGAGCAGTCGTTGCGTACCGGGAAGTATTTGTACATTCAGGCGCCGCGCCGCGAACTGTATGACATGGTCGCGGATCCGAAGGCGCAACACAATCTGGCCTCGGCATCCCCGGCAGTGGCGGATACCTTGGCCGGCAGGCTGGCGGATTTCCTGCAGAAGACGACCAACACGCGGGAAATGCCCAAGACCTCCCCCCTTGACCAGCTAAACGTGCGTAAGCTGACGGCGCTGGGATACATCGCCACCGGCACCAACTCGGTTTTGCCCTCTTCCCCGGAACATGGAGCCGATCCCAAGGACAAGGTCGGAATTGCCAACGCCCTCCTCCGGATCAACGATTTTCTTCAGGATTACCAGTGCCCCAAAGCCGTGCCCTTGCTGCAAAAAGCGATTGCTGACGACCCCAACATCTCCGTCGAGCATTACTTTCTGGCTGGATGCTACATGGAGGCCGGGGAGTACGAAAACGCGGCGGCGGAATTCCGCAAGGCGGTGAAACTGGACCCGGCTTTCACCTCGGCGGAGATGAATCTCGGAAAGGTGTTACTGAAAATCAACGATTACGATGGAGCTGCGGCTGCGTTCGAGCAAGTTGCCACCTCGCAACCACACTTTGTGGACCCGCACATTTTCCTGGTGGTCGCCTACGCCAAGGCTAACCGCGTGCCGGAGGAAATCAGGGAGTGCAGGAGGGTGCTGGCGGCCGTGCCGGAACACTTTGGAAGCAACCTGAATCTGGGACGGTTTCTGGCGCAATCGGGGGACCTGGAAGGGGCGATCCCAAGTCTGCAGAAGGCCGCCTCATTGCGGCCCACCAACCCCGCGCCACATATTTATTTGGCCGACGTTTACGCCAAATTGGGACGCGAGGAAGATGCGAAGCACGAGAGTCAGGAAGCCCAACGCCTGGGCGCGGTGCAAAATTATCCCGGCCCGGTCGCACCGCCGGACACCGATGATCCCGAGCCGAAGTGACAGGTGTGGCCATCCGCCCGCAGTCATCGGTTGCCAGACGTTTTTTCCCCGAGCATGCTTTTCGCGAGCATGCTCTTCGCGAAGATGATGACCGAAGGAGAGTTCGTCTGACGAGGGTTCGTCCAGCTATGACTGCGGTTCGTTGGTTGTCGTGCGGGTTATTGTTTGTTGCTCTGACGACGGCTGCGCTGGCCGCGCCTCCCAAAGCGCCTGCTCCGCAGCAAAAATCTCCTAACATTATCCTGATCACGCTCGACACCACGCGCGCCGACCGCATGGGATTTCTGGGTTCGAAGCGCGGGTTGACGCCGAACCTCGATGCTCTGGTGGCGCAATCGGCGGTGTTCACACGCGCCTATGCTCAGGTTCCGCTGACGCCCAGTTCGCACGCAAGCATTCTCACGGGCACCTATCCGCAATACCATCAACTGGCCACTTTTGGGGACTTTCTGGCGGCGGATCTGCCCTACGCCCCGGAGATCCTGCAAGCCCACGGATATCACACCGCGGCATTTGTCGCCTCGATCGCCCTGCAGCCGGAGGCACCCTACGCCCCTGGCTTCGACCGCGGATTTCAGACCTACGACGCCGGTTTCAACAATGAAGGTCCGGGAGAAGATCGCTACAGCACTGTCCAGCGTCGCGGAGAGGAAGTGGTGGCGCACGCGCTGGCGTGGTTAAACAAGCACCCTAAAGGCCCATTTTTTATTTGGGTGCATCTCTACGATGCGCACGATCCCTACGATCCTCCGGAGCCCTACAAGACGCGGTATGCTTCGGCGCTGTATGACGGGGGGATCGCGTACGAGGATGCAGCGGTTGGGAAATTAATCCGGCAACTGAAATTGCGCGGCCTGTACGAGGGAGCAGTCATGGCGGTGACGGCCGACCACGGAGAGTCGCTGGGGGCTCACGGGGAAGCTACACATGGGATTTTTCTCTACGATGAGACCATCCATGTACCGCTCTTGATTAAGCTGCCGATTAAACCCGCGCACGCCAGCGCCGGCGGAAAACGAATCGAAGAGCGAGTAGAGCTGGTAGATATCTTGCCCACGGTATTGCAGGCAGCGGGCATTGAGATTCCGAAGCAGGTGCAAGGAGAATCGCTGCTGGCGCTGATGAAGACAAAGCCGGGAGCGGGCGAAGCGAATCAGACTGAAGCTAATCGGACGGTAGAGCCGTGGCGCGACCAGGCCTATGCCGAGTCGGAGTATCCGCGGACGGAATTTGGCTGGAGTGCGGAGCGGTCGCTGCGGACAGGCAAGTATTTATATGTCCAGGCGCCGCGCCGGGAACTGTATGACCAGGCGGCGGACCCGGAAGCGGATCACAACCTGGCATCGTCCTCTGTAGCAGTGGCCGACACGCTGTCGAGCGAAGTGGAGGCTTTCCGGCAGAAGACAGCCAGCCGGCGCGAGGCTCCCAAGGCTGCTCTGGACCCAGAAGCACAGGAGAAACTGGGAGCCCTCGGATACATGGCCGCGGGCGCGGGCGTTGCGAAGGGATCTTCTGACAGTCATATTTCCGACCAAGGCGCCGATCCCAAGGACAAAATCGAAATTGCCAACATGATCCATCGCGCCGAGGTATTGCAGCAAGACATGCATGCCGATGAGTCGATTGCACTGCTCGAGCAAGTAATCGCCAAAGAACCCGGCCTGTCGCTCTATGGCAAGTTGGGCGGTTGGTTGATGCGGAAGCAGGACTACCAAAAAGCCGTGCCGGTCTTGCGGAAGGCAGTGCAAATGAATCCGGATTCGCCGGGAACTCGTTTCCAGTTGGCTAAGAGCCTGATGGCGATCGAAGACTTCAAGGCCGCCATACCGGAGTTGGAGAACGTCGTTGCGAAGACGCCCAATGCTATCGAGGCGCACAGCTTCCTGGAGCTGGCCTATGCCCGGACCAACCGCCTGTCGGAGGCCATCCAGGAGTGCAAGACATTACTGCAGCAGTACGACCCGGAGGACTACGGAAGCTATCTGATTCTTGGTCAGTCCCTGGCGCGGTCGGGAGATCCTCAGGCCGGGATAGCGACGCTTTTGAAGGCGGCCTCGCTTCAACCCCAAGATCCCCTGCCGCATCTCTGGCTGGCAGAAGTTTACGATCAGTTAGGCCAGAAGGCGGATGCTGACCGAGAGCGGGCTGAAGCCGAACGCCTGCGAAAGAACTACGAATCCGACGCAGGGGACCACACCCCATAGTACTACTGTGTTATAAACTGAACGCCTTTTGCTGAAAAATTTGTCCCTCTAGCATTCACTCATGAATGGATACGGAATCACTCGGTCGCGGCATTTCCTGCCGGATGGGGCGCGCGTCCAAACATGATACCGGTTTCCACTTCAACCGGCTGCCCGTCCAGCAGGTACCGCCTGAACTTCCATTGCCCCAGGGCATCGGCAATGGCCCTCGCCTGATCGGGAAATGCGCTGAGAAAGTGAATGTGTTTGACCTTGCCCTCTCGGTCGATGATGACGCGGACCGGAACTGGATTAACTCTATGCTCGTTAAATACCGGCTCCGCCCGAGCGATCACGTTTTCATCGCGTGCGTAATCCTTGATACACACAGGGACAGCACCTCCTGCCGTCCCCGCTGTGGCACTGGCTTCCGCGGGCAACTCCATCTTATTCATGTCCAGCATCAAGCTATCCAGCAGTTTGGTGTCACGGCTGGTCAGCACGATCTGCACCGCGTGGCAGCGGATCTCGGTAGCCAGAACATACCAATGCAGCTCCGCTACCGGAGACCAATAACTAAAGAAGGTAAAAGAGCGGCCGGCAATCCTGGTTTGCGTAAGCGGTCGTTCCACTTTGTAATCGGCCTGCAAATTGTCCTTCTCGTAATTGATGAGCTGCAGCGCGTTAGCCGCTGGCAGCGGCGTGAAGAACATGTCTTGGGCGGTGATCAAGATATTTCCTCGGGCTGGTCCCTTGAATGTGTCCGCCGGCCCGATCTGGGCCAGCACGTAGCGACCGGTGTCCGACGGTGGCGGTCCCATGTATTTCTCGGTCCAATCGGGAGGTAGAGCGTAAGTTATTCCAAAATACTGGTCGCGAAAGACGTTGTTGGTCACGTTCCCGCCTTCCGGCAAAGGAGTGACGGAATCACTCGCGCTCGACCAGGCGCCTTTCACCAGGATGACTCCCGTCGGCACTTTGGTCTGAGGCTGCGTGTTGTCGGAAAAGTCGCCGCCGCTCTGGGTGGCGCTTTGCGCTCTGGCATCCTGACCCCAGGCTAGCGACGAAACGGAGAAGGCCAGGGCGAACACGAGCAGCGAACTCGAAAATGGAGAACGCATAATTGCTCTTCGAATCCAAACATTTTCGAAAAGGCTGGCGAGACCTTTCCGAATCTCGCCAGCGAGCGTGCATCAAACGACTACAGGGAGCGCAGGAAGTACAACACCACCTGCTGCTGGGCGGGGCTGAGGCCGAAGAAAGTCTCCTCCACGGTGGTGGCTTCGCTGCCTTGGCTCGCGTGATCCTGGATTGCCGTGAGCAGGTTCGTAGTGCGGCCATCGTGGAGCAGGAAGATTCGTTGTCCCAACCCCCACAAAGGAGCGGTGCGGAACTGGTCGCCACCCGCGCTGCCTTGCGAGACGTTATCCGCCAAGCCCGTGCCCATGTGATGGATCTCAAAGTCCGAGAACGCAGGCACCGGGGCATTGCTCAATGCGGGAACGAAGTTCGATACTTGCGTCGTGCCCGGGGTCGGATTGTGGCAGGTTGCGCAGCCGATCGAATTAAACAAGTTGCCGCCCTCGGCGATCCACTCTTTGGGGACCTGATATCCGTTAACCAGCACTCCACCCGGTGGCGGCGGGGCCAGGAACCGCATGAAGTTGGCAATCGCCGAAACATCATCGAGAACCGCTGAGTTCGGCGCGGCGGTTGGATTGGACCTGTCTTCGGGATAGCCAGTTCCGGAGAGATTCAGGCAGCTCGGCGGCAGCCCGAGTCCAAGCTGGTCTTCCTCAGGCAGCGGACGGTCTTGCGGGAACAGTTCGTTGCTGATACCCATCTCCACGTTGAAAGCTTCACCGGTAAAAATGTGCAGCGACTTATTCTGCGCCTTCCAGCCGAAACGGCTGATCGTGCCGTCGTTGCCATCGCGATTGAAGGAGCCGGCGATGCCAAAGTTGTTGTTGAGATTGGCCACCTGATTGTTTAGCAGGGTTGAGTCGTCGAGGTTCTCGACCAGGCCCGCGCCAAAGACCGGCGTTGGAATGCGGAGAATGACGTTGTTGGCCGCCTGGGCCGCGGCGAAGTTCGGCTGCGGCAGAATGCTGGCGCTGTTGCAGGTGCCGGCATCGGAGCGCCCAGTAATCGTGAACAGGTCTTCAACGCCTCCATTAGGAGCGTTATAGTTGACCGTGCCATTGGGATTAAAGAAGTATGGGAACCGCGCTTCAACGGAAGGACCATCGGCCGTAAGGAAGGGCGGTGTGATGTTGCCCGGGGCGACACCATTGCTGGGGTTGGTGAACTTGAATTGCTGATTGACGCGAGGGCCGGTCCCGCCGAAGTTAGGTTGCGCGTGACATGAACTGCAATTATTCGAATTAAAGCGCGGTCCCAGGCCGGGGCTGAGGACGGAAACGTGCTTCACTACCTAGAAGCGAAAGAGACCATCCGTGAAAAAGGGGTAGAAGCCGTTCGGGTCATTCCCCGGATTGATGAGCGTCCCGCCTGTACCGCGGTTGGCACTCTGAACTCCGGGGTCGGTTTGAGCGAATGGCATTCCGGCGAGAAACAACAGTGCCCAGGTTAGAACTGATGCGAGTTTCGTCTTGATCACGATTCCTCCTTCAGTCAGTAATGCGTTTTCTTCCTGGGGCCAGAAGCTCGAAGAAGGAGCACGCACGCGTAGTCCCGAGGATAAGGGAGAAACCGTCGTCTCACGTTCGTGTTGAGTTGCCGCATCGCAGTCGAACCTCGTCAACGCTCCGGCTGCGGGTTGGGCCTCTCATCGAATCGCATGCGGCCCGCTCATTTATGGCCGAGCCGCTTCGAGTCGGCTCTAGGCTTGGGGGGAAAGCTTGGCGGGCATGTTAGCATTTTTCTTATGGGATGTTCAAGCTAAATCAAATCAACAAGTGTCGTTAGCACACGATATGTCCGGTTGAGATAGCAAGTGATGTGGCTCGCCCGGCAGTTTTGGACGGGGTCACAATCCGGTTCCCGATTCAAAATCCCGTACAATCGCCCGGGCCGAGGCCGGGCGCGGTGAAGGTGTCGGCGGTTCGGCGGCCCACCTTTTCGTTAGGAGGACAATTGCAAAAAGTGCTGGTTTTGCACCGTTAATAGGCGTATATTTTACGCTGCCCACGATGTCGGCCCACCCCAGATTAAATTCCAGCCTGCCAGGGAGAAATGAATGAAATCGCGCAAAGAACTGTGGATGTGGATTGCAGGGCTGTGTCTGTTGTCCGCAGCGCTGATCACCATCAGCCTCAAAGCGCGGCCGGCGAGCGTTCAGGCAGCCGGCAGGGCAAACACGCAACGTGCTAACCGCCCCCTCCTGCCACCGGTCGAAGAGTTCACGTTGACACCGCCCAATTCAGCGCGGAATATCTACCAGACGATAGTTTCGGTGCGCTTCGAGGGATCGCAGGCTGAAAAATTGGCGGCGCAAATCCCGATTACCCTTGGCAGCCAGAATGTGGTTTTGCAGCGTTCCCCCGATGATGCGCGGATATTTTCTACCCAGGTCGACTTCGACTGGCAGACCTTTGCCAAGGAGCAGCAACAGCGCAAGGACTTGGCGGCAACTGGCAGGCAGATCCCGGTCTTTGAGGGTCGCCGCTTCGTCCGCATGGAGAAGATGCAGTTCGTCGATCCGGCGGAGATTCAGAGCGCCTTGCAATCGCACCAGCCCGTCCAATTCTCGGGGCAGGCTTTAGCTGGCGGAGCCGTCAGCGTTTATCCCAACCGTGAGTTGATGATCACCGACTTGTCCGTAGTCCAGGACGTAGGTACTAACGGTAACGGTCGGGTGTACGACAGCTGCATCGACCCCAGCGACCCGACATCAGCGGCCAATGGCAATCCCGCCGGCGCATGGACCTTGGCCATACTGATGATGGCCATGGCGAACACCACCAATATTCAAGTCGCCGAACAGATGTTAAACACGATGCTCTCCTCCTGGCAGAACGAGCAAACGATCAACGGTTTCACGGTTCAACCAAGGGGTGGCATTGGAGTTCTCGCTCAATCGGGTCTGCTCGGTAACTGGCCTGTGGACCCCAATAACCCCTCGCTCCCGTCGCTGCTCAACCCGCCCGTGCGATTGAATGCCATCGTCAATCGTATCGATTTGGGGCAGAACTTCAATCCAGCGACTGCGGGCGAGCTTAGATTCATCTTCGGGGTTACGGCTGGTACCAGCCCCGGCGGATCCTGTGCGGCGGATCCAAAGGCGCCGTTTGACATCATCATCGAATTTAATGTTCCTTCTACATTCAGTCCGAACGCGTGGGCAAATGTGTGGAATAGTCTGGGGAACGAGCTGACTAACGAGCCTCCTGATGCCTTTCCGGCGGCGCTGCAGTCGCAGGTCACCGACGCGGTTGTAACCGCCGGCGCTTGCGGCGGCTCCAGTTGCCTGGCGCAAATACGGACGACTGAACTTGACCTGGCTGCAGGTGAAACAGAGAACTTTTGGGAACAGCGGGAGTTCCATCTCGGGCAAGATCAGTACGGAAACCCGGTGCTGCAACAGTCAACTGTCGCCATGACACCGGATGGGAGCTTTAACTTCGGGCAGCCAAAGTGTAATGGAACCGGGATGCCGGCCTGCGCCGTCCCCGGAACCTTGGTGAGCTACATCAATACGAATCAAACCGAGATTCTCGACACTCTCGGTGCGCTGCCGTTTGTTACTCCGGACTATCCGGCAGGCACGCCGTTCCTCGGAGGTTCGGCGTTCAACCCCGACGGTGTGAGCCGGGGCGGCAAAGGCGGTGCCACGGCTGCATTCTGGGAAGACGCTACCAAGACAACGAGCCCGCAGGCCAGGACTTACTTCTCCGCGAACACCTGCAATGCCTGTCACGGAGTCGACACTGCGACTCTCTTTGTGCATGTAGGCACTCGCACCACCAGCAAAGCGTCCAACCTCTCCGGCTTCCTGGTTGGTTGTCAACCCGGCAGCAATACCTGCCTTCCTGGAGAGCCGAACACGTGCTTGCTGTCGACGCCAAATCTGGCCTGCACGGAGCAAATACTCGATCCAACTGGATCCGGGACAACGACCAGTTTCGGCGACATCGGCCGGCGGGTAGTAGTTTTGTCGGGCTTGGTGACGAACGGACCTCGCTCTGGCGGGATGCTGTTGCCACTCGTTAACCAGCCCATCGGCGTTCACTGACAGAGTTGAATCGGCGCGGATTGCATGATTC
>Ga0182015_10005346_pt1 | contig 13381 bp, 8 predicted proteins | sample 712P3MmetaG_FD_120478 | JGI IMG/M metagenome (GOLD analysis project Ga0182015, IMG submission 120478) | Permafrost microbial communities from Stordalen Mire, Sweden - 712P3M metaG | ecosystem: Environmental > Terrestrial > Soil > Wetlands > Permafrost | place: Sweden: Stordalen | collected...
GATTCCTTTCATCGACACGGACCGCTTCGGCAAATGTGCATAAAAATGCACCAGGCATCAAATTGTGTGCGCAGACATCGGCCAAGCCGAGTGACGATGAGCTTCTCTTTCTGAAGCAGATTGGCGCCGAGTACGTGAGCGTGGGTTCCACCCCCGACCTGAGGACTGCGGAAGGCTTCCTGCAAATCAAGAAACGCTATGCGGACGCCGGCATCACGGTATGGAACATCGGCAACACGAGTGTCCATAACATGTCTGAGGTCACGCTGAACCTGCCCGGGCGCGACCAGAAGATTGAGGAATACAAGCAATACTTGCGCAACCTGGGCCAGGCAGGGATTTACTACACAACCTACGCGCATATGGGCAACGGTATCTGGAGCAGTGGCAGAGCCACCATTCGGGGTGCCGAGGCCAGAGAATTTGACATGGCAAGTCCCAACAAGGTGGGAGTTTGGGACGGCAAGAAGTTCTATGAGCCGCTTTCCCACGGACGGAAATTTTCTAAGGAAGAAATTTGGGAGAACTACACCTATTTCATCAAGCAGGTGGCGCCCGTCGCCGAAGAGAACAATGTCCGCATCGGGATTCACCCTGACGATCCACCGGAGCCGGAGCTGGCCGGCGTTCCGCGCTGTATCTTCGCCAACTACGAAGGCTACAAGCGCGCCATGGAGATCGCCAACAGCCCGAACGTAGGCATCTGTCTCTGTTGCGGTTGCTGGAACGAAGGCGGTCCGCAGCTCATGCACAAAGATCCGGCGGAGATGATCCGGGCGTTTGGCCCGGAGAAGATCTGGAAGATCCATTTCCGCAACGTGAGCGCACCGCTTCCGCACTTTGTCGAGACGTTCATGGATAACGGCTATTACGACATGTCTAAGATCATGACGGCTCTGGTGGAGGTCAACTTTGACGGCATCGTGATCCTGGATCACACGCCCTCGGTCGAAGGGGGGCACTACGCTGAGCAGGCATATGGGTTCGCATACATGAAGGCGTTGCTCAATCGGGCAAACGCCGAAGTTAAGGCATAGGTCAAGACGCAGATGGTTAAGCTCCGGGCAGTTGCGGCGATCGCATGGGGATTGAGCGTTTATACCGCCGGTTCACTCACGGCATATGGTTCAGGTGCGCCGGCGGCGCCGGCGGAACAGGCAACGCAGGACTGGCCGGCTTACGGGGGACAAGACGGGACTCACTACTCCAGCCTGTCGCAGATCAATCGCGGCAACGTGAAAAATCTCGTGGTTGCGTGGAAGTATGACACGGGAGAAAAGGGCGGCCTGGAGGTAAATCCCATTATCGTCGGCAAGGTTCTCTACGCCTGCACGCCGGCCGGTAGTGTGATCGCGCTCGATGCTGCAACCGGCAAGCTGCTTTGGAAATTCGCACCCGCCCTCCCTGGCAGGGTGCTCACGCGAGGCGTCTCCTATTGGACCGACGGCCACGAGAGCCGCATCTTTGCTGCCTTTCGCAGTTATGTTTACGCCATCGATGCGGCCACAGGCAAAGGGATATCGAGCTTCGGAGAGGGTGGAAGGATCGATCTGCGCAAGGGTCTGCGCGGCGACTACCGGGAAAATATCGTCGCCCTCACCACGCCGGGAAGCATATATAAAGACCTGATCATCGTGGGCGGCTCAAATCCGGAAACGCATCCGGCGCCCCCGGGGGATATTCGTGCCTTCGACGTACATACCGGAGCCGTGCGCTGGACTTTTCACACCATTCCGCATCCGGGAGAGTTCGGCTATGACACCTGGCCGAAGGAGGCCTGGAAAGATGCCGGAGCCGCCAACAACTGGGCGGGGATGAGCGTCGACACCAAGCGCGGGATCGTGTACGCGCCGACAGGATCCGCGGTCTTCGACTTTTACGGCGGGGACCGGATTGGCAACGATCTGTTTGCCGACACGTTGCTTGCTCTTGACGCCGAGACCGGCAAGCGTATCTGGCATTTCCAGGGTGTCCACCACGATCTTTGGGACCGCGATTTTGTCGCCCCTCCAGGGCTGCTGACGGTTACGCGTGATGGCAAGCGGGTCGATGCAGTGTCGCAGACGACCAAGTCTGGCTTTGTCTTCCTCTTCGACCGCACAACGGGCAAGCCACTTTTTCCGATTCAGGAATCACCCTACCCTGCCAGCACGGTTCCGGGCGAAGTCGCTTCGCCGACGCAGCCGCTGCCCACCGCTCCCGCGCCGTATACACAACAGAGCACCACGGTAGATACGTTAACCGAGCGAACGCCGGAAGCGCACGCATGGGCGGTGAAGCAATTCAAAACCATGATCGGTGGTGGGCAATTCGTTCCTCCGAGCGTCGACAAGCTAACCGTAGATATGCCGGGTTTTGCCGGGGGCGGGGAGTGGGGTGGTACTGCGGTCGACCCCGAAGGGGTGCTGTACGTCAACGCGAATGACACCGCCTGGCTGGTCGGCCTAACGGTCCCTCCACCGCCTGGAAGTTTGGGCGAGCGCGTCTACCAGACCCAGTGCAGTGCTTGCCACGGGATCAACCGTGCCGGTTCCCCACCCGCGGTTCCTGCCTTGCGCGGCATCGAAGGCATCCTCACCGATGAGGAGATTGCAGCCACCATCCGGCAGGGAAAAGGCCGTATGCCCGCGTTCAGCAGCCTGAGTGACGACGAGGTTAAGGCCCTGGTGCGCTACCTGACCAGGGCTCCGCAACAGCAGGGGCCGCCTCGGCCGAATGTCAGGGCAGCGGCCTCCGCGGAACCGGTGGCTGCCGAGGGAGCCAGCGAGCAGGCCAAAAATGACATGCCGTACCGGACTATCGGGTTTCGCCGATTCACTGACCCGGAGGGTTATCCGGCGACTGCCCCGCCCTGGGGCACTCTCAGTGCAATCGACATGAACACCGGCAAGTATCTGTGGAAGATTCCATTCGGCGAGTATCCGGAGCTGGTGGCCGAGGGAATGGCTCCTACCGGCTCGGATAACTACGGTGGGCCGGTGGTCACGAGTGGAGGCCTCCTCTTTATCGGCGCGAGCGTTTTTGACCAGAAGTTCCATGCGTATGACAAGAACACGGGAAAGCTGCTGTGGCAAACCGAATTGCCTTTCTCCGGTCTGGCGACACCCGCGACCTACATGGTGGACGGGAAACAATATGTCGTGATTGCAGCCGGCGGAGGGCAATCGAGCAGGAAGCCGTCGGGCGGAGTGTACGTCGCCTTCGCACTACCCTAGGTTGGCCAAGTCTTAGTCGTAGCGCTCGAAAATGATCTGTTTTCGCTCCCAGCCGATGCCTTTCAGGCAGTCGCGGTTTGCGGAAACCATTTCATTCAATCCACAGATATAGGCGTGGATGTTGTAGACCGACCCGTCAATGGGACGCGGATCCTGGACGCTGGCATGCTCTCCAGCGATTTGTCCCACCAACTCCTGCACGTAGCCGTGCCTGCCTAGCCATCCATTTTGCGGTCGGCTCAGCGTCTTGTAGTAGAAGAAGTTTGGCCGGCTGGCAGCGATGCGCTCGAAATAATCTTCGTAGTAGAGTTCAGATTCATGCCGCGTGCCATACACCAGCCAGAACTTTCGCCCTTGGCTCCGATCTTCTCCGTTGTCCGGGAAAAGGTGTTCGACAAAGCCCCGCATGGGTGCGATGCCCGTCCCCGTGGCGATGAAGATGCCGTCGGTCAGCGGTGCGCGTAAGAGAAACAACCCATGCGGCCCGTGAAACTCAAGGCTCTGTCCCACTTCGAGGTCGCATAGCAGGTTGGAAAAGAACCCGCCCTCCACGCGATTGACGCAAATGTCGAACTGGTTGGCGCGGGGCGCCGATGCGATGGAGTAAGCTCTGGTCTGCTGCTTTCCTGTGGGGTCATGCGCCACGGCCGAGACGAACTGCCCCGGCTCAAAATCAAATCGTTCCATTCCGTCGACAGTGAATTCAAGATGGAAACATGCCGCTCGTTCCGAGAGTAGGAGTCTGCGCGTGAGCCGCGCATTGTAGAGTTGCCGTGCCAATATTTGCCACCTCAGCTGGAATGCAAATGTTGCCTTATCAATCAGTATTGCAGACCGCGCCACGCGGCCCAACCGGCGCCGCCATCTATTCGACGGTCACGGACTTGGCCAGGTTTCGCGGCTGATCGACATCGCAGCCGCGCCGCACCGCGATGTGGTAGGCCAGCAACTGCAACGGAACCACCTCGATCAGCGGCAGCAGCAGTTCAGGGGCGTGGGGCACGTAGATCACGTGCTCCACCAGCTCGTGAATCTGCTTGTTGCCTTCGGTAGCTACCGCGATCACACGTCCCGACCGCGCCGTCACTTCCTGGATGTTCGAAAGCGTCTTCTCATACCGCAGCACCGACTCCGGACTGCTCGTATCGCTGGTTGCCAGCACCACGACGGGTAGAGATTCATCGATCAGTGCATTGGGACCGTGCTTCATCTCGCCTGCCGGATAGCCTTCGGCATGAATGTAGGAGATCTCTTTGAGCTTCAGCGCCCCCTCCAGCGCGATAGGGAAGTGAATACCGCGGCCCAGAAAGAGAAAGTTCGACGCGGAGGCAAAGACCTTGGCCAGTTGCCGGCACGTGCCATCGCGCTGCCGCAGCACCTCCTCAATTTTTCCCGGAATTCGGCTCAGCGCGTCAACCAGCGCGATGCTTTCGCCGCCCGAAAGGGTCGCGCGTTTCTGAGCCAGGTGCAGGGCGAACAGGAACAGCGCCGTCAACTGCGCGGTGAAGGCCTTGGTCGAGGCTACGCCGATCTCCGGGCCGGCGTGGGTGTAGATCGTGCCATGCGCTTCACGCGCCACCATGGATCCCACCACGTTGCAGATGGCGACGGTCATCGATCCCTTGGCGATCATCTCGCGCTGCGCCGCCAGCGTGTCGGCGGTCTCGCCGGATTGGGTAATCAGCATGCCCAACGCGTGCGGGTCGGCAATCGGGTCGCGATAGCGGTATTCGCTGGCGTAGTCCACTTCCACCGGGATTCGCGCCAGGCGCTCGATCATGTATTTGCCTGCCAGGGCGGAATGCCAGCTGGTGCCACAAGCCGCGATGTTGATCTGGGTTGCCGCACGGAAGTGAGCGTCGGTGATCTTCATCTCGCCCAGGAAAACCTCGCCCGTTTCCATGGAGATCCGGCCCAGCGTGGTGTCGCGAACGGCACGCGGCTGCTCGAAGATCTCCTTCAGCATGAAGTGCTTGTAGCCACCCTTTTCCGCCTGGATCGGGTCCCAAAGAATCTTCTCCACCTTGCGCTCGACGGGCTCGCCTTCCAGGTTGGTGAACTTCACTCCCTGCGGCGTCAGGATGGCCACATCGCCATCGGCCAGAAAGTACATCATCCGCGTGTGGTGCAGAATTCCGGGGACATCGGAGGCAACGAAGGTTTCTCCCTCTCCCACGCCGATCACGGCCGGCGGCCCGTTGCGCGCGGTAACGATCGTGTCCGGCGCATCGGCGGAGATCACGCTGATGGCGTAAGCGCCCGTCAACCGTCGCGCCGCCCGGCGTACGGCGTCTTCCAGCAACATCGTCTTGCCCGAGCTCTCAGCGGAGCGCAGTTCCTGCTCGATGAGGTGGGCGATAATCTCCGTGTCGGTCTCGGTGACGAAGGTGTGGCCTTCTTCCGCCAGCTCACGCTTCAGAGCGAGGTAGTTTTCCACGATGCCGTTATGCACCACCACGATGCGCCCGGTGCAGTCCCGATGCGGATGGGCATTTTCCTCTGTTGGCCTGCCGTGCGTCGCCCAGCGGGTGTGGCCGATGCCATAGGTGCCACGCAGCGGATGCCGCCGTATCACCTCTTCCAGGTTCCGCAGCTTGCCCGGCGCGCGGCGCAGTTCCAGCCCGTGTCCAGCGGCCCCCACAGCGATGCCGGCCGAGTCATACCCCCGGTACTCCAGCCGTCGTAAGCCTTCAAGGATGACGGAGACCACGTCCTTCGGGCCGACATAACCCACGATTCCACACATAGATCTTTATTGTACGGTTGGTAACCCGCGGTACCCACGAATGGGCGGGCCGACGTGGGCGGCCAGCCGCCTATCCTGCTCATTCTTCAATGCGATAGGTAAACTCTTCGATAACCGGGTTGGTCAGCACATCGCGGGCGATGCGTTCCACTTCGGCCCGCGCGTCGGACGCTCCCATCATCCCGCGCAGGGTGAGCTGGAAGTATTTCCCTTGCCGCACGTCCTCAACGCCGGTGTACTGCATTCGTTTCAACGCGCCATGGATGGTTTGCCCTTGCGGGTCGAGAACGGTTCGCTTGAGCGTGACGTAGACATGAGCCTTCATGGTGGCCGATTATAAATCGCCGGCATGCGACTCAAACGCCGGTTAGGGTATGCGAGATGTCAAAAACAAGCCCTGGCTCATCGGGAAAGTGGGAGAGACCGGCTTTAGCGTGCTTCATAAGTATGATAAAGTATGACGATCATGCCTGGCATCGAGCGTTTGACCATCACTCTACCGACTGAGATGGCGCTGCTGGTGAAGAGAGCCGTGGCGGGTGGCGACTACGCCTCCGCCAGCGAGGTAATTCGGGAAGCCTTGCGTGAGTGGAGATTGAAGCATGAACTACGGTTGCAGAGTACTGCGCTTTGAAAGCCGGAAATCGTGAGTGCTTCCGTTAACGGAGACTCAGATCGAGAGCCGCCGGCCCTGACTATGCTGCGGCTCCCGTTTGTTCCCAGGTTCTGTATTCGTCGCTGGCCTCGCCGAGGCAATAAGCAGTATTTTTTGTTTCTACTACTCTCTTATTCGTATCAATGCTCACGATCGGAGATGTGAAAATGAACGATGCCTCTTTGATCCTCGGATGACCGAATACCTTGCCCACCAGCAGACTTCCTGGTTTCAGCTTTTGATAACTCATAGTTAGACCTCGGACAACCGCCCAATTCTCGAGTTTGACAAGTGGTTTTTGCATTCGCATGCGATGTCCTTTCTATGTAGTTGGATGCCGTTGGCGAATCACAGCGCGGAAGTTTCGTGGAATATCATTCGGGCCACTCAACTTGCGCCGGCATTCCCAGAACCAATGGAATATGGGCCTTGGAAAGCGTGGACAATTTACTGATTTCCCGGAAATATCTACATTCCCAGAAGGTGGATGGTTGGCTTTTTGCACTCAGACGGGCGATCCTGGCGAGTTCGCGGATCCCGGCGTAAGTGAGGATTATGAGCGCGATCGGAGCAGTGGACATTGGTGGAACGAAGATAGCGGTGGGCGCTGTCAATCATGATGGCGAGGTGTTGGCCAAATTGGAATCCGCCACGGGAGCAAATTGGGGTTACGTCCAGGGGTTGGAGTTAGTGGCGGAAATGCTGCGTGCCGTTGCCGCAACCGCAAGCGTCGAGCTCCGCGGCATCGGCATTGGATCGACCGGGCCTGTCGATCCGTTCACGGGCTGTTTTGGAGACATTGACTTCCTTCCCCAGTGGCGAGGCAAGAATCCCGTGGAAGATCTGGCGCGCATCTTCAAGGTGCGGGTTGCGCTGGAGAATGATGCCGACGCGGCGGCTCTCGCGGAGTGGGGATGGGGCGCCGGAAAGAACAAGTCGAGGCTGGTGTATGTAACGGTCGGAACGGGAATCGGAGGTGGCATCGTCCTCGATGGCAAACTCTATCGCGGTGTGGAAGGAGCTCATCCCGAGATTGGCCACCATGTGGTGGACCCTGCTGGACCCCTCTGCTCTTGCGGTTTTCACGGTTGTTGGGAGTCGATAGCGGCGGGTCCTGGCATGGCGGCATGGTTGCAGAGCCAGGCGCCTGCGGACTATCCGGGCCGCGCAACTCTGACTGCCAAACGAATCTACGAATTGGCCGGCGAAGGGGATGCGCTGGCAATCTCTGCAGTGACTCGGGAGAATTTTTACCTCGCCCTGGGCCTGGCGAATCTGATCAACCTCTTCACCCCTGACGTGATCGTGCTTGGAGGCAGTGTGATGAAAGGCGCGGGCCCCTTTCTTGAGAACATCCGCGAGACGCTTCGTCTCGGCTGCCGATTTGTCCCTTTGGAAAAAGTAGCTCTGACACTTGCCTCACTGGGAGAGGACGCCAACCTCATTGGCGCCGCGCGCGTCTGGTATTCCCGGTTCGGTCTCGAGGCTACGGCTGGCTCTGGGGTGCGTAACGCATGAGGCAGGTGGGACCTGAAGCAAATCGTCGTTGGAGGTGGAGTTGATGGCAAGAAGCCGCTCGATGGTCTTCCTGGTCTTTCTTACGTTTTTCGTAATGTCGTTGTTGACCAACATTCTGGGGCCGATTGTTCCCGATGTCATCGCCAGCTTTCACGTAAGTCTGACCGGTGCAGGATTTCTTGCCTTCGCATTTTTCATCGCTTATGGAGTGATGTCTATCCCCGCCGGTTTTCTGGTGGAGCGCTTCCGCGAAAAACCTGTGATGATTGTTGGTTTTCTGGTCAGCATGGCAGGCTCGTTGAGCTTTGCTCTCTTCCCCGGGTACCGTATCGCAATGGCCTCATTTTTTGTGATCGGCGGAGGTATGGCGATGCTGCAGGTGGCTGTCAATCCACTCCTGCGCGTCTCTGGAGGCGAAGCGAACTATGCATTCAATTCAGCGTTAGCGCAACTCGTCTTTGGGAGCGCATCCTTTCTCAGCCCGCGTATCTACTCTTATCTTGTCCTGAACCTGCAGAGCCATAATCCGGGCCAGGGTGCTCCCTTGCGCCTGCTCGCGAGGCTTACCCCGCCCGGGCTGCCCTGGGCCTCTATCTACTGGCTCTTCGCCTTTTGCACCTTGCTCATGATCCTGCTGCTTATCTGGTTGAAGTTTCCCCGCTTCCAGCACACTGCCGAAGAGAGTGCCGGCTCCTGGACGATGTATCGCAGCCTGTTTAGCAGAAGGGTGGTCTGGATGTACTTTCTCGCGATGTTTGCTTACACGGGTTGCGAGCAAGGCACCGCCGATTGGATCTCAAATTTTCTCTACAAATATCACGGCTTCGATCCCCATACGACTGGCACCTCGGCAGTCTCCTGGTTTTGGGGTCTGCTTACTGTCGGCTGTTTGATCGGGATGTTGTTATTGAAGTTTTTCGATAGCCGTAAGGTTTTGATTGCGGCAGGCGTCGGGGCGCTTCTTGCTTTGTCGGCCGCATTGCTGGGACCCGCAAACGTATCCGTTGTTGCCTTCCCGCTCATCGGTCTTTTCACGTCGGTGATGTGGCCGATCGTGATCTCGCTTGCCCTCAATTCCGTCGCCGAGCACCACGGCTCCTTCTCGGGAATCTTAAGCACGGCGGTTATCGGTGGCGCAGTCGTCCCGCTGATTATCGGCAGAATTGGAGATTCCCTGGGGTTACGCAGTGGCCTGGCATTTCTCTTTGTGACTTTTGGATTCGTTTTGAGCGTTGGGATCTGGAGCCGGCCACTGATAGAAAACGCCACCATTCGTTCACGTAAGCCGTCTGAGTTGCACAGCTGAGCTGTCGGAGATTTTCCGGTGGTTGGGACCGTGCCACCGTCGATGATGTGAATTGATCGCTCTCGGTCACACAAATAATGATGGTCGAGGACAGGTGAACGATTCGCCTATGCCAACCTAAATGTGGCGAGTCCATCCGCGCCTGGGCGCCATAATGGAGAGAGGAAGGCACACCTCAGCATGACTGAAGAGACCAGGAAGCAATCGCACGATACCGCACTGGGGATGAATCATGAGATCTCCCGCCGCGATTTCATGAATGCCACGCTGCTCGCCTCCGGCGGCGCGCTGCTGAGCGGCCTGACGCCGCACCAGTTATTGGCCCAGATGGGCAAGGACAACTGGACGGGATACGGCGGCGTCGGCGACTATGCCGAATCGCACGGTAACACCTTCGAGGTGATGACGGCCGGTCATCAGATTCGTGACCATGTCTTCTCCTCTCCACCCCACGACGCTGAAGATACGGGCGAAGTCTTCGACCTGGTGATTGTCGGCGGCGGCCTCAGCGGCCTGGCAACCGCGCTGTACTGCAAGCAACACGCGCCCCGGGCGAAGTGCCTGGTGCTCGAAAACCATCCTATCTTCGGCGGCGAGGCAAAACGGAACGAATTCATCGTGGACGGCCACCGGCTGATGGCGCCGCAGGGCTCCGACCATTTTGATACGCCGCATCCAGCCAGCCCGGTGGCTGACTTCTATGCCTCCATCGGCGTGGATGCCGGCAAATTCGAGTATCAGTCGTGGCAAAGCTCCTCGCCGGAGATCCCCGTGGGCCGGAGCTTCGAGCACATTCGATCGCCCTACGGTATCTATTTCGGCGCTGGCTTCGGACAACGGCCCGGCATGTGGCTCGTGGATCCGTGGGCCAGGAAGCTTGACGGCGCGCCGATGCCGGCGGCGATGCGAGCCGAGATCCTTAAGTACCGGGAATTAGGTGCGATGTCCGGCTCCAACGGCCACGAGCTGGATGCCATCACCATGGAAGAGTACATGATGCAGAAATTCGGGCTAAGCCGGGACACGATCCGAAAGTTTCTCGTTCCCGGCCCGGGCGACGGCTTCGGCATCGGCCCGGACGCACTCTCCGCCTATGCTTTCGTTTTCGGCGGCGATCCGATGAATTACGGCGAGGAGACGAATCTTCAATCGTTTCCCGGGGGCAATGGCGGTTTCGCGCGCCACATAGTGAAGACGCTGCTTCCGGCGGCGATACCGGGCCCACGCACGCTTGCGGCCGTCTGCCGCGGGCGGGTGAACCTCGACGCGCTCGATCAGCCCGGCGAACTCAGGCGAATCCGTCTCGGCTCCACTGTGGTGCGGGTCGAACACGAGGGTCCGCCCCAGAGCAGCGAGTTTGTCCGCATCACCTACACGCGCGACGGGAAGGTCTATCGTCTGAAGGCGCGTGCGGCAGTCATGGCCGGCGGCAGCTGGACGACCAAGCACATTGTGATTGACTTACCTTCGGAGCAGCGCGCGGCCTACGCGCAGTTCTTCCGTTCGCCCTGCATGCTGGTGAACGTCGCCCTGCGGAACTGGCGCTTCCTTTATAAACTCGGTATCTCTGGAGCGTTTTGGTACGACGGTCTCGGCGAGTATGGCTCGGTCCGCAAAGTTCCGACCTTCTCCACCGAGGACAAGAGCATGGGGCCCGATTCGCCGGTGGTCATGACGATTAAGGTCCTCTACTGCCGCCCGGGACTACCTTTGGTGGACCAGCAGACCGCGGGGCGCGCGGAACTCCTCTCGACCTCTTTCCGCGGCTACGAGCGACGAGTGCGCGAGCAGCTAACCGAGATGTTCGCCGCCTCGGGCTTCGATCCCAAGCGGGACATCGCCGGCCTTGTCCTCAACCGCTGGGGCCACGCCTATTGCAGCCCGCAGCCGGGTTTCTTCTTTGGCAAGGATGGGCAACCGGCGCCGCGCGAGATCCTGCGCCGCGCGCCTTTCGGGCGCATTGCCTTCGCCAATACAGATCTCTCCGGCGATCCCGGCCACACCACCGCGATCGCCGAAGGTCAGCGTGCCGCCGGCCAGCTACTCGACCGCATCTAGGCCTTGCATCCAGCCGGGGCCAAGCTGCCGATTTCCGGAGCGGGATCTGCCGCAGCAGGGCAGGGTGCGCGATGCGATCAGCCGCAGGAGCCTACTGAGCGCTTGGCGGCGTAAACCTCTCATTCGAGCACGAACGGGGGCGTTGACGGGATTGCATCGCGCTGCGGCGCCGGCTCCTGCCGGGCGTCTCGCCGGCTTGCGTAGCCAACAGTTCCGCTCGTCTACGGGCGATATCCGAAAGTGATGGAAGACGGAGCGATGGAAGGGGTGAGGGGGCGCCGGGGAGCTCGTGAGATTTACCCGGCTCGACAGGAAATCCGGGGGTATGGGGCACCCCTTGAGCCGAGGCACAACGAAGCCCTCCGGCTGCCGCGGGGGGAAGTGTGCGCCTTAAGCGCCCTAAGCGCCCTAAGCCTCCGCACCGGCGACTTTCGTCTCTCCGACTGGGGTCCAGGTACGATGCAAAGCTCATGCTTTGAAGCTAGTGTGTCTGCTGTTTTCCGTCGAAGCTCGACATTTTGTCAAAATGGTGCGTACTAAGCGTACTAAGTCTCCATCGTGATTAGGAACGGCCGGTCCGAGTTGCAAAGCAAGACGAGTCAACGCAGTTTCCGTTCAGCGAGGTACTGACCGGCGGCCAGGATCAAAGCGGTTTCGCAATTACTGTGGCCTGATAAAGATTGCGAGGAGTGGTTTTCCTTGGGAGAAAACCACGAAAAGGTACTTCGCTTTCCCGGATTTCCTGCAGTGCGGCACTCACCGAGGGCAATGATGTGCGGCTTTCTTCACGGAAAGCCGCATGCAGTTCGATGGCACCACCAAGATCCACAGGAAATCCGGGTTCGGTCTACACCAATTGCGAAACCGCTGTAGCCCTGAGGCTGATCACCGCGAATCGTCCGCTGATAACGAAGCGAGATAAGCGAACTATGCGAACTAAGTAACTTCTGGTTACCACACCCCCCTTGGAAACTGGTCCGGTTAATCCGCTCCTGATTGTTTACGTAGAGCAATGGCGCTCCCAGCGATGTACCAGATCGGACAGGATTCCTTGCGATGAGTGGAATTACCTGTGGGCAATGGCTGATAAGTCCTTTGTTTCACGAAGGCGCTCAAAATTTGCGGGCCACACCCCCGTGTGCAGTGCTCATCTTGCCTTTAGATTTTGATCCGCAGGCGGGAGAGACCAATACCATGGGCCGGATACTGCATCTTTAACGCATTTTTGCTAATACTGTGGTCCGGTGGGATCAGTTATGTGCGGCCATTCTTTCCACCCCGGGGCACGCAAACACCGCGTGCCCGGGGGCCCCGGCTTTCGGCGGAATGGCCGCGTCGGGTTCAGTTTCCTGGTCTACACCATTAGCAAAAATGCTCTGGCGCTGATGACGCCGATGTCGAATTTGCTGCGCCGCAGGGTACCGATGACGGGCGAAGAGTGGCAAGGCAGGGCTCTGCCGATTCGGTGTCATGCGGGTTCCTCCGGACAGCCGGGTATCATCATTAGAGGTTGTTACTTGTATAGATACAATTCGGGGTGGTTTAGTTTGCGAGAATTGACTTTTATTTAGTTACATAAGACGGTCAGTGGGGCGCGGGAAACGGTAATCCACTGCGGCCCGTCCTGTCTGCCCAAATCCGGGGACCCGCTGACCCTTTCGTTTTCCGGCGCGGAGGTGCTTAGAGGGAGGTCCGTCTTCTTGACATTATTCAGGACAAGTTTGTCAGATGAACCACCATTTTGCTTTACGGGTTCACCCGGGAGGTACCTGTTTTATGTAGTTGTTCCGGAGTTCATCGTAGGGATCATCTTGATGTTCTGCGGAGGTGTTAAAGAAGAGAAGACGAGGAAACAAGGCGATTTCAATGGCAGCCTATAACGC
>Ga0182015_10005347_pt1 | contig 13378 bp, 16 predicted proteins | sample 712P3MmetaG_FD_120478 | JGI IMG/M metagenome (GOLD analysis project Ga0182015, IMG submission 120478) | Permafrost microbial communities from Stordalen Mire, Sweden - 712P3M metaG | ecosystem: Environmental > Terrestrial > Soil > Wetlands > Permafrost | place: Sweden: Stordalen | collected...
GCGGCTGTCCCGGCTGCGGCAACGTCACTCGCCGAAATCTGAGCAATGAGTCCGTTAATGGCATCCATAGTGGTCGGCCGGTCGCTGCCGTTCCAGCGCACGACTGAACTGGCCACAAAATTTGTCCCAACTACCTGCAACTGAACGGGCTCTCCTGCGGGAGCGCAGCTTGGAGCGAGAACACTGATCGTCGGGACGACGGAGTTAAGGGCGGGATTAGATCCGCTGGATGTAGACTGATTGATCGATGACGGACTGGTGCCGCCTCCGCATCCGGCAAGGAGCAAAATGCTCACAATCCCCCAAACTGCGAGCTTTCTCACTAGCACTGCTTCGCTTTTCACGGCAACCTCCCGTTCCAGTTACCCACTTCCACATCACCGACCGTCAGCGAGATGCACAACCGCTTCAAATGCAGAAGGGTGCATCCAACTTAGTCAGCGCACCGTTAGTCCTTCCCCTCCAGCCTTATTCCCTCTCCCGTGATAACCTTGTCCGGCTCAAAGCTCATCACGGAGAATCTCTTCCCTCCGTCAAGGACGATGACGTTTTCGATTTTTGTGCCGTCCGCTTTGAAGAACGACCCGGTACAATCCGGATCGACCGTGTAGCTTCCGTTCGGCCACGGGACATTGGTCCAGTCGTAGGATCCATCAAGGCTGCTTCCGGTCGAGCGAGTGATGCCGCGCGTCCCGCGTCCGTTAAAGACGTCGAGGCCCATCTCGGCGACAGGGCCACCCATGGATGTGTTCACGCCGGTCCGGCGCCAGGCATAGGTCCCTTTGAGGCTAGCAACGCTACAAGCGCGACTGTCGGCATGAACGTTGATGACAGCCCCCGGAATGCGGGCAAAAGTCGCAAGAAGCGCGAAACCTGTTGCGAGAAGAAAATACTTTCCCAACTCGCTCATTTTTGATTCTCCTTTCTTTTTCCGGCTCAACTAGAGTTCGTGTCTCTGGGGCGACCGGGTCCCAATATCCGGTTTTGTCCCTCTATTTAGGAAATCGGAAACGGCGGGCAAAAGACGACAGGAAGGCCAAGAAATTCGCGAAGGGTAGGCTCAGCAAAGTGACGGAGGCTCGGGAAGGCCGATGATCCCGAGCCAAATTTCTCTAAGGCCGGTCCTCGCGGTCAACGGTCGTTAACAGATGGGATGAGTTCTACACGGCGCACAGCGCCACAACGATGGATGAAAACGGAAGCCGTCGGCAGTATGCTGTGGCGAGGCGTGTGGTCCAGAGGTCTTCGGCCTTACTGGTGCTTAAAAAGCCCGTGGATGAGTTTGACCCGGGACGCGCTTTGGCACAACGGACTGTAGCCTCTGCGAGAGAGGAGAGCACGTGAGGGAGATTCACCCTATCAGCGCGTCCTGGATCACACGTCGATGGAGGTGTAGTCATGGACGTGTTGCATCCGAGATGTTGCGGTTTGGATGTACATAAGAGCTCGATTTCTGCTTGCATTTTGCTGCGGGAAGCAGGGCGAGTGCTGAAGCACCAGCGGCGTTTTGGCGCGATGACCCAGGATCTACAGGAGCTTGCCGAATGGCTACGGCAGTTCGGCGTAACTCAGGTAGCGATGGAATCCAGCGGCGTTTACTGGAAGCCGGTCTGGAACATTCTGGAAGGACAGTTCACCGTAGTCTTGGCGAATGCGCAGCACATCAAGAATGTGCCGGGTCGCAAAACCGACCAGAAGGACGCGGAATGGATTGCGCAGTTGCTACAGTATGGTCTTCGGCGGGCCAGCTATGTGCCCTGCGAAATCATTCGCGATCTGCGCGACCTGACGAGAATGCGGGCGAGTCTGTCCCAGGAGGCCTCGCGCATCAGTAGTCGAATTCAGAAAGTGTTAGAAGACGCCAACGTAAAGCTGGCGAGCGTGGCGACCAACGTTCTCGGCAAGAGTGGACGGGCAATGCTGGAGGACATCATCTCCGGGGAAGATGATCCCGAGCACCTTGCCTCTCTCGCCCTGGGTCATCTGCGCGTAAAGATTCCGCAGTTAAGACTTGCTCTCGCAGGCAGGATCCGTTCCCATCATCGCTTTTTGCTCCGGCGGTTACTGGATCAAGTGCAGTTTGTGGAGCACGAAATTGCGTTGCTCGACGAACGTCTGGAGGAGATCGCTCAACAAAGACCGGAGCTATCGCAAGCGGTTGCTCGCTGGGACACAATACCGGGAATCGATCGAGTGGCAGCGTGGGCGCTTCTAGCCGAAATCGGTGACAACATGGCGCAGTTTCCAACCGCTGGAACATCTGGCCAGCTGGGCCGCGCTATGCCCGGGCAATCACGAAAGTGCCGGCAAACGTTTGCGCGGTACAACTCGGCAAGGGAGTCCCTGGTTACGCCGCATGGCTTGTCAATGCGCCTGGGCTGCCGCCCGCACCAAGAACACTTACTTGTCGTCGCAGTTCAGACGCTTAGCTGCGAGGCGCGGCAAGAAAAGAGCCATCATCGCGGTGGCACATACCCTCATAGTCATCGCCTATCACTTACAGAAAAACCAGAGCAACTATGACGATCTTGGCGGAAACTACTTCGACCGCATTCACTCCGACGGGCTAAAGCGGTACTTGGTGAAGCGGCTCCAACAACTCGGGAACAAGGTCACTCTAGAGCCTATGGAAGCTGCTTAACCCACCGCTTCCCGCAGTTGTTTTCGAGGGAGAAGGCCGGTCTCCGACGGGATGCTGTAGGCTCCCAAGTTATCGACGTGCTTTAAGCACAAGAGATAAAGGAGACCGGCAATGAAAAAGATTAGCACCGTGGCAGAGAAGCAGAGCAAGAATATTTCTGGGAAGAAACTGACGATCGGTCTGGACCTGGGTGATCGGTCGAGTTGGTATTGCGTGCTGGACGAAGCGGGAGAAGTGCTGCTGGAACAGAAACTGGGCACGACTCCGAAAGCGATGCAGGAAGTGTTCGGAGCCATGCCGCGCTGTCGGATCGCGTTGGAAACTGGGATGCATTCGCCGTGGGTGAGCCGGCTGCTGAGCGAGTTGGGACACGAAGTGATCGTGGCGCATGCCCGCAACGTGCGTTTAATCGGGGAGAGTCGAAAGAAGGACGATCGTCTCGATGCGCGAACGCTGGCGCGGTTGGCGCGAATCGATCCGCAGTTGCTGAGTCCGGTGAAGCATCGCAGCGCGAAAGCGCAAGCTGATCTGACGGTGATCCGGGCGCGAGCCGGGCTGGTGCGATCACGGACGGCGCTGATCAATACGGCGCGAGGGCTGACTAAGTCCTACGGGGAGCGGCTGCGGGGATGTAACCCGCGAAACATGAATGCCGAGAAAGCCCAGCAGCTGAGCCCGGAACTGCAAAGCGCACTGGAGCCATTGCTGGCCGCCATCGAATCGCTCAGCGAGCGGATTTACGAATACAACCAGCAGATCGAGAAGATCGCCAGGGAAAGTTATCCGCAGGTGGCGCGGCTGGAACAGGTGAAGGGAGTGGGGACGCTGATCGCGCTCACCTACTTGCTGACGCTCGAAGATCCGCATCGTTTTCGCAAGAGCCGGGATGTGGGTTGCTACGTAGGGTTGCAGCCGGGACGGCGGAACTCCGGCAAGAGCGAGCCGCAGTTGCACATCAGCAAGGAAGGCGATCCGTATTTGCGCACCTTGCTGGTGCAGGGTGCGCACCACATTCTCGGTCCATTTGGAGCGGACAGTGATCTGCGGCGCTGGGGTTTGAAGCTGGCGGAGCGAGGTGGGAAGAACGGAAAGAAGCGAGCTGTGATTGCGACGGCACGCAAGCTCGCGGTGTTGCTGCATCGTTTGTGGGTGAGCGGAGAAGCCTACGAACCACTACGCAACAGCCACCAGAGCGCGCTGCCGGCCGCGGCATAAGTCAAAAGCACTCTTAGAAAGGAAGAGCAAAAACAGAACAGAAGAGCAAAAGCCCAAACGCCGAGTTCCGGTGACTGCGTTAATCGCCTGGCCCAGCTTCCATCTTAGATGGAAACAGAGGTCGACAAACAGGTGGCAGCACCGGCTGAAACGAGAACACCCAACTACCACCGAGCGAAAATACGCTCAACAAGAGTGCGGATGGAAGGGTAGCGACAGTGGGCCACTCGGCAGGAGAAAAACCTTGTCCAACGAAAAAACAAAGAACACTTGACTCCGACCGGCCTTCTCATGGAAGGCGATTACACGTTTTGACCCGTCAATGAGTGCAATGGCGATATTTCAACAGCAATCGCCAATCGTCTAGTTCTGGGATTGCCTACGACATGTTTACCGCGGGCGGGCTCATTGATTCGGGCAGAGGCCGGTATTCCGGATCTTATACAGCAGCCCCCGATAGCTGATGCAGAGTGCACGGGCCGCCTGTTTGCGGTTCCACCGGTGGGCTTCCAGAACCTTCAGTATGACCTTGCCTTCCAGCTCTCGCGTCAGCTTCTTCAGGGAGATAGGGCCGTTCAGATTTATCTCCGGGTTCAAGAATTCCTGCTCGCTGCGCGCTACCAGGGCGTTGCTGATCACGTCTTCGCTACCCAGGATCACATAGCGCTTAATCAGGTTCTCCAGTTCGTGGATGTTGCCCGACCAGTGATGTTTCTGCAGCATAGCGAGCAACTCTCCGGACAGGGAACCCACCCGGCAATTGTATTTACGCTTGTAGTGTTCCAGGAAGTAATGCACCAAGCCTTCAATATCGCCGCGCCGCTCGCGCAACGGCGGCAGGCGCAAATTCATCACGTTGATGCGGTGGAACAGATCCTTACGGAATGCCCCGTTTTCGATTTCTATTTCCAGTTGACGATTGGTGGCGCATACGATGCGCACTTCCACCTTCTTGTTTTCCTGCGCGCCGCTTCGGCAGAATTGGCCGTCCTGCAACAGCTGCAACAGCTTCGACTGAAGGGCCAGATCCAGCTTCGAAATCTCATCCAGGAAAAGCGTGCCGCGATGGGCCATTTCCACTCGTCCCGGCTTGGTCCCATAGGCTCCGGCAAAGGCTCCCTTTTCGTATCCGAACAACTCTCTTTCGAGTAGGGTCCCGGAAATCGCGAGGCAATTCGCCTTGACGAACGGCCCGCTCTTCCACGGCGAGCTGTCGTGGATCATGCGAGCAATGACGTCCTTGCCGGTGCCGCGTTCGCCTTGAATCAGGATCGGGACATTGGCGCTGGCTACTTTGTACAAGCGGCTACGCAGCGCCTGCATGGCGTCCGAGTTGCCGAACACCACCGCCCCGGGAACAAAATCATTTAACCGCGGGAATTGATAGGTCGCCAAGGACATCGATCGTCTCCTCAAGTTCTTCCCAGCCCTCAACCCCGAACAGCTCGTCAGCCATTTTGAGCGCTGCTCCGTGTAGTTTTTTTCAGATTATGTGGACAAGGTGTAAGGCGCCATACCAGATCCATGCGCCAACCACTGTCCAGAGGAAAGGCCAAGGGTTGAGCTCAATGTGGGCCCGGGAAACCCGGGGACTCTTTAAGCTGATCATTGTTGTCCCTGTGTTTTCACTTTTGACGTGGTGCTGAACTGTTTGATCAAACAAGAATTACACACGCGAACAGCTCAGTCGTTGCGCAAAGACAAACGTGTACTTGCTTAAGAGCAATAAAGCGGAATGGAATGAAGGAAGGAGATGTAAAGTAGAGTGGTCAGGCCGCGCGCAACGAAAGCCGTTCCGGCGAGAGGAGAAGGATTTTGCCACGGCTTTTGAGTATAGCGCCGTTCCGTTGCCACTCGCTCAGGAGGCGGCTCGCTGTGAACACGGTTATGTTAGCTTCGTTAGCCAAGTCCTCATTCGTGACTTCTAGTTGAATTCCTCCAGGAACTTCCTGACCAATGCCATTGGCAAAGTTGACTAAGATACGAGCAAGTCTTTCCCGAGCAGTGTTGGAAACTAGGGCGGTGTGGGTGGCAACGTAATAGGTGAAATAGTCCCAGGCGATGGACAACGCATTCTCGCGCAACTTCGGATACCGCGCCGCAAGGCTCCTGATTGTGGTGCGGTCCCACACCAGCATCCGGCTATCCTTCACCGTCTCCACATTGACGAGATACGAAAGAGGCTGCGTTATCAGCGCACCACCGCCAAAAATATCTCCCGGCCGAAGCCACAGAAATAGAATCTTTCGTCCCTCCTCCGTGATGTAAAAGTATCTGGCTCGGCCGCTAGCCACGAGGAACAGATGGTTGGCAGGCTCTCCCTGGTTCTGCACGACCGAACCGGCGAGCAACCGCCGGTGGGAGGCAGGAGTCAAGATCGATTCGAGCTCTGGCTTCTCCAAGCCCTGCAAGAATCGTGATTTCAACCCGCGCACTGCGGCCAGCGATACCATGAGGTTCATAGCGTCCCTGTCTCTATACCCGCCCGCTTTTTCGCAGGTACTACCGATTGGCTGGCATCTTAGCAGGGTTTGACACATAAACGGTAACTGTTGAAATCAGGCGTGTCTGTTGAAAAATCTCGGTTCACGGCACGCTTTTTGTCCCTTCTGGCCTCGTGGTTAATCGCTGCTTTAGTTGCTCCAGACCAGGTTCATGCAGTTGCGATCTGCGGGGTTGGCTTACAGGTGAGGAATCGCACCAGCCGTTTCAGGTTCTGCGCGGTTGCCGCCAGGTAGAACTGCTCGCGTACGAAGCGCATCCGGCGTAGCCTCAGTCGGCGGAGTCCGATGTAATTCTTCAGCTCGGCGAACAGTGCTTCCACTTTTCGCCGCGCCCGTTGCGAGATCGCGAACGCTGGTGTCTGAGCGAGGGCGTGCGCACGCTGCCGCGCGGGCTCGCAGGTGTGGATGGCAAGGGTCCGATACTTGCCTCGCGTGCAGCGGCTCTTCTGCGAGCACTCGCGACAGCGCTTCACTGTCGAGTAATAAACATGAGTGCGGTTGCGCGCATTGACTCCGACGTACTTCAGGATTTTGCCTTCCGGGCAGAGATAGCAGTTCTCCTCGGGCACGTAGGTGAACTGGTCGATGCCATAGAGATCCGTCGGCCCATTGGGATTTTCTTTCACCCGGATGTAGGCAGCGATACCACGTTTATCAAGCCATTGCAGTAGTTCGCCGTTGCCGTAGGTGGTGTCCGCTGCCAGCGTCTGCGGAAGATAGCCGTAACGTTCGCGATAGCGTTCGATCATGTCTCGAGCCGCTACGCTCTCCTGACTCAGTCGCGCCGGCGTAGCTTGCACCCCCACGATGACGCAACTGGCGTTATCCACCAGATAGTTGTCGTAATAGCCGAGCCGCGCTGGACCGCCTTTGGTCGCGTAAATCGAATCCGGGTCCGTGGTCGAGACTTTCTCTTGCTGTGCAGCCGGAGGTTCGACCGGGTTCTCCCGCTCCAGTTCGACGAGATACTCGCGCACCGTGTGGTTCACCTTAGCGATCTCGGGTAGTTGCTCACGGGGTACACGGCTGTGATGATCCGCATTGGCCTGGATGAAGCTGCCGTCCACCGACATGGTGCTCGCCTTTCACCAATCCGGCCTCTAGACAGCGAGCGACGATCTCTTCAAAGATCTCCTGAAACAGATTCGATTCCTGGAATCGACCATGCCGGTTCTTGGAAAACGTAGAGTGGTGCGGAATCTCCTGATCGAAGCCCAGTCCGGTGAACCATCGCCACGCCAGATGCATACGTAGCTCTTCCACCAGTTTCCTTTCGCTCGTGACCCCGTAGAGATAGCCGACCAGCAGCAGGCGCAGCAGCAGTTCTGGGTCGATCGATGGCCTTCCCGTGTCGCTGTTAAGAGTCCTTCAACTTGGCTCGTATAAAGTCGAAGTTGACGTGGCGATCGATCAGGCGCAGCAGATGATTTTCAGGAACCTGATCTTCCAGGCGGAAGTAATAGAACAGCGACTCCGAGCGGGATTGGTGTCCCATCATGAGCAGCAGGCCTCCAAATAGAATGGTGAAAAGCAGCATCTCTGGCCTGCTTATAACCCGAACATTGCAACGCCACAAACATCAACTGAGGGACTTTTTCAACAGACACAGGCGATAGCGCTCAAAATGCCGGTCAGGCTGCGTCCTCAGATTAAGACCTTGGCGCAAGATCGAATCGCTTCAACTTTGTCCTCGCTTAAGCCGCGTAGCTCGTCCTTACTGACGCGACGTTCGCACAAGAGTCTCCCAAAGACCCTCGTGAGTCGCGAAGAACGACACAGACCATACCGGAAATGCTGAAAAGCCTAACGGTTGACGCGGGCAACCCGAACGGGTGCACCGATGGTCAGGGTCATCTGCTGACGACCGACCAGCGCGGCCGTCAGCGCCCCGGCAAGTACAAACACGACAAGCGCTGCGACATGGGCGCGTACGAAAGGCAGACGGATTGAACTGACGCGCCGACTCCTTCGGAACCAAAATATTGAGACGGTCTGTTCATTTGTCACAACTAGTGGACCGTACTGCATTCGGCGTAGGTTAACGAAAAATCGCCGTAACACCCATTTTGACTCCAGTCAAAACGCGCTAACGCCTGATTTAGACAGTTGGGTGCTGTGCGTCGCTAGATCTCACCCGCCGACAGCCAGTCTGGCTTCAACTTCTTTAACTCCTCTTCGCCGAGAAACGTGTCGTAGCCGAGTTTTTAGGCGGGGTACCACCGGGGATGGGCTGGGTAGTTGACTTGTGTCTTACGACACGTCTCGCAAAGAATGAGTTTCATCCTCAGCGCCCGTACTCTGGTTCTTTTGCCGGGCAACTGGATCATGCCCAGTCCGGTGAGCGGGACTGACACAGCAGAAACGACGACCGAAGCTGCCGTCCTCGTCCAATCTCGTTTAGCAGAGAGAACCTTTGCCAGGCCGAATTCGTAAGCGGTTAACCCTTCCGTCCGACCACAGCCATGACACTCACTGGGCTTCACGTCGATACGAGCAAGAGCCCGAAGGGCTTTGATCCCAGCCGCCTCTTCGGCGGAATCGTTCGCGCTACGCGGCTGGCTTCGGGAAGTTCGGCTTGAGACCGGGTCGGGATTCCTCGCGTGCGGGATGAGGGCGTTGCCACACCGACGGCAGTAGCACCCATAGTCCGGGTTTTCGGCCCCACACGCGCAACAGTACACAACAACCGCTCGCATTAATCTTCACCCTTGAAGGCGAAATCTATTTCGTTCCGTCGGAATCAATTCCAAGCCCGGCGGCTTCCCTCTGGGCCATGCGTCCAGCCCTCGTCGGGCCAGCCAGTTTCCGAAAGCGGCCCCTCGCAGCTCGGGGCACGTGCCCCAAAATGTGTCGCTTAATCTTACTCGATGGAAGTTCCCGTCCAGCTCAACGTCAACGAACTTCTTGTGCTCGATGATCTTTTGAACTGCGCTATCGAAATCCACTGGGAATTCCGCTATGGGGCCAACCGTAATGACTCGCCCGGCGTCAGCGCGCCCCAGAGCTCGGCGAGCGCTGGGGCCACTAACTAGTCAAGAGCTGAAACTTTTCTTGTTGAACCGCACGACCGACTTCAGTTGCCTTGCTGACCCACGGACTTCGTCCGCTCAGACGGCAAGCCGGTGGCCTTGACCGCCGAGGAGCGAATCGTGGCCGACGATTTTCCGGTGTGTTGCACGGTCCGTAACGTAGCCTCCAGAACCCCCACTTTGCCGTTCAGACGGGCGATTTGCCGTTGCTGCGTCTTGATCTGCTGCTGTTGCTGCTTGACCGCCTCAATCAACAGCGCGGTCAATCGGCTGTAGTCCACGCCGCGAGCATCTTTTCCGTTCTCCTCATAACTGACCACTTCCGGCACGACTGCCCCCACTTCTTCGGCAATGACCCCGATCTCATGTTTGTCGGAGTCCTTCATGTCGTAGGAGACGCCCCGTAGTTGCTCGACCATGCCCAGCGCGTCGTGCAGTGGCTGGATGTTGGTCTTCCAGCGCCGAGAACTGTATGTAGTCCAGCCGTCGGCAATGGACGGACCGAAGCCCCGGCCCAGAGTTAGCAGGTTGGTGGGGCTGGTGGTTCCGATGCCGACCTTGACAGTGGCTTTTGCGCCATTCACCCCGGCAACGCTGCCCAGCACCAGGGCATTGCTCACGCTAACTATGGCACGAGCGCCGATCGCGGTAGCGTTGTGCAGTTTGTGGCCTGTCGCGGTGCAATCGAAGCCGATGCACGTGAGATCGGTGCCTGAGGTGTTGGCACGAAGTGCGTTCGTGCCGACGCCGGTGTTTTCATCGCCGTTGTTGTCGAGGAGCGCGAAGATGCCGACGGCGACGTTGTCGAACCCCGAGGTGTTGTCGGCGAGCGCGGCAGGGCCGACGGCGACATTGTCTACGCCCGTGGTGTTGGCGGCGAGCGCGGAAACGCCGGTGCCGACGTTGTCAGTGCCCGAGGAGTTGGCGGCGAGCGCGCCGTCGCCGGTGGCGGTGTTGCCGGTGCCCGTCATCGTGGAGTTCCCTGCGAACCCGAGGAACGCGTTGGCGTTCGTGGATGATCCGAAGGCAAACGGAGTGCCTGAGATATCGAAGCTGGTCGTGGCGCTGATTACTCCGCCGGTGACGTTTCCGCCCGCGCTAATGTTCGTGGTTACGGTCTCGCTGCCGGCCACGCTAATGGTCGACCCGGATTGCTTGATGATTGAGTCGTCCACTTTCGCGGCACCGCCATTGCTGGCAAATACGGGGACGCTACCTTTCTTGCAGGCCGTGCCTGAAGAGCAGGTGATGGTGTTGGCCGGTGGTGCCTGAGCCAATGCGGGAAGAGAAACGCAGACAACAAGTGAAATTAAACAAATAACGCTAATGCGAAACATAGAACCTCCTTGAAGTTAGTTTGCTAACCGCGTAGTCGAGCAGCCGGTCTACCCCGTAGCCATCGGCAGAGCCTCGGCGCTCGGCAAAACCATGCGAAACGCGCAGTCTGCTAACGACATCCGGTCCCATTTCCATCAGCGAAGCCAGCGCTTCCCCTGTCACTTCGGCTATAGACACGAATTCCTAACGGTGTAGAATGTGAAGCGCGCCCGGAGCACTTGGCCGGGTCTGGACCCTCCCCCCGTTGCGCACAGGACACTAGCCGCAAAATCGTTCGCTGGTCTTTAGGCGTGCATAAAGTTTTTCTAAAGCTTTTGTGAACGTCATATGTCCCCGCAAACAAAAGCGATTTTTGAGTTCGGCCCGTTTCGCTTGAATCCCGCCGAGCGGCTACTGCTTCGCCATCAAGTTCAGGTACGCCTACCTCCGAAGGCGTTCGACGCCTTGGTCGTCCTGGTTGAGAATCGGGGACACCTGCTCGAGAAAGATGAATTGCTGCGAAAGGTCTGGCCGGGCACGTTCGTCGAAGAGTCGAATCTTGCCCAGCACATCTCGGTATTGCGCAAGACATTGCAGGACGGTGAGGACGGCTCTCGCTACATCGAAACCGTACCTACGCGGGGCTATCGTTTCATTGCGGAGGTTCGGGATGTTGGCGGCGTTGCTCCGCACGGTGATGTTGTGGCAGGTTCTACCCCCAGCCACCGATCGCCTCCAGCGGTTCCGGAAAGTGCAGTTCCTGGGGGTGGCGTTGCCGAAACTGGACCTACCGAACGTGTCCTGCCGTGGCATCGCTTCCCATCCTTGACCTACACGATTGCTACGCTGGCGTTACTGCTGACGGTTTTGATCTTGTCCCTGCCAGTATGGAAGCGGCTCCGCAATGCCGCTGCCGAGCCCATACAGTCCCTGGCAGTATTGCCGCTGCAGAATCTCTCGGGTGACTCTGCGCAGGATTATTTCGCCGACGGCATGACCGAAGCATTGATTACTGACTTGGCCAAGATTCCTGGCCTCAAGGTCATCTCTCGTACGTCGATCATGCAGTACAAGGATTCGCATAAGAAGCTTCCCCAGATCGCTAAGGAGCTCGGCGTCGATGCCATCATCGAGGGCGCGGTGCTTCGTTCCGGGAACCGGGTGCGAATTACGGCGCAGTTGGTGCGCGGTGCTACTGATCAACATATCTGGGCTGAGTCGTACGAGCGGGACCTGCGGGACCTGGTCGCCCTGGAAGACGAAGTCTCTCGAAGTATCGCCACCCAAATACAGAAGGAGATCGCTCCGCCTCGGCCGCAGCAGCTGGCGACCTCAGCCGCCGTCAGTCCCCAGGCTCGGGAAGACTACTTGAAAGGCCGGTACTTTTGGAATCTCCGTACGGAAGCGGGTTACCTGAAAGCAATCGACTATTTTCGGGCGGCAATGAACGAGGATCCGCAATATGCGCAGGCGTATGCCGGCTCAGCCGATGCATACGCGCTGCTGGGATCATTATCCAACGCAGAGATGCCGCGCGAATCCGCCATGCCCAAAGCCAAGGAAATGGCGCTTGTGGCATTAAAGCTCGATGGCTCGCTGGCGGACGCCCACACCTCGCTGGCTTTCGTCGAAATGCATTATGAATGGAAATTCCAAGATGCCGAACAGGAATTCAAGCGCGCCATCGATTTAGATCCGAACTATTCAATTGCCCATCACTGGTACGCATTCGATCTGGCGGCGATGGGACGCATGGATGAAGCGGTGGCGGAGGTGAAGCGGGCGCGGCAGACTGACCCGTTTTCGGCCATCATCAACACCGATGTAGCGGAAATCCTATACTGGGCCCGCCGCTACGACGAATCACTTGAACAAGCCCGTGCAGCCGTTGAAATGGATCCCAACTTTGCCCACGCACACCGCGTGCTGGAACGTATCTACGATCAAAAGCAGATGTTTCCCGAGGCCATTGCCGAAGGAGAGCGGGCGGTCGCGCTCGCGCGTGACCACACTTGGATGTTGTTAGAACTCGCGAGTACATACGCTCAGGCAGGCAAGAAAACAGAAATGAACGATTGCCTGGCGAGAGCGACCAACCTAAGCCCCGGCGGCGTTCTGCCTGATAACAGCGGAACAGCGGAAGTCTACCTTGCGATAGGAGAAGTCGATCGTGCATTGAGAATACTGGAAGGCGCATATCGGCGCCGTGACGGCGGTCTGATTCTGCTGAATGCCGATCCGCGTTTCGACAGCCTCAAATCCGATCCCCGCTTCCAGCAATTGTTGCAGCGCATCGGTTTGCCCAGGTAACAACCGCCAGCTTGTCGACAGGCGTCGGCGACGACATGGCTGCTCTCTGGACGTATTGTCGGCCAACAGGAAGTAATCCGAGCAGCCAACCGGTAGGCAATCGTCTCAAGTGACGATAAATCGCCGTTACACTCATCCTATGAAAGAGGATGTCAAGAAAAAAGACTTCTCCCCGCCCCTCGGGGAGAGGCGGGTGTGGTGACTTACATCCCGCCCTGTCTCGTTCTCGGAAGGGTGATTGATTGATTCGGCCGCTTTGCTCGCCGCACGTTCTAGCGGCGATGCCAATCCCAGTGGCTTGTCCCCACTCGACGGTTTCATGAAGTAGTAGTGCCGACGCCATTCGGTCCGAAGCTACGCAA
>Ga0182015_10005348_pt1 | contig 13377 bp, 11 predicted proteins | sample 712P3MmetaG_FD_120478 | JGI IMG/M metagenome (GOLD analysis project Ga0182015, IMG submission 120478) | Permafrost microbial communities from Stordalen Mire, Sweden - 712P3M metaG | ecosystem: Environmental > Terrestrial > Soil > Wetlands > Permafrost | place: Sweden: Stordalen | collected...
CAACCGCACAGCAGCTTCCTTCAACAACCCGGACCATGTTGACATCGTGATGCACGATTATCGCTGGCGGCTCGGCCTAGCGGATGGTGAGCGGAAATATGACGACCTCGAAAAGCGGCTGGCTGCGCTTCCTGTCGTCACCGTGCCGGCCATCACTATGGAAGGCGACTCCAACGGGGCAATCCACGCGCCCAGCGCAGCCTATCGTAACAAGTTCTCCGGCAAGTATGACTACCGGCTCATCGCCGGTGGCGTCGGACACAATCTGCCGCAAGAAGCACCGGAAGCTTTTGCCAAAGCCGTCATCGAAGTCGACGGTTTTTGATTGGGATTACGTGCGAACGCATCGCTAAATAAGCTTGGAAAGGAGCACATCGTATGAAAGGGTTTGCTTACCTGTTGTTTGCAGTTGTAGCGCTGACCGGCGTGGTCGCTTACATGGCCCACGCCTCTGCACACTCCGACGCAGAGGCTGACCCGATCTTCGGAATCAAGATTCCTCCCGGATACCGCGACTGGAAGTTAATCTCTGTAGCTCACGAAGAAGGCAACCTCAACGATCTTCGCGCCCTCCTCGGCAACGATGTAGCGATCAAGGCCTACCGGGCGGGGAAGCTTCCATTCCCGGACGGCACAATCATTGCCCGGCTGGCCTGGAGTTACGTTCCGTCTGAGGAAAACAACAAAGTCTTTGGCCGTTCTCAATCGTTCGTGGCCGGGGCTGCCACGAACGTTCAGTTTATGGTCAAGGACTCAAGAAAATATGCCGCGACGGGCGGTTGGGGGTTCGCTCAATTCAAAGACGGCAAACCTGACCCTGCTGCCGCGCTCAAAACCTGCTTCCCGTGCCACGATCCTGTCAAAGCTCGTGACTTTGTATTCACCCGCTACGCACCCTGATGCAAAGGCCAATACCATGGTCCAATTGCTTCTCTTCCATGCTTCTGGTGTGATTGCTCGGATCGAAAAGGCACGACATCGGCTTTAAGACGAAATAGTTAGGACTGCCGATTTCAGTTCACCGAAGCATATTAAATGGAGGAACGAGTATGAGACGCTTCACATTCTTCTTGGTTGCAGGTGCAACAATGGCGGCCTTGTCACCCTCATTGCTCCTGCTTCGGGACACGCGGGCGGCCAATCCGCCTCCTACGTTACCGACATCCCTCATGGGTTATCGCGACTGGAGGTGGATTTCTTCGGCCCATGAAGCAGGCAACCTCAACAGTTTAGGTGCCGTCTTGGGCAACGATGTGGCGATCAACGCCTATCGTGAAGGGAAGCTTCCGTTCCCGGACGGCACGATCATTGCCGCTTTGCATTACCGTAACGTCCCGTCCGCCGAAAACAACAAAGTCTTTGGCCAGGCTCAATCTTTCGTTCCCGGCCCCCCCACGAACATCCAGTTTATGGTTAAGGACTCAACCAAGTACGCCGCAACCGGCGGCTGGGAGTTTGGGCATTTCGGCACAGATGGCAAACCTGGCGATGCGGCGTTTATGTAGAGCTCCTTCCCCTGCGATGAGAAGGCCAAAGCGACCCGACCTTGTCTTTACTAGCTACGCGCCCTGATGCAGACGCCAATACCATCGTTCAATTGTTTTGCCTGCATGAGTCTGGTGTGATGCCCTCGTGGCAGCCGGGAGAGTCGGGTTGCGCGCACAGGCGGAAAAAGAGGAGAATCCCATGAACTCGGATGAATCATTTGACAATTCGACTTGTGCGGACCAGATACAGCTGGCGGAGCGTGAGTTGGCATCGTTCATCGGCGCCGTAAAGGAATTATTCGGTCCGGAACAAGCTCTGCTCTCCGCCGATGACTGGCTTGAAGAGTTTGAGTTGATGGATAGCGCGTCCCGGCACACCAGTCGAGATTGGCGAGCAGTCACAGTCGCAGCCTCGGCACGATTGGCAAGTCGGCTGACTCTCGCACGAGATCATCGAGCGCTCGTCGCGTCGACTGATATGAACGTATCGCCAATACCATCGTCCAATTGTTTCACTTGCGCGCTCCTGGTCTGATGCGCTCATTGCAGCGCATGCGATCGGAAATGCGCAGCGAAAGAAGACCGGATATCCAGGCTCTCGGCGAACAGGACTAGGGCAGTCAGTATGTCGAAACAAACAGCAAGTTTCGCCAAAGCTGTAATCAAAATCGACGGTTACTGATAAATGCGCCCGTGCAGCAATCTGCTTTAATGTCAAAAACTAAGGAGAAATGATTTATGTCACATCACTATTCCGGTCCGGACTTTGGTTTTCCCCACGGCGACTCCCGCCTCGACCTTACTGACTTGTATGCCTTCCCCAAGCCCGGGGACGCGGGCAAGTCGATCCTGATTATGAACGTGCATCCGTCCTCCGGAGTGAACCCGCAAGGGCCCACGACAGACGAACCCTTCGCGACGGAGGCGATGTATGAGCTTAAGATTGACACGAACGGCGACGCCGTCGCCGATATCGCATACCGAGTCATCTTCTCGGCTTCGCAGGGCGGAGCGCAGACTGCGGCATTGCGGCGGGTTGAAGGCGAGCAAGCCGCGGGAACGGACGACGACGCGCAGACGATCATTGAAAGAGCACCGGTCTCGACGGGGCCGGATGCACTCGTGACAGAGGCGGGCGACTACCGCTTCTTCGTCGGCTGGCGCAGCGATCCTTTTTTCTTCGACACGCAGGGCGCCCTGAATAATCTGCAATTTACCGGAGCCGATTTCTTCGCCGGAGCGGACGTGTGCAGCATCGTGCTGGAAGTGCCTAACTCCGCCCTCAGTCTTAAGAAGATGGGCCTGTGGGCTCGTACGCTGGACGGCGCAAGCGGGAAATGGGTTCAGGCGGACCGCGGTGCGCGGCCAAATCAAACCCCGTTCCTCGCGGGCGAGCAGAACGCCGCCTATCTCGCTGGGGAACCCGCGGACGATGCCCGCTTCGTCCCTGTCTTCGCGCACGCACTGGAGCATGCCGGTGGATATACGCCGGCGGAAGCAACGCGGGTCGCGGTAGCCCTGCTGCCGGACGTCCTCCACTACGATCCCACGCGGCCGGCGTCCTACCCGAACAATGGCCGGGCGCTCACCGACGACGTCGTAGATTTCTTCCTTCCTCTCCTCACAAATGGAAAGGTAACGCAAGACATGGTCGGGCCCCATAACGACCTGCTCGCAACATTTCCCTATGTGGGCGCGCCGCACAAGGCGCGATCTGTGGGACGGGTAGCCGCTTGAAGTGCGCGGGCGATCACGTTTCGGACAACGACACGATTGCCCGCACGATCCCAAGGATAAGGAGTATTCCATGAGGCGTCCTACGTTTTATCGCACTATACAAATAGACGGACTCTCCATCTTCTACAGAGAAGCCGGTCCAAAAGATGCCCCGGCGCTCCTTCTGCTGCACGGACTTCCGTCATCGTCGCGCATGTTCGAGCCCCTCTTCGCTCTGCTGTCCGATCGCTACCATCTGGTCGCTCCTGATTACCCTGGCTTCGGACACAGCGACTGGCCGGACCCGAAGACATTCACGTACACGTTCGATCACTACGCCGAGATCATGAATCATTTCACCGAAGCACTCGGACTTTCGCGCTACACGCTCTACATGCAGGACTATGGCGGGCCGGTGGGTTTTCGCATGATCCTGGCGCACCCGGAGCGCGTGGAAGCTCTCATCGTTCAAGACGCAGTGGCTCATAACGAAGGCCTGGGCGTGAATTGGAAGACGCGACGAGCCTTTTGGGCTGATCGCTCGACCAACGAGAGCGCGCTGCGCACGAATTTGCTCTCGCAGGCCGCGACACGCACTCGGCATGTCGGAAACGATCCGAATGTGGAACGCTACGACCCCGATCTCTGGACTGATGAATTTTATTTTCTCAACCAGCCCGGCCAGGCTGAGATTCAAAGCGATTTGTTCTACGACTATCGAACCAATGTGGATGCCTACCCGAAATGGCAAGAGTGGATGCGCGAGAAGCAACCGCGGCTGCTGGTGATCTGGGGCAAGTATGAGCTTTCGTTCGACCCGGGCGAGCCGGAACGCTATCGCAAAGATGTGCCGCACGCTGAAGTTCACATTGTCGACGGTGGTCATTTCGCATTGGACACCGCGGCCGATCACATCGCCGCGCTCGTGCAAGGATTTCTCGGCTCTTCACTCGAAGAGGGTGTCGCCCGTCGGGCGGGATGAGGCCGCATTGAGGCCGGTCACCCCGGTTGTGTATTGGTTCGAGCTCTAAAACGAAAGGTCATTTATGCCAGGCAAGAAAACAGCAATCATAACCGGAGCATCGGGGGGCATCGGCGCCGGTTTAGTCGAAGGGTTTCTGAGTGAAGGCCATAACGTCGTCGCGACGTCTCGTGACGCCAGTCAAAAGTTAGCTACCTCAGGCAGCCTGGTTCTGCTCGATGGCGATATCGGCAAGCAGCAAACTGCTGCGGATGCTGTCGAAGCAGCAATCAACAACTTCGGAACCATCGATGTTTTGGTGAATAACGCTGGCATCTTCCTAAAAAAGCCTTTCACTGACTTTACTACCGAGGACTTCGACGCCCTTGTCTCCACTAATCTGCTTGGATTCCTCTACATCACTCAGCGCACCGTGAAAGAGATGCTGAAACAAAAATCAGGGTGCGTTGTCAGCATCACTGCGGCACTTGCCGATCGGCCAATCGCCGGCGTAAATGGCTCGATTTCGATGATCACGAAGGGTGGCTTGAATTCAGCAACCCAGAATCTGGCAATCGAGTATGCAAAAGACGGCATTCGCTTTAATGCCGTAGCCCCCGGCGAAGTGGATACACCGATGCACCAGAATGATCCCAAAGAATCGACGTCGCAGCCGGCTGTGAAAAAGGCGGCGGTGAAAGATATTGTCGATGCCGTTCTTTACCTGGTACAGGCAGATCATGTGAGCGGAGAGATACTCCACGTAGATGGTGCCGCTCCGGCTCGCCGCTGGTAAAGAGTAAAAGGACTGTAACCAGACGCTGGACGTCGATGAGATACGCATGCCCCGATTGCTTTCAGTAAATGTCGGCCTTCCGCGCGACGTGACATGGAACGGCAAAACGGTCCGAACCGCAGTCTGGAAATCTCCGGTTACGGGACGGCGAATGGTGCGCAAGCTCGATATCGATGGTGATGCGCAAGCCGATCTCGCCGGTCACGGAGGGGAGCAGCGCGCTGTTTTTGTTTACCAGATGGACTCGTACCACTACTGGGAGAGTTTTTTGGGCCGCAACGATTTTACTTTCGGCCAGTTCGGGGAAAACTTCACTGTTGAGGGACTTCCTGATAACGAGGTGTGCATCGGCGATCGATACCGCATCGGTAGTGCTGAATTTGAAGTAACGCAGCCACGCGTGACCTGCTACCGCGTCGCCATCCGCATGAACGAGCCTCGTATGCCAGCGCTGCTCGTAGAACATCACAGACCAGGATTTTACTTTCGCGTGTTGCAGGAGGGAGAAGTTGGGGCAGGCGATGACATTGTAAAAATTACTGACGGTCCAGAGCGAACCAGTGTGGCTGACGTTGACGCCCTCCTGTATTTGCCAGGACATACCAGCGAGCAACTGCAACGTGTGCTACGGATTCCTGCACTTAGCAAGGGTTGGCAGAGTTCGTTCCAGGCAATGCTCCAACAAGAGTTGAGCTCCAAAACTACGGTGGGGAATCCGGGACTCGCCGGTGAGGAACAACCGCCAGCATGGCCCGGCTTTCGACAGATGCAAGTCGCGCGTATTAATAAGGAAAGCGAGAACGTAACTTCCTTAGTTCTGTCGCCAATCGATGGGCAAACTCTTCCTCTCTGCCAGGCGGGTCAATTCGTAGTCTTGCGGTTGCTCGTCGATGCTGGCAAGCCGCCCGTTCTTCGCAGCTATTCGTTGTCTGATCTGCCGGCAGTCGATCATCTCCGCATCAGCGTCAAAAACGAATTGAAGGGAATAGGAAGTTCATTTCTGTGCGACCGTGCGCGAGAAGGCGATCTATTGGATGTGAGTGCACCCCGAGGGAGCTTTACTCTGCGTCCCAGCCAGAATCCTGTGGCTCTGTTGAGCGCTGGAGTGGGCGCAACGCCCGTGATGGCGATGCTGCACTCACTCGTCGCTGAGAGATCGCAACGAGAGATCTGGTGGATTTATGGAGCGCGCAATCGCGTCGACCATCCATTTGCAGAGGAATCGCGTTCATTACTGAAACAGCTCTCTCGCGGACGAGAATACATCGTGTACAGCAGGCCCGCTGCAATCGACCAAATCGGGGCAGACTTCGATGCTCCCGGGCACATTGACGTAGCTTTGCTGGAGAGAATTGGTGTGTCACAGGGTAGTGACTTCTATCTGTGTGGCCCCTCTTCATTCTTGCAGAATATGCGCGATGGGCTGCGAACCTGGGGTGTACTCACCGGGAATGTGCACACGGAAATCTTCGGTTCTTTCGAGGCTATTACCCCTGGTATGGCGCAGGTTGTTCACACTCCTCACCTGCCACAAGGCCCGCCCGGATCTGGCCCCTCAGTCTCATTCGCGCGTAGCGGGATTACCGCCGCTTGGGATCCGAAATTCGCCAGCTTGCTTGAACTGGCGGAAACGTGCGCCGTTCCGGTCAGATGGTCGTGCCGGACTGGAGTCTGTCATACCTGCATGACTGGTCTGATTGATGGATCGATTACTTACAACCCTGAGCCGCTGGAGAGGCCCGCTCCGGGGAACGTGCTCATATGCTGTTCCCAGCCAAACGCGGGTGTCACTCTGGATCTTTAAGAGAAGATCTTTGAGAGAAACGAGAGGAGTCCAATTATGCGTTCTGATATTGTGCCCGGAGCCATTTTCCCCGACTACAAATTGCCCGATCACACGGGCGAACTACGCAAGCTCAGCGAGTTACAGGGCGACGATCCGCTAATCCTCACGCTTGCGCGCGGCCACTATTGCCCGAAGGAGCACCAACAGCATTTGGAATTGGCCGCCTTCTACCCGAAGATCGCGGTGGCGTACACTCAGATCGCCACCATCGCCACCGATGATCACCATACTCTGCAGGAATTCCGCGCGTCAGTCGGAGCCCAGTGGACTTTCCTTTCGGACCCCGACCGAACGGTTCAGAAGGATCTCGATATCCAGGAGTACACCGATCCCGAGCACAATCCGATGATCCCGCATACGCTTGTGCTCAAGCCGGGCCTCGTGATCTACAGCGTGTATAACGGCTACTGGTTCTGGGGGCGTCCTTCGGTCGTCGATCTTTGGCACGATCTGCGCGCCGTGACGAGTGAAATCCGCCCAGACTGGGATCTGAGTACGCCTGGACTCCGCGAGGCATGGAATGGGGGTGACTTCTCGCGTTTCCACGGGTGGAACAAGCAAGCCAGCATGGAAGATGCCTCGATTGTACGGAAGAAATAGCACAGCCACCAACTTCGATCTACTGCGCTATCGAACAGCTCGGGAGGCAAATCATGGCAGAGACCCCAGAGACGAACGGAGCGTAGGTCGCGTAGGCCGGTTTCTAGAGAATCGACGCTTTATAACAGGCGAACGCCACTGCATTTCGGCAGTGGCGTTCATGGTTGCGGGGGGTGGATTTGAACCACCGACCTTTGGGTTATGAGCCCAACGAGCTACCAGACTGCTCCACCCCGCACTTCGATCATAAACAATGCCTCCGACATCGTCAAACTCCCCGCGGCATGCCTCTTCCTCCCGGCTTTGCGCGGCTTGGATCCAATATCGCTCCCGCGGCGTACACTGTGTACCTCGGTACGCGGTTTGTGCGCAGCACGTGTGCCTCAGTCCGCGGGGGGCGTGTACCCGTCTCTGAAGCGATCCATCGCATCCAATGGCGGGTTCCCGGCATCGAACAGAAGCCAAGCTTTTATTTGCAGGAATTAAGATATTTTTGAGCAATAGAGGAGAACATTAGTCTATGGCCAAGAAAGATCTCAACGCAAAAGCACCCACCAGCGAGCGCGGGAACGTGAGCGCGCAACCTCGCCTCCATCAGAGTGCTCCAGAAATTCAAAAGTATGGCACCGTTTCGCACATGTTGCCTCTCGATCTTGAGGAACCGGTTCGCCTGGAGATGACCGAGCAACTGAACCTGTTGCTGGCCGATACCATGACTCTGCGTGATCTCTATAAAAAATCCCATTGGCAAGTAGCGGGACCAACGTTTTATCAACTCCATCTATTGTTTGACAAGCATTACGGAGAGCAATCGGAGATCGTGGATACGATTGCCGAACGGATCCAGCTTCTTGGCGGCGTCTCGATTGCCATGGCTGCCGATGTGGCGGAAACCACGCGCATCGCGCGTCCGCCCAGGGGCAGGGAGGAAGTTCCGGTGCAGATTTCCCGCTTGCTGGATGCGCACCAGATCATCATCGGCCACTGCCGCGAATTGGCGAAACGTGCGGACAAGCTAGGCGACGACGGCACCAATGATCTGGCGGTCAGTGATGTGCTCCGCGCCAATGAACTGCAAGCCTGGTTCCTTAGCGAGCACCTGGTGGATGCGCCGCTCGTACGCGCCGAGCCGCGGCTACGCAGCATCGGCTGATTGTCGCCGCAAACAAATCGAGCAGGCTCTCGCCGCGGAGCCTGCTCGCATAATCATGCTCATGAGCCGGCTACGTCCGGCTACCCGTCTTCAGATTATCGTGGTCGTAGTATTCGTAGGCCGACATCGGCTTTTCTCCACTCTTCTTCCAGGTACGCGAATCCTTTGGCAGCTTCCCCAGCACCCGCGCCATTTCCCGGATGTGCATGGCCACTGTGCCACAGCATGCCCCGATAAAGTTGATGCCGATATCACGCGCCTGCGCCGCGTAGTCTCCCATTTCTTTTCGCGTAAGCTGCAGCGGATCTAACCCATAAGGAAAATCAGGCAGGCTGGTGAAGTCCGGTTTCTCCTTCGGAGTGCGGTATGCGACCGGTTGACACGCCAGGTACCCTGAGACTGCTTTGCGCATATGCTCCATCGGACCCAGGATGTGCTCCGGAGGCCGCAAGCAGTTCATCCCAACAATGTCGGCGCCGGCATCGAACAACGCCTTCGCGGCATCGGCTGCGCTCTTGCCATCGGCCGTCTCATCCGTGTTCTCGAAGCAAATTGTGACCATCGTGGGTAAGCCTGTTTTCTTCCCACGCTCCACCGCAATCAGCGCCTCTCCCAGCCAGGAGAACGTTTCGCCGATAATGAAGTCGACGCCCTCCTCAATTTGCACAGCCAGTTGCTCGTCGAACGTCCTCCGCACCCGGTCGGCAGCGGACGCGCTTCCCGGTTCGTACATCCAGGTCAGACTCAGGTTTCCCGCAACCAGGCAGCGATCTCCCGCAACCTCGCGCGCAATGCGAACAGCCGCTCGATTCAAGTCCTGCAATCGATCCTCAAGTCCTACGGTTGCCAGCTTGTCCCGGCTCGCATAGAACGTCAGCGCTTGCAGCACTTCCGATCCGGCCTCGCGAAATTCAACGTGCAACTCCCGCAACGCTTCTGGATGCGTCAACACAACCTCCGGAGTGAACGGACCCGCACGCACCCACCCGCGCTTCTCCAGTTCCAACAAATATCCGCCGTCGCCCAGCACCGGGCCTTCCTTCAGCCTTTCCAAAATGCCTTTCTTTTTCATGCTCGCCCCCGTATATCGATTTTGTTATATTCTTAATTCTCGTGAGCATCCTTCTCGTCGGCGTCATCCCGAGCGCAGCTGTTCTTCAGGCGGAGCGAGGGATCTCACGCGTGGCCGTCTTGAACCACGTTGTACTCCGACTTTTCCCTCGGCTCACGCCACCGCTTCCTTGAATCGTCCCTTCTTCCAATCCCGCAAAGCCTGCATCGCCGCATTCCGCCCCGGCGCGCCCGTGACGCCGCCGCCAGGGTGCGCTCCCGCTCCGCACAAATAAAGCCCGCGGATCGGTGTGCGATACTGCGCCCAGCCTGGCACCGGACGCATAAAGAAGAGTTGCTCCAGCCGCAAATCTCCGTGGAAAATATTGCCCTCGGTTAATCCATAGGTCCGCTCCAAGTCCAGCGGCGTAAGCACCTGCCGCGCCACAATCGCGCCCGGCACGTTGGGCGCATATTCGGCAATCTTTTTCACCACGCGATCGCCCAGCAGTTCTCGCTTTTCATCCCAGTTGCCTTCACGCAGTTTATAAGGGACGTATTGCACGAAGCAGGTGAGAATGTGTTTGCCCGGCGGCGCCAGCGATGGATCCGCATTCGAGGAAACCACGCAATCCACCCATAGCTCCTCCGGAATCTCGCCAAACTTCGCGATGTCATAACACCGCTCCGCGAACTCCAGTGATGGAACCAGCGTGTAAAACGTGCGCTCCAGCGGCGATGCCTGCGGCGACGTTCCCGTAAATCGCGGTTCTTCCGCCAGCACAAAGTTGACCTTCGCGCATGGTCCGTCCATCTTGATACCGCGCACGGCAAACAGAAAATCTTCCGGCAGCTCGCGCGCTGCAACCATTTTCAGGAATGTCCGCTTGGGGTCGGCGTTCGAAAGAATCATCCGCGCCCGAACCTCGCTTCCATCCTCCAGCACAACGCTGCAGGCTCGCCCGTTGCGCACCTCGATCTGCGCCACGGACGTGGAGGTTCGAATCTCTACGCCCATTGTCTTTCCGGCCGCGGCCAGCGCCTGCGTGATCGATCCCATGCCGCCCATCACGTGCCCGTAAAAACCCTGCAGTTCGTGCTCGCCGCCGCTCAGCAGGTGAAACAGCAGTCCAATTGCCGTTCCCGGCTGGTACGGTCCCCCATGCTTCCCGTACACATTGTTCGCCAGGAACATCGTCTTCATCTTCCCGGATTCGTAGTTGTTATCGAGAAACTCGCCCAGGCTTCCGGTGAGAAACGAAATCAGTTGCGCGATCTCCACGCTTGAAATTCCTCGAAACCGTTTCCCCACGCGAAACAAGTCGCTCCATCCGCTCACGGTGGAGGTGTCCATCTCCGGTGGCGGCTCCATAAAAAACGGCTGCAGGTAGCGCGCGAGCTTCTTCAGTTGATCGTCCACCTCGACAAACCGCGCCGCATCCTTCGCGGAGATCTTTCCGAACTCCGCCTGCGCCCGCTCCCGATCTACCCACCACGGCACCACATGTCCATCGGGGAAGGGAACTTGAATCGCCGGATCGCAGGGAATCATGCGCAATCCATGATCCGCGAGGTCCAATTCCGCAATCACTTCCGGCCGCAGCATACTGGCAATATAAGAAGTCGTCGAAACCCGGCAGCTAGGAGCGATCTCCTCCGTCACACAACACCCGCCCACGATTTCGCGCCGTTCCAGTACCAGCGTGGAGAGTCCGGCTCGCGCCAGATACGCAGCCGCGGTCAAGCCATTGTGACCGGCGCCTACTATGATCGCGTCGTAGATGGAGTTCGAAACCTGTTTCACCAAGTCTGACTCAAAGTCACGCCGCTATCTCCCGCGGAACCATACATTACTGTACTAGCCACTAAAAATGAAGTTGAAAATTAGAACCGTCTCGTATATGCTTCCGTGACTTGGAGTCATTCATGAGCGGAATCGCCAGCAATCCCGTCGCCCCTCCGCGTTACATGCGCCACAACGCACCCCGCCCCCGGTCCGAGGCCAAGCGCTCCCACATCATCGACGCCGCCATGCGGCACTTCGCGGAGAACGGCTATCACGCCGCCCGGGTCGGCGACATCGCGGCCACGCTGGGCATCGCCAAAGGTTCCGTCTTCCAGCATTTCGGCAGCAAGGATGGCCTGTTTTTCGAAGTCTACAAACGCGCCGTGCGCTCTTTCTCGAAATATCTGGACGCGCCCGCCGACGTGCGTGCTGCCGGCTTTTTCGACGTTCTTTACTATTGGCTGGTCCGCACCGAACATCTGCTGCGCGAAGACTGGATCCCCTATCGCATTTCGCTGCTGGGCAACTACGGCACCGATCTGGTGTTGAAGCGCGAAATCAATCGCTTTCTCACCACAGAAGACCCCTACGGTACCGTCGCCTTTGTGCGCTTCGGTCTGGAGCGCGGCGAGTTGCGCAAGGACATGGATGTGGAGATGATTGTCTCCATCCTGGACTGGACCATGGAGCGGTTTCAGGACGCTTTGCTCACCGCCGAGCTCGATCCCGGTCTCTTTCGCAAGCAGGGAGAGATGCCAGAAAAAAAAGAAGCCCGCATTCGCCAATTCCTGGCGCTCTTGCAGCGCGCTGTGGGCGCCGCTTCTGTGTCTCAGGTCCGCGGCCGCGAGATAAGGAAGATTGCCGCCGCTGACCTTATCGCCAAGCCGAAGACGGTGTAACAGCGCAGCCGAAACACCAACTATTATTGAAGTCCACGGTAAGAAAAGTTCAGACCATGCAAACTTCCATCGATCAGATCCTCTCCAGTTACGACGACCGCGCCCCTCTTCCGCAGGCCTCAACCATCCCCGCCGCTTGGTACGTCGATGCTCGCATCGCGGAACTTGAGCGCCTGAGCGTGTTCAGCAAAACCTGGCAACTCGTCGCCCGCACCGATCAAGTGAGGGCGCCGGGAGAGTTCGTAAGCACCACTGTCGCCGGTGAACCTGTTGTCGTTGTTCGCGGCAATGACGGCGCTCTGCGCGCCTTCTACAATGTTTGCCGCCACCACGCCGCCGCCGTTGTCACTCAACCTTGCGGCCAGGCAACTCTTTTGCATTGTCCGTATCACGGCTGGAATTACGGCCTCGATGGCTCTTTGAAAGGCATGCCCGAGTTCGAAGGCGTCGAGAATTTCGACCGCGCGCAAAACGGTCTTGTCCCCATTCGAGTCGAAATCTGGGAGTGCTTCGTCTTCGTCAACCTCGACGACCACGCCGCGCCGCTCTCGGAATTTCTCGGCGGCCTGGTCAAGCGCGTTGCGCCTCTCGGTATCGGCAAACTGCACTACTTCGACCGTCGAACCTTCAACATCCATTGCAACTGGAAGGTTTTCGTCGATAACTATCTTGACGGAGGCTACCACGTCCCTCATCTGCACAAGGGCTTGAATTCCGTTCTTGACTACAAGCAGTACACCATTGAAAACGAAGACCGTTACTGCTTGCAGTCAAGCCCGATGGTCGCCTCCGGCGAGGATGCGGCTACCGGCGCCGTGCGCAAGGGCGACCGCGCCTGGTATTTCTGGCAGTATCCCAACCTCATGATCAACTGCTACCAGGGATATATGGACACAAATCTTGTGATCCCCGTCGACGTTGATCACTGCACCGTGATCTTCGCTTTTTATTTCGGAGACGTCAGCGAAGCACACCGTGAATATAACGAGCAGTCGGTCAACATCGGCAATCGCGTGCAGGAGGAAGATCTTGGCATCTGCGAAGACGTGCAGCGCGGCCTGAAGTCGCGAGCCTATCGCGCCG
>Ga0182015_10005349_pt1 | contig 13374 bp, 9 predicted proteins | sample 712P3MmetaG_FD_120478 | JGI IMG/M metagenome (GOLD analysis project Ga0182015, IMG submission 120478) | Permafrost microbial communities from Stordalen Mire, Sweden - 712P3M metaG | ecosystem: Environmental > Terrestrial > Soil > Wetlands > Permafrost | place: Sweden: Stordalen | collected...
CGCGTGTGGGGCGGTCTTCGATTCGAACAAGGCGCCAAACAATTTACTCGCCAACGAACCATCGTTGTCGGCCCAGGGGACGGGTGGCAGTTGCGGCAGTCGAGATCCAGTCGTCAGCACTCTCGCAAGTGGTATTATGCTGCCCGGGAACTGGGCGAGGAAAACCTTGTTCATTCCGCCGTCGAGTCCGCTCCCTGGCCGTGCTGTTGCGATCGGGGTGTTGGCGAAGCCGACCGCCTAGCCCTCACCTACTTTAGGTGAAACGTTCACTTACTGCTTCGGCATATCGGCCGCAACATCTATCGCGTCGGCGATGCGGTTGATGTCCTTGAGCGATTCAATCCAGCCGAAATATGCTCTAAGTAACGCAAGCGCATCTACCGGCGGTTGCCGTTCTGGCAAACCGAACTGATTAATTTACGACGCAATCAGCCGGTGATCTTTTTCGATATTGCAAGCTTATATCTTGGTTGCGTCGCGCCGATCAGTGCAAGGATGACAAGCGCGATCCCGGCAATCTGGACCAGCGTCAGCGCCTGACCGAGCACAACGACGCCAAGACCGGCAGATATCACCGCATCGGCGTAGGAAAGGAGCGATGTGCGCACCGGTCCTATCATCGATATGGCAATGAAAAAGGCAATCATTGCGAAACCGTAGAGCGCAGCAGCGGCTACGAAACCAATCCAACCCGAAGCCGTTTGCGGTAATGAGAAGTCCCGACTCGCCGCACATAATATCAACAACAGAATACTAGCGGCCGCCGCCATGTAGAGGGTCAGTGGACGTGCATCGCCCTTGCCAAATAGCCGGCTAGAAACGACGACTACGATAGCTAACCCAATAGCGGCAAAAAAAGCCAATGCCACACCCTCGGTATTGAGGTTGCTGCCATGCACGTCGAGTGCCAACGCCAGCCCAGCAAAGGCAAGCACAATAGCTGCACCGGTTTTCCAGGCAAATTTCTCCCAACCAAAGCCAGTAACGATTACGGCCGCCATTAGGGGAAACAAATAGAAAATCAGTACCGCTAAAGCGAACGGAATTGAACTGAATGATCTAAGCAACGCCCAAGTGTAGAGCGCAGTCACAATCCCGAGCGAAGTGGCAGCAATTGCGTCGCGCTTTGGAAGAATTGGTGAAATGCCACTTACGCGCAACCAAGCGATAAGGGCAGCCGTCGGCACAAGAAACCGCGTCGCCGCGACAGTTAGTGGGTTGCTGCCGCCATGATAGGCGACGCTCGCCGAGATATTGGCCAACGCAAAGCCGGCGGCCGCAGCCAGCGCTACGGTGATGCCGACCCACGTGCGCTTATGAGAAGCCATATTGATGGCAGACACCGCAGCGCTCCCCAATGTGTTTGGCCGGTCAAGAGGTCTACTTCCCGGCCTTGCTTATAGGTCGTGCATCCGCCGGCGCGCTTGCGCTGCATCTTCGGAAGGCTACGCTACACGCAACGGGGTCAGATGAGAAATAACCAATTGTCGGATTGTAGTGGGCAGGAGGGTTGGAATGGTCGGAAGGCCCCAAGGGCCACTTCTGATGCTCAAAGCAGCCACATTGACGGAATGACCGAGGTCCGAGCAGAAGCCGAAGTTCAGATCAGAGGTTCGCTTCGCACCAAATACGATTCCTGCTTGCTTCTAGCTCGTGCCCTGAGCGAATCATATTCGCGGCAACTCAGGATTCAAATGTCTGTGACGGAATACTAGAACGCACCATGGGTGATCGCCCCATTCGCCACGTCAAAACTCTCCTTTGAGGAAAGCCGCGACCACACGGCAATTTTCCTCAGTGCCATCGAACAGTGTGGAATGACTGGACCCCTTGATCACATGTTTCTTTGCACCTTTGATGTGTTGCGCGAGATATTCCTGGCCGGCGCCGCTCTCCGCCTGCTGCCACGGCGTCATCATGTCCTCGTCGCCGCCAATGACGAGTGTTGGCGCCGTGATCATTGGCAACAGAGGCCGCAGATCCATGTCAATCATGGCCTGGCAGGCCAGCTTGAAGACGTCCACGCGATTGCACTTTTGCAAAATGTCCTGGATCATATCGACAGCGCCGGGCCCGCTAGGGCCGTCTAGGAAGCGGCGCGACAGCGCCTGTATAGCGATCAGCTCCGCCAGCGTGCGCGACCCTACGCCAAACCGCTCGGCGATGTCGATCCAGCCGCGAAAAGTGAGAATCCCGGCATAGTCGAGCTTGGCGGCGGAGCAGTTTATGACCAGGCGCTGAGTGCGGCCCGGATACTTGGCCGCGAACTGCTGCGCAACCATGCCGCCCATGGAGGTGCCGTGGATATGGGCCAAACCGAGGCCGAGATGGTCCATCAGTCCTGCGACGTCATCCGCCCAAACTTCCATGTTATATTGCTGAAAGAGTCGCTCGGACTGGCCGTAACCGCGCATATCGAAATCGATGCAGCGGAAGCTCTGTGACAGGATCGGCGTCGCGGTGGCGAAATTGAAGTGCCCGAAGCCAGCCCCATGGATTTGGATGACAGGATCCCCTTGGCCGGTCTCCTTGTACCAGATTCGGACACCGTTGATCCTCGCGTCCGGCATGGGTTCCTCCGATGTTGTCGCCGACTGGCCGACCTTGGACTGCCGTGTAAAAAGGCATCAGAAGTCAAGCCCCGGTTCGCGCTGAACTAAATAGCCAAGTGTCCTTGGCGCGGGCGGCTATCACTCTTAGTCGCCACGATAAAACCAACCGCTAAAGGGCGACGACTACCTCAAGCTTGGGTGTCACGCAGGATCTGCTTCAAGTTAACCTGCTCTGCCTTTGCCCGCCGCCGAGATGACCCGTGAACGACGCTATCCAGATTGACGACATATCGATTGAGGCCCGCGATGGCTATCAACTTGCGGCCACGGTCTTCGTCCCCGCTGGCGAGCCGCGCGGCGGCGTCCTCATCAACTCGGCGACCGCGGTGCTTTCGCGAGCCGCAAGGTTCGACTAGGGCTCAAGCGCCGCGTGCAAAAAGCGCACCGCAGGTGAAATCGCTCAGACGCTGCGCCGACGACATTGCGGAACGGCCGCCACCGCCGTTCTCGAGGCCCGCGGCAGAATTGAAAGCTATCTCCATATTGTAGAGCGGTTCGCAGGCTGTGCGTCGCGGTGGGTCTGAAACCACCACAAGCTCCCCGCCGGCGCATTAAGTCTGATTTACCTAGAAAACTCGAGTCGCTGGCGCAGCGTTATGGCAGTGAGGGCGTGCCAAAACTCTGCTTGTTCGAAATCAAAGACGGTTCGGTCACACGGCGTCGCGGTCCGGCAGGCTGACGAAAATCAGCACGCCGAGGATTACCATGGTGATACGGAACGCGGCCTCCTGCCCGTTCCAGGTGCGCGATTGCCACATCGCAAAATATTCGCCCGCAACCACCAGGAAGCCAAAGAACCAGAGGCCGAAGCCGACGGTCAAGCCGGCCACAGCCCAGACCTTGGCGCGGTTGAAGCGCTCGGCAGGCACCTTGAGCCGCGCCAGCAACGCCAGCGCTCCGATCATCAGGAGAAGGCAGGTCAATCCCTCGACCGCGATGATCGCCGCATAAGCAGCCGCCCAAACACGATTGTCCGTGATCGCGCGATGCATCAACGCATTATTGGGGAACGTCGTGTCCATGCTCAGTACGTGCCACACGAAGTCGTAGTTCGAGCCGTAGTCGACGACATTGTCGTAAGTGACGATGAATGCGAAGGCCGCGAGCGCGGCAATCATTGCGATCTTGGCGAGGCGGACTAGGAGCATGGGGCTCACCTACGGCGGATAAGGCTTCAAACCACCCATCCTCGTTCGGCCGACGACGAAGGGCAATTACCCAGCGCCATGGCTTGATTTGTGCGACTCCACACCCATGCCTGGACAAGGGGATACCCAATCCCTTCGGTAACTTCGATCGGCGTGTCCATACCCCGTAATCTGAAGTTATCTACCGGCGGTGCATTACAAATCGTCGAGTGTGCAAGACCAAGCCATTGGCTGTGATCAGGCCGTCGTAGCGACGTGCTCCCACGTTCAATCGCGGCAGCAAGCGATCTGGGACGGCTTTTTTCGCCTCTTCGTGGCTGGCTTGATTCGCCTGCTCGTGTCTTCGGCTTAGGGGGATGCATACCTCAAACCTTTGTGGTCACCGACGTTGCGATCGCAAGCGACGATCTCACTTCGATTGGTGTCTCCCTAGGCAAAGAAATTTACGCGAAAAAGCTTGTTCGTTCACCGGAGCACCGCCTCGCTTCCCGCTGTCGCGTAGCGTCGCCGAAATTGGGGCGGACGCTGCGAGAGCCGCTAGCGATCATCGCTTTGTAAGTTCTCCTATTGTGGAATTTATTCTCCTATAGTTGCCATCCCGCGCTGGACTATGTAGGGTTGTTGGAACGATAAAAACACCGTTCCGGGCGGGGAGGATGAGAGACTTTCGGCTAGGGAGGCCAGTTCCTCGTACAGAGGACGCGCGACTGCTACGCGGAGAAGGGAGATATACCGACGACATTTCCCCACCGGATGCTGCCCATTTACACGTGGTACGCTCGCAACACGCCGCAGCAAGACTCCGGAATATTGATCTTGCCGAGGCGCGCGCTGCCGCAGGTGTGATTTCAGTGTTCAGCGGGGTCGATGCCGTGCGCGACGGCCTGGGGACCTTCGCTTCCTTCGTTCCACGAAATCGACCCGACGGCTCGAGCTTCGTACCGCCGTATCGAGTCCTGGCGGTCGATCGAGTGCGGCATGTCGGCGATCCCATCGTTGCGATCGTCGCCGAGACCCTTGAGCAGGCGAAGGACGCCGCCGAGCTTGTCACCGTGGACTACGAGACGTTGCCGGCGGTCGTTGATACCGCATCAGCAGCATCTCCCGGCCAGCCTGCGGTCTGGGATGAGGCGCCCGACAACATTTGTTTTGTGTTTGGGCTGGGCGACACGAAGGCCGCCGAGGCTATCTTCGCGCAGGCGAAGCACGTCATCGACGAGACTTTTCGGATCAGCCGCGTCATCGCCAACCCTATGGAGACTCGCGCGGCGGTCGGAAGCTACGATCCCGGACAAGATCGCTATACCCTGTTCGGTAGCCTGCAGGCGCCGCATATCATCCGCGACGAACTGGCGCGGAGCGTCCTCCATGTGCCAGCGAGCCGTTTGCGGGTGGTGTCGCCCGACGTTGGTGGCGCCTTCGGCCTGAAGGCCGGCGCTTTTCCAGAGCTTGGTCTGGTGCTTTGGACGGCAAAGCGGACTGGGCGGGCAGTCAAATGGGTTTGCGAACGCAGCGAGGCCTTCATCGCGGATCACCATGCGCGCGATAATGTTTCGCGCGTCCGGCTCGCTCTCGACGACCATGGCAAGTTTCTGGCCTTGGGCGTCGAGACCACTGCCAACGTCGGAGCTTATATCGACAGCTTCGGCCTTCATTGCCCCACCAACAATCTCGGCGGCCTGGCGGGACCGTACGCAATCGGTCGCTACAGTGTCGACGTCACCGGCGTCTACACTAATACCCACGCCACCTGTGCATACCGCGGCGCCGGCCGCCCGGAAGCGAGCTATTGCGTTGAGCGAATCATTGCAATCGCGGCGCAAGAACTCGGCATCTCCTCAATAGAACTGCGCCGGCGGAACATGATCCCGCCGGGGGCGATGCCCTTCGACACAGGGCTTGTCTACACCTACGACTCGGGAGCCTTCGAACAGACGATGGATCAAACCCTCGAGTTGGCCGACTGGTCCGGCGCCGCTGCGCGCCGAGAGGCGGCGGGAAGCGAGGGCAAACTGCACGGCGTCGGCATTGCCTACGCCGTCGAGATTGCCGGCGGGCCGCCGGATGTACCATTGTCGGAGATGGCCGAAATCCGCTTCGACTCCGCGGGCGACGCGCTCGTTCTTCTCGGCACCCATTCACACGGCCAGGGACATGAAACGGCTTTCCGCCAATTGACCCAGCACTTCCTGGGCCTCGATCCGGAGCGCGTACAAATTGTCTACGGCGACACGGATCAGATTTATTTTGGCACTGGCACTTTCGGCTCCCGCTCGCTCAGCGTTGCGGGGGAAGCCCTGCAGCGCGCCTCGGAAAAGATCATCGAAAAGGCCAAGCTCATCGCAAGCCATGTTCTCGAAGCAGCTGTTTCCGATATTGAATTCGCTGACGGTCGCTTCACGGTGGCTGGAACTGACCGCGCCATCGATCTCGCAGCTCTTGCCCAGACCTCGTTCAACACACGAGTCATTCCGCGCGACATGGAGCCGGGCCTCAGCGCTAGCGCGGTCATAACTCCTGCCGGTGCTACGTATCCCAACGGCTGTCATATTTGCGAGGTCGAAATTGACCCGGACACCGGTGTCGCCCGGATCAGTCGATACGCGGTCGTTGACGATGTTGGGCGCGTGGTCAATCCCCTTCTCCTGAAAGGCCAGCTTCACGGCGGTATCGCGCAAGGCGCGGGGCAGGCTCTATGGGAGACCATCACCTACGATACCGGCAATGGCCAACTTCTGTGCGGGTCGTTCATGGACTATTCCATGCCGCGCGCCGACGACCTTCCATCGTTCGAGGTCGCCAGCAACGAGATTCTCACCAAGGCCAATCCGCTGGGCATCAAAGGCGCCGGCGAGGCGGGCACGGTTGGAGCGTTGCCTGCGGTCATGAACGCGATCAACGATGCGTTGGCGCCGCTCGGTATCCGCCACTTCGAAATGCCGGCCACGCCGGAACGGCTCTGGCGCGCCATTCGCGACGCACCGAGAGGGAGCTTAAAAAAAGACGCGAGAGTTCTTCAAAGTCGCGCTGTGCAGTAGGAACGTCTGGTCGTTCATAACATGGTCGGGGTCACTTAATCGTTTCACTCGACCAGCAACAAGGGAGAAACGCGAGATGAGGAAATATCTTGCACTAGGTTCTGCCGTCGTCCTAGGCGTGGCCGCGCTGAGCCTTTATGTTCCGACGCCCGTTCGGGCGGCAGATGATGAGCTAGTTGCCAAAGCCAAGAAGCTGGTCGGGCAAGCGGTCGAAGGTTTGGTCGCTACAACGAATCCCAAGAAGCCTGAGCTTGAACTCACTATCGACGATTTCCAGCCCGTCACCGGTTGGGTCGGCCCGAAGACCTCGGCAAAGGCGCCGGAGCATAAAAAGGTGGTCGCGATATCGTGCGCCACCGTCGCGCCCTTCTGCGCGAACGTAACCCAAGGTGCGGTCGAGGCGGCCAAAGCACTTGGTTGGGACGCGACTTACATCGACGGCAAGGGCTCCATCCAGGGATTCGTCCAGGCCTTCGAGACAGCGATCAACATGAAGCCAGATGGGATCATCACAATGGCGATCCCGGAGAGCCAGCTCGCGACATACATCGCCAAAGCGCATGCTGCAGGCATCAAGCTCGTTGGCGCTTCGTCCATTCCCGAAAAGGTCTCGGTCGAGAACGGGAACTACGATGCCTACGTATCGGTGCGGGAGGATTCGAACACGCTGTTGCAGGCTTGGTACACGATCGCTGATTCCAATGGGAAAGCAAAGGTGACCTGGATGTGGGACCCTGGGTATCCCTTCCTGATGACTGCGCTCGATCGATCGAAGAAGATTATTGCCCAATGCTCGGGATGCAAAGTCGAGGAAGTTGGTCTACGGGAGCTCGAAGCAGCCGCAAACCCCGTCCGCATGCAGGAGCTCGGCGCTGGCCTTCTCGCCCGCAATCCCGACGCCGATTACGTGCTCACGGCCTACGGACTCAACTCACATTCCATCGCGCTCGCTGCAAAGGCGATGGGGCGGAACGTCAAGGTCGTAGTTAAAAATGCTGATCCTAATAATGTTGCCTTTGTCGCGCAGGGCGAACTGCAGGCGGAGGTCGGCGCCTCGTCTAACTGGGGTGGCTGGGCCGCGGTCGATCAGTTGGTCCGGCTGTTGGCGGGCCAGCCGCCGCTCGAAATCATGGAGGAGAACCAACCCGAGCATATCTTCGTGAAGAGCAACGCGCCGGCGGATGGTGTGTTGGATTTCCAGAAGATCTACGACTACAAAGGCAAGTATCTTGAGCTCTGGGGCCGCAAGTAGACAAAGGCGGCAACGGCACAATGGTGCTAATCGGGCAGAGCGCAAAGCCTGACCCACGGGCATCGCCTGCGGGCGATGCCTTGCTCTGCGCGACAGGCATCAAAAAGGTGTTCGGCGGTGCCGTAGCTCTCTCGCACGGCAACCTCTCTGTCCGTGCGGGGGAGATTCATGCGCTGTTGGGTGAAAACGGCGCCGGCAAATCGACTCTCATCAAATGCCTGGCCGGGACACCGCCGCCCGATGCCGGCGAGATCCTGATCGACGGGAGGGCCCTGCCCTTGGGCCACTCCGCCCGGCATGCAGCGGAGGCTGGCCTCGCGTTTATCCATCAAGAGGCAGCCCTGATCGAGAGTCTGTCGGTCGAGGAAAACATCGCGCTGGCCAACGGCTATCAGCGCCGCGGCGGCCTGATCGATTGGGGGGAGGTGCGACGGTTTGCCCGTGCTGCCCTGGACAAGATGGGCGTCGACCTTGAGCCTAGCCGCTTGGTGGCTGAGCTGCCACCGGCGACGCGTACCGTGCTCGCCATCGCCGCTGCGTTGGCGCGCTCCGCGCGCATCCTTGTGCTGGACGAGCCCACGGCAAGTCTAGGCGCAAGCGACGTGCAGGCGCTGTTCCGGGTGCTGCGCCGCATTAGCGAGGCTGGCAACGCGGTCGTTTTCGTCAGTCATCGCCTCGACGAAGTTTACGAGCTTTGCGACCGTATAACCGTTTTGCGCGACGGAGCCACCGTCGGCACGGTTATGCCCGACGACATCACGAAAGACGATCTCATCGCGTTGATCTGCGGTCATCGTGTCGTGATTGACAAGAAAACTGAGACCTCCGCGACGGCCGAGCCTGCGCTGACGGCAAAAAACTTACGTGGGAGCATAGTCGGTCCCGTTTCCTTCACCATTCAAACGGGCGAGATCGTCGGTTTTACCGGCCTTTCGGACGCTGGTCATTACGAGGTTGGTGAGATTTTGTTCGGGCTCAAGCGGCCACGCTCGGGCTCTCTCATTCTATTCGGCCGGCCCTTCGCGCCAGGTTCGCCAGCCGAGGCCATGCGGCGCGGCATTGGCTACGTGCCGCCCGATCGAAACCTGTTGGGCTTGGCGCGCGATATGAGCCTCTCGGAAAACCTATTCTTTAATCCGCTTCGCGGTTCGCCTATCCTAAGCACGCTAGGAACGATGTCTTCAATCCGCGAACATAACAGCGCCAGCACGATTTTACGCCGCTTCGCGGTTCACCCACCGATTCCCACCGAGCGCGTCGTCAGTTTGAGCGGTGGCAATGCCCAGAAAGTCTTGGTCGCGCGATGGCTGTTCGATGCTGCGCCGGTCCTGATCGTGAATGACGTGAGCGTGGGAGTCGACGTCGGCTCGCGCGAGGAAATCTACCGGGCCATCCGCCGCGAGGCCGCAGCCGGTGCGGCGGTGCTCGTCATCACCTCGGATTTCGAGGAAATCGAGGCGCTCTGCGCGCGCGCCATCGTCTTCGCGCGCGGCGTCTACAAGGCCGAACTCGCCGGCATGGAGGTGAACGTGCCTCGCATCGCCGCCTGCCTCGTCGCCAGCACAGGCTCGCTAAGAGGGGGCGGTCGATGACCAGCAAAGACTCGATGGCGGCGACGTCAACAAGCAGCCAGCGCGAGGACTGGCAGCGGGGGCGTCGACAACATACGCTCTATGCCGTTCTCGGGCGCTATTCGTTGGTCATCGTGCTGGCGCTCCTGGCGATGGGATTCTCACTCGCGCGTCCGGAATCGTTCTTTACGATCAACAATTTTCAAGGGATATTCATCAACCAAGTCGTTGTAGTATTTGCCGCAATAGGACTTATCGGACCGCTGATCGTCGGCGAGCTCGATCTTTCGGTGGGTTATGTCGTAGGTCTCAGTCAGGCGCTAGTCGTCGGCCTGATGACCCTGCAGGGCCTTCCTCCGCCACTCGCCATCGCCTTTACTATTGTTGCGTGCGCAGTCATCGGCCTCATCAATGGCGCGCTCGTCGTCAAAATCGGTCTCAACTCCCTCATTGTCACCCTGGCGACAGGCAACGTGATCTACGGGCTTGTCCTCTGGTACACGGCCGGAACGATTCTCTTTCAGGGCGTCCCGCAAGAGTTTCTGAAGATTTCGAGCGGCTCGCTTCTCTACGTACCCCTGCCGATCTGGTACGCCGTGCTGCTCGTGGTGATTGTAGAACTCGTGCTAGGATATTTCCCGGCTGGCCGCCGGATGTATGCCGTCGGCGGCAACCGCCGAGCCGCGCTCCTGACTGGCATCGCGGTCGACTGGACCGTCATCGCAGCATTTACGGCGAGCGGGATCATCTGCGGCCTGGGTGGCATCATAATCGCCTCGCGGTTGGCATCGGCGCAGCCGGAGCTCGGACCGTCCTTTCTCCTACCGGCCTTTGCCTCGGCCTTCCTGGGCGCGACAACGATTCGACCCGGCCGCTACAACGCAATCGGCACCGTCGTTGCCGTCTATGTGATCGCAGTGATCGTGGCCGGGCTGCAGCAGATCGGCGTGCCCTTCTGGGCCGAACACGTCGTCTACGGCGTGGCGCTAGCCGGCGGTGTCGCGCTCTCAACGCATCTAACTCGGATGCGCGAGGAGCGCGCCCGACGAGACCAACTGAGAGCGTTCGAGGAGAGCCGTGAAATGACTCCGGAGATTTCACGCCTTTGAGCGTATCTGCTTTCGGAGTGTGAGAACGTGACGCAACGAACCAGTGAGGGAAAAGTGAACACGGTCCTGCCGACAACACTTGTTGGAAGTTATCCGCAGCCGGACTGGTTGATCGATCGCGCTAAACTCGCTGGCCGCTTTCCGCCGCGGGTTCGCGCTAAGGAGCTCTGGCGAGTTGCGCCGGAGTGGCTGGATCAGGCTCAGGACGATGCGACGATCCTCGCAATCCGAGACCAAGAACGCGCGGGCCTTGACATCATTACCGACGGCGAAATGCGCCGAGAGAGCTACTCGAACCGGTTTGCAACCGCGTTGGAGGGTGTCGATATCGACAACCACGGCACGGCGCTTGATCGCAGTGGACACCCCAATCCGGTACCGCGCGTCGTCGGTAGAATCCGGAGGCGCCATCCCGTGCAGGTTCGCGATATCGCGTTCTTGCGCGCAAACACAGATCGCATGATCAAAACGACAGTGCCTGGCGCCTTCACGATGGCGCAGCAAGCGCAGAACGATTTCTACAAGGACGAGGTGGAACTTGCCATGGATTACGCCGCGGCAATTAACGAGGAAATCAGCGATTTGTTCGCCGCGGGCGCCGACGTAGTTCAAATCGACGAGCCCTACATGCAAGCACGTCCGGCAAAGGCAAAGCAATTTGGCATCGAGGTGTTGAACCGCTCTCTCAAGGGGATCACTGGGACAACTGCGGTGCATCTGTGCTTCGGTTACGCTGCAATCATTCATCAAAGACCGCCGGGCTATTCGTTCCTACCGGAACTCGAAGCTGCCGATGTTCTGCAAATTTCAATCGAAACTGCACAATCGCACCTCGACTGCAGTGTGCTCGCGGCGCTTCCGTCGAAGACTATCCTTCTCGGAGTCTTAGATCTCGCGGATATGACTGTGGAAACGCCGGCGACCGTTGCCGGCCGCATTCGGCGCGCGTTGCCGTATGTAGACGCGAACAAGATCGTCGTGGCGCCCGACTGCGGCCTAAAGTATTTGCCGCGTGATGTGGCGTTCGGAAAAATGTGCGCGATGGTTCAGGGCGCGCTCATCGTTCGCGATGAACTGAGCTAAGGCAGGTGCATGGAATGCTCGGCGAGTGGGTTGTGAAGACCGGGATTTTCTTGTGGCGTAGACTCGCCAAGTCTCTTTTGGCTTCGTGAGTGATGCGGACTACAGGAATCAGCTCGCGGAGTTGCGGGAAAGCCAAAAAATGACTATCGAGATGGCAGTAGCAGTTCGTTCGTGCTTCCCATCAGCTGCTTAGCGCGCCCAGACCAAGTGTATTCCGCCGGTCGAGCACTTCAAACCGATTGATGCGAAGCGGTTCATCAGATCTAAATCCAACCTTCACGACGGGCGAACAATGAGAGCTAGCGAGACAACACGGTCAACTCAGAAGTGGTCGGAAAAGGCGGACCGGGAGACAGCTCATATTAACAAGAGCTTTGGGGAAATCGTCCGCCAGCTGCGACGCAGGGCCGGAATGACGATTGAAGAACTTGCCCTAGCTTCGAAGGTGAGCCGCGCCATGTTGTCGAGTGTGGAACGCGGAGAGAAAAGTCCAACGTTGTCCGTATTGACTGGTATCGCCAGTGGATTGAATGTTCCAATATCTCGCTTGATGGCAGAGGCCACACCTTCATCGGTGGCGTCGGTTGTCCGTCGCCCGCAACGTTTGATCTTTCGCGATCAGGAAACAGGTATCGAGCGTCACCTTCTGTCGCCATCACATCTCGACACAGGGATCGAACTAGTGGAGCACGTCCTTCCCCCTGGTCAGAGGTTTGCGGGAACCCCGCGCATCGGTATGAGGATGGACAAATATGTCGTCGTGATTGAAGGAGCGCTGACGGTCGAGATGCAAGACGCGTCGTACAACCTGGATGCGGCGGATTCGATGTATTTTCGTATCAACGGAGACTACTGCTTCGTCAACAACAGCCGTCGCTTGTGTCGCTACTATCTATTCATCGTTCATCGCCGGGAATGACGGTCTCCACTCGCGTCCTGGACACCATGCTAATTTAGCGGAATTGGCGATCGGCCTGTTGTCCAAGGCGACCCGGTTGCTCGGGCGGCTCGGGGCCGGGTCGTGGCAGCGGCGGCGGCGGCTTCGGAGCGCGGCTCGCGCGCGCGTAACGGCGGCGAGAGCAGCTAACCGGGCGTCTACCATCAGGCTCGCGACCGGACGGACAGGGTGTCACCGGCGTGTGCTCGCTCTGACTTTCGGGCCGGACTTTATCCATTGGCGGCGGTCCGGTGAATCTTGGCCGAGCGTCTGGCCGGGCGGCGGTTGTTCTTTTTGATGAATTCGCCGGTGGCGGCGGAGGTCGAGCAGGTATGGGGTCGGTCCGCCTCGAATACGCCGCCCGTCAGCGCTCGCCGCCCTCGATCAAGCCAAATAGAAATCGGCGGCGGCCGCCCCGGTCCAAAGCATCCAAAGCTCGGGCCGGATTCGGCGCCGCCGCCTCGCGCGCGAGGCGTGGCGAAAAGAGCGGTTAACGAAGCCCACGAATGGTTGGCGTAGCGGCCGAGATTGCGCCGCGACGCGCCATTGATGGTCCATTCGCTGTTGACTCCGAACAGGTAGCGCGCGCCCCGGCGCTCCAGCCGATCGGCTTCGTCGTTGCCG
>Ga0182015_10005350_pt1 | contig 13374 bp, 23 predicted proteins | sample 712P3MmetaG_FD_120478 | JGI IMG/M metagenome (GOLD analysis project Ga0182015, IMG submission 120478) | Permafrost microbial communities from Stordalen Mire, Sweden - 712P3M metaG | ecosystem: Environmental > Terrestrial > Soil > Wetlands > Permafrost | place: Sweden: Stordalen | collected...
CCCGAGCTGACTACTGGTCGACCACGTGGCGCCATTGTCGTGAGTTATGAAGAGCTTGGGTCCGTACAAGAAGCCATCACCATGATCGTCGAACGCGAGTGCGCTGGCTGGTGCACCGTTTGCGCAGGGCCAGGAAACGACGGACACCGGTGGCGAGAACGTAGCGCCACCGTTTGTGGTGAGGCCAACACGGTCACTACACGCAACGCTTCCCAAAACATTGAACACGCCGTAGCCTCGCAAAGTGTTGAGGAAGGCGACAGTCGTCAGTCTGGTGTTGAGAGGTATTGCTGACCTGCTCGCCATAGTGGAGTTCGGCGAGCGCGTGGCGTCAGTCGATGCGGAAATTGGCACTGACATCGTCACTAGTAACGCCGTGGCGATCGTAATAACCACAGCCACCTTCGGCCAATACCTTTGACTGATCGTGACGCGCATGTTGTCGGTTTAGCACTGGCCGCAGCGGAGCGCCGTCAATTGGAAATGCGTGAAGACTGAGACGTGGTTACTACCTGTGGATAAAACTGAAGTTGTCGCTCAGAGACGGTTGGTCAACTTCGTTGCCGAGCCCAATTGAAACCAAAGTCACACACGGGATGTGTGACTCAGCACTAGAAGCGCGGGCGACGCCAAGACCGAAAACTTAGGCCACCTTGACTAACTTCGGCCGCACTGAGGACAAATAGACAATTGACAGTACGAGAGCGACCGGAGCAAACAACACGATGAATGCTGCGATGAGCACGACCCACATGGTTTTGGACATGCCAGCGCCAACAAATGCGGATTCCCGTTTGGAGGCAATGTCAGACAAGGCCCACACGGACACTCCGAGGCAAATCAGGGCAAAAACAATAAGGATGAAGAACACGTGGCACACTCAACTCTCAGATATCTGAAACCAGAACCTTGGTAGGTGAGCATCGCGTTTCGAAATGCCGCTCTCAATGCGACGTTACACCTAATACTTGGCCCGTTCTAGGCTCATCAACGTCCACTCCTTCGGTTGGAGATTTTTAACGTCGACCCCCAACACTGGGCCTTCACATCATTGATGCGGCGCGAAACTTTACTTGATGTCATTTTCGGATTGAGGCGGTTACCAGCGTATTATCGACTCCGTGCCCGCCGCTGTACTTTTTGACCTATACGGAACGTTGGTACCAGCTGGCACCAACCACGCACGCGATGCGGTCGCTCGCAAAGTTGCTTCGGTGCTCGGCGTTGACAACGAATCTTTCGTCGAGCTGTATCGATCGACATTTGACCTTCGAACCAGGGGTCTCCTAGGAGACCTGGCCGACACATACGTAGAACTGGCCGGTCGCCTCGGCGGATCGCCCAATCCCACACAGTTGGAACACGCCATGGCAATCAGACTTGAGTTTGCCCGCGAACTGCTGGAGCCGCGGCTAGCAGAATCAGTTTTGTTTGGTCTTCAGTCCGCTGGGTATCAAATTGGACTTGTCACGGACTGTTCGATTGAGACCCCACTGTCATGGCATTCGTCGTGGCTGCATCACTACTTCGATGTCGTAGCATTCTCATGCCAATTGGGTTTTCGAAAGCCCGATCCGCGCATCTACCTCTCCGTGACGACGGAAATGAGGGTTTCGCCTGAGGATTGCATCTTCGTGGGAGATGGCGGTAGTAATGAACTGAGCGGCGCCCGTTCACTCGGAATGAGGGCCATTCGAGTTGACGAATTTAGTTCCTGCAAAGCAGATCGAAATGATGAAGAAGTCGACTGGGACGGCGACACAATTGAAACTCTCGGTGATCTATTTAAGGAATTCATCTAGCAGTCACCAATGTGGCCGGGTACGACTTCAAGTCGCCAATGCGAGGCTGCGGATCTCTTGCGTCGGCCTCCGAAACCACAGTATTTTGACCTAGCGTCACGGGCTTTGTGTCGACCTCAACGGTCCACCCGACATTGGCTGCGGCGATGTCTGGTGCGAGATGTGAGGTGGGGAAAGAAGCAGTGCTGTGCCCGTGCTTGATAGGTTCTGAGTATCTGACCCAATCGAGAGGACTCTTCATATGGCCGGTTGCGCTTCCTGCGGAGGATGTTGCGCCCACTGCGCGACCACATGTGGCGCTGTGGGTGGAGCGTCGTTTAGCGCCCTGGGTTCCCCCCTCGGTTTTGGTGGTTTCGCGTATTTTTCCAGTAACCACCCGTTGCGGAGTAACGACGACAACGCCACACCGGTAGATGGCGACGCACTTGTTGACCCCAACCACCCAGGTCATCGTGAAGCCATCAAGACAATTTCACACGTTGACGACGATAAGCACAAGAAGATTTCCCAATGGCTCAAAGACGAATTCCACCAAATCGAACTTGGGAAGGACCCTGACCCCCAGGAGTGATGTGCGCGGCTTCAATCAGGGAAGCCAGAATTTGTTTGTCTAGTCAGAGTTGTTGACGGCGGCCCTTGGATGAGCACGGCTTCAACCTTGACCGTAATTGTTGATTAACCAGCGACCTGAAGGTTCTCGCTGCAGCGCGACGGTCCAAAATGAGACGTTACTCATACCCATGTTTGCGTCATTGATGTTGTTGAACTTGCAGTACACCGACGCACGCGACGTTGATCGATTCATAAGAGAGCAGTGGAGGCCCTTAAAGGGCACCCCCCAATATGACCACTCCATCATGTCTCGATTGGCGGGTACGAAATGAGCCAAGGCGAGTGGCTTATCGTGAGCGTTGATAGCCGCGAACCACGAAAGAGTTGAATTGACCGGCGACTGGACGGCAATTTTTGGCGTTGATCCCTTTTCATGGGAACGAATCGCCAGCGTTGCGACCACAACGCTGGCGACAACGACAACGAGCACAACGATTCTAAAACGTAGGGAGCGACTGAATCGAGAGCGAAAAGAGACAGTCGTATGGTTCATCTCACTCATTTGTCGACTCTATAGAAATCGCGAGCGAACTTCGAACGAAATCTGTGCCCAGCTCGTGAAGGTCTTTAATTCGGTCCCCAGTCCAAGATTCCACACATCTCACGCCGGGCTTACGACACCAATGGGTGTCTTACGTTTACTGGTACCAAAACGTTGCCACGACTGTGAAGCCTTCATTTTCACCGTGGTGATGGTTGAGTCGTATCCCCGCAACTGGCTCATGGGCGCTTCAGGAACGTCAAATAGAACGCCGCGAACACCATGACAATTCCTATATTTGCGATCAGCCGCTCCAAGAAGTGATGCCTGAAGAACAGGACGTCCACGCCGACGATGATCGCTACCATCGCGACTGCGTAAAGCACGACGGCGGTCCTTGTTCCCATCACTCCAAGGTACTCAAACCGACAATGCTGTCAGTCCCCAGTCGGAAACTGTGGATGTCGACCCGTCGTCATTAGGAATTGACTGACTGTCGCTCGGGACCGTCATCCAGTAACTACAGTCCAGGGCTGCCTCGACTTTTTTCTTTGAGAAGCTTGCGATGGTCATGTTCGTTGGGAGCGTTACCATACGCAGAGATCGAACTGTGACGGCTCGAAGAGAAGGCGCGAGATGAAGTGTTTGTCGATTCGGTTGTTCGTAGCCACCGCGATTTCGACGTTGTTGCTTGTGCCCGGATTATCTGCGCTCGTTCCAGGAGACGCGGCGGTCGCGGCGCACGCCTCGATAATCGCGGCATGCAACGGGAACAACGTCTGGGCCGGGTTGATTGGTTCGAGTGGCGCCTCAGGAAACAAGTTCTACACGGTGGCGCTCATTAACGAGGCGCACGCCACGTGCCGACTCGCCGGCTATCCGACCTTCCACGGCACGAGGGACAACCGCGGGTTCTCAATCCCGGCCCAACATCTCAACAGTCAGGGCTTCGGAATCTCTCCCACGATTCTGGCGCCGAGAATGAGTGGGGAGTTGATACTTACTACCGGTGACGTTTGTGATGCTTTGATTACCGGGGGTCAGACGAAAATCAAGAAAGCCATGTCAGAGAACACCTATACGAACATCAGTATCACGCTTCCAAAATCTGGAGTTCGGATCTACGTGCCTGGACTGGTCTTGGACGTCGCTTGTGGCCTCGACACGACCGAACTCGGATGGGATCGCAACGCTAGCTAGTTGCCAGTGCAGCATCGTGCTTCTGTCACTCTCGGCTCCGACTCCACGCGACTCTGTTCAATGCAAATGAAAGGGTGGTAGCAGGGAAGACTGATCAGAAGTGAGTACGGTTGGAGCGAGCACGCGATTGGGAGGTCCTTGGTGGCACCGGTAACGATTCGACAGATGTTCACCGGCAAAACAACCGTCGAAGGGAACGCGCGAAATTTTTACAAGTGGTTCTTCTCGCTCGCGGTGCCAGCCGACCTACTTAATTATCTGATAGTTGTATTGACCAAGTCACACGTATACCGAAGCACTGCCGGCATCTGGTTGGAAGCAGCAATTGAATTCACACTCTTTGTAACCTGCCTGATCGTTGCTAACCGCAAGAGCGCCCGGCTGGTCCATCCCGATGACTCGATGTCGAACTAGTCGTCGAAGTTGGCGACTCTCATCGGGCATCTCGTAGTTGCCGTTGCGCGAGGCGCCCGCGCCAGGAGGCAGAGCTGTACCGCCGGTCCCTCTTCACTCGCCTGGAGGATGTCAGTGAAATCTTCCAGCCCAAGGTCAGGGATGATGACAAGTTAGGGTTAGCGAGTGACCTACGAATACAAGGAGTTGTATATACCAGTCGGCAAGAAGGGATGGCAAGAGTTAAGTAGTGCGCTCAATGTACTTCCGGCTGACGGCTGGGAATTGTTCATGGCCGTTCCGATTACGTCGCTCACGGTATGGATTTTTGGCATGTCGGGAAGTCGCACCTCTGCAATTATTCACTACTTCCGGCGGCCAAAAACTTAAGTTGCGCTGCGAAGAAATCACGCCGGGTGGGGTCCGACGGTATTGGCGCCGATTAAAGTTGAGCATGAGGATCAAAAAGCGAGAGTCGCCCGTCAAAGTCACATGACTTCACGGTTGATTTTTGCAATCTGCGAACTCGACGTCGCACAGAATGACGTCGCCTACTGGAGGAGTCACCGTGGCAGATAAATCACCGAACCAACACAATGTCAAAAAGGTCGGTAAGTCGCTGAAGGAAAAGCGTAACGAGAAGCACATAAAGAAAGAATCGAAAAAGGGCATACACGGCACTTGAGATGCCGTAAGTAGATTTCCCCGTCGGATCCTTCGTCTAGGAGAACTGACGCCGAATCGCGGCAGGCGCGCGCAGTAGATAACTGTCCATGAGCAGGATGGCGAGGGTCTCAAGGTCGATCTCATCGAGCAGGATCAAAACAGCACCGTGGCCGTCGTAGTGGGGCGCAGTGAAGATCGAGCCGTCGGACTCAGCGAGGAGGAACTCCTTCTCGTCCAGTTCACAAAAGATTACGAGTACTTCGTCATCACCCACATTTGACTTGGAACGGTCGCGATCGCCCCAGAGTCGGCAGAAGCCTTTTTCGCGGACTTTGAGAGCGGGCGTGCCGTAGGAAGTGGACACGGTCACCTCGGGCAAGTGGGCGGTCAGGCGAATGACGTCGTCGAACGTGGCCATACGTTGCCAGAGTAGTGGCCGAACCGGACTGGCTCGGATGCCGGAGCGCTTCGCTCGGCACAGGGATTGCGGATGCCAATTTCCAGATCAGCACCTATCAGCTTCACGTCACCAATGACACACACCCTGTTCGAAGTTCCCATTCGCGTGACGGGTCCGCCTGGGATATATTCCGTTTCAGCGTATGGCGATGTGCGGCGCGTTTATGGGGGAGTCATGTATCTATTCGCGAGGCAAGCTGTCTTGAGGGGCCTTGAAGCTGGGAAGTGGAGCGTTGATATTGGCGCCGCTGCCGCTGGCGGGCTTGGCGTTGACGTCGGCGTTTGGGCCAACGCATTGTCGCCGGGCTTCGGCACTACGACATGGACTTCGATGTGGTCCGATCTCGGTGCGTTGGAGAAGGCTTTCGCAGCCCTCTCGAGTGACGCTACGTATCTCGCGCTCGTTGCGGAGGGGCCACAGTTCATCAACGGCACAATTGACGACTTGTTATTCGAGATTGTCTACGAGGGATCTGCCCCGGGTAGCCAGTCCAGGTACGTCACAACTGTCACCGCGGTGTGCGCGCCGGGCAACCTTGCTCGGGGGATGATGAACGGTATCGAGATCGCTCAGAAGGTTGAGCAGGTCTCCGGTGTCTCGACGGCCTTCCTCGCGGGTCAGACTGGCCCCTACGGTGGAGTCTCCTGGTTGACGGGTTTCGAGAACCTTGAGGCCTACGAAACGGCGCAACACAAGTTGACCGCGGATACGAAATTTGTGGAGTTTCTTGACGGGGTGACGACCGCATACGTCGCGGACCCAAACATCACACAAAGCACGTTGTATATGAGGGTGAACTAGTTCAGTCAGTGCAATCGTCGAGCTATATCAACGACATCGGCGTATCGAGGTTGGTGTCGCCCGGACACTCTGGAACGACCTAATGTGACGGCATGAGCGACGTAGAACGAGGAAATAATAGTCGCGACGCGTATCTGAAAATTGGATTCGTTGTCATGTCATTCGTGGTGGCCGCACTTTTTCTGTTCATTGCCTTGACGGTTCGACCGACGCATGGACCAACCAAGCCAGGTTCATTATCGTCAATTTTGGCGGGGACTCGCCCCACGTACAGTTACACATGCTGTAACGCGTCGGTGATGAACACGATTTACCACCCGGGCAGCGTCATCTCCGCGCACTGGACACGCTCAATCGTTCCATCGAGCCAAGCACCCGCATCCTCAATCGAACTTTCCTTGAGTCTCTCGGGTCCGTATCGAACAGTCAACTTGTTAAAGACTGACTCGGCGCGCGCCCATCCTCTACTGGGCCAGACGAACGAACGCGCGGTGCGAATCGTTGTCCTCGACACCGCCGCTGATAGTCCAGTCTCGATCCTGCGCATACCGCAGGACGCTGGGACTGGCTATTACAACCTGACGACAACGACGGCATCGAAGAACCTCACCGTAGGGGGGTCGGGAATAATTCGAGTTGAGGCGCCACACGGGCAGTGATGAGCACCCTTGCGCCAATTTGACGACGTGCCGATGACGAGTTGGTTCATGAGCCCCGTTATACGGCGTCCGATTTCCTTGCCACAATAGGTTCACGCAGTTCTTGACGATTCTCGGGTAAAGAGATCGTGGACGGAGGGAAATGGATGGCTGAGAAACTGAGTGTGACGCTGGAGGTCGGTCCAAAGGGCAACAGAGTTGTGGCGGTGGCAACGGACTGGCCCGGTTTAGAGCGCAACGGAGATTCAGCCGAGAGCGCGATCGCTAAGTTGCGGACCTACATTCCTCGCTACGCAAAGGTAACGAAACTCGCCGGGTTGAATGTGCAATTTACGGCGAGCAAAGATGTCGAAGTCGTGGAGCAGTACCCGGGAGTCGGTTCAACTGACTTCTGGGGTATCTCATTTGCGTTTTCAAGTATTGACGGTCGGAAGATGTCAGCCAAGGAATTAGAACGTGAGCTGGCCCTCATGCGGGCATGTTGGACGTTCTTCGACGACGTACGTTCCCGTGTGTCGTCTGAGATGAAGAAGGGTCCGCGAGGTGGGGGTCGGGACCGGGACCGAATTGTTCGCCACGTCTCGGGTGTTGAGCAGGACTGGGCCAAGAAACTGGGATTGAAGACTTCGGAGGACGAAGTCGTGACTGACGCCAAAGGACTGAAAGCGTTTCGAGAGGCCTATTGTGCAGCGATTCGGACATACGATTCCGAGGGCAGGATGGCTCGAACGTGGCCGTTGCGATACCTAATTCGTCACACCGCCTTTCACACCATGGATCACGCATGGGAGATGGAGGACAAAGATTTGTCGACGGACGAAAACGGCCGTTAGTTTCGAGCTGCGTAACAAACACTGTTCACTAGTGAAATATTGTGCTTCCATGAGTGACGAAAAGAGGGGCCCAGAGTTGATTCAAATTGGTATCAAGCAGGTATCCAGATTCCTTGCAATCGTTGGACTGACAATGATTCTCCTTACAGGGACAACGGCCGGGGCGAGTTCCTCTTTGCCGCCGCTCGCGTCACTTCATGAAGCGAAGTTTCCACCAAGTTCCTCCTCGAGTTCGGATTCGTGCTCAATTATTCAATACGAAAACACCGATGTTCCCAGCGTGTTCCGGGTTGATCTGCGCGGACTTCGTATTTCCCTACTAGGTCCGGTCGGATGGACGTGCGACATTGTCGACGGAGACGGATCGGGCGCCTCCATTCTCTTGGGCCCAACCAAGAACTTTCCCTACGGTCCTAAGGGTGACATGGAACTCGACGCCAGCGCCAACACGACGGACAATGGCGCCAACTTTTGTCCGTACACCCGCGCCTACAAGCCCTACGTGGGTAGCTGTCGCGGCCATAGGTCGCGCCCTGTGGGAGAAGAAGTCAAGTACCTATTTGGCGGGGCCACGTCAAAATCAATGGTGGTATTGATCGCTGATCCCGCGGGTGATCGTACCCCGTCCAGCGGCACGGCCACGGAGCCAACGATTACGGTGCTCGCTGTCTCTGGCGATGGCACTGCCCACGACCTTGTCTGCACGATCGGCACAAAACTCAGTTCATTGTGCGCGACCGACGCGACCCAGTTCGCCGCTGCGGTCCACCGACTGGGATAGTCCGCGTCAGGACGCGTCAGCGCCTGATTAGAGATTGGCGGTAGCGCCGTCTCCAATAAATGTGAAGAGTTCCCGGTTGGTGACGAACGGTTGGGGAGCACCGATGAAGCGATTGGTGCCTACACCAAATAAGGCTGTCTCCTCGGTGTCGAACGCCACTTCTTCGAAGCCGTAGTTACTGAACCACTCGCGGACTGCTGGGGTGAGATCAGGATTTCGACGATGGCGAGTCCAGATAACAGTCGCGTTGGGCGCCACCAGTGTCGGCAGGAGAGCAATCGTTGCGCGAATATCTCGCTGACTGATGTTGCCGAACACACCACAAACCAGGAGGATATCGGCGGGAACGACGTTTTTGTATGTCGAGGTCTTGGACGCGTCACCGACATGCACCTCGACACTCCCTTCACTCACGCCATGGGCCCTTAATCGAGCGTCCTCGGCCAATAGAGCGTCTTGTTCAAAGAGATGCGCACTGACGTCGTGGGCGCGAGCGTGGGCTTCAAGAACCCCGATGACGTCTCGGCCTTGACCGGCACACATGCTGACGACCTGTATGGGGCCCTCGACCCGAGCGCTCAGAGCGTCGCTGAACCGTCGCTGCACGACTGCCAATCGACGGCTGATCGACGAATTTGAATCCTCGTAGGCCGCGTGCCAATTAGTCCAGTGTTGATTGGTCGTCACCTTTTTAACGTTATAGAAGCTCACGGGACTTTCCGCCTCTTTTATGGCGATGTGGTCTTCTGGCCCATCGGCGATACTGGGTTCGTGAACGAGCGGAATGTTCTCGGTGGCACCCTAGAGCCCTGTGGCACCGATCCCGTGACGGGCTTCTACCGTGACGGGTGCTGTACGACCGGTCCCGAAGACTTGGGCAGTCACACCATTTGTGCCGTAGTGACCGCAGAATTTCTCCAGCACCAACGGTCCATTGGTAATGACCTCAGCACGCCCATTCCTCAATACGGTTTCCCCGGACTGGTGCCCGGCGACCGGTGGTGTGTTACCGCGGGGAACTGGCTTCGCGCTCACAACGACGGCGCCGCGGCCTTCGTTGTACTGGCCTCGACGCACGAACGCGCCCTCGAAATCGTACCTCTCGAGGCGCTGCGTGAACATGCTGTCGACGTGCCACTCGGACCGGGCAACCTTGACTTTTGATATGGCCTAACCACATCTCAGAAGTGTGATTTGACCACCGCGTCGATTGGCAGACTGAGCAGGAGATACTCAAGGTTTGAAAGACGAGTTCGAGGCCCAGCCGTCGAGACTCACGCTCGATACTATTTATGACAATGTTTTCTACCGGGTTCTTTAATCTCTATACGAGCGATATCGAAGTGGCACTGAACTTTTACCGTGATCTGTTGGGTTTCAAAGAGACCTTCCGGACGCCAACTGTCGGCATTCCAGAACACGTCGAACTCGAATTGAATGGATTCATCGTGGGACTAGGGACGGTAGAGGCCGCCAAGCGAGTCCACGGAGTTGAGCCAGCGCCCGGCTCTCCGGCCATGGTCCTCGTTCTATGGACCGATGACGTCGATGAGAGCTTCGCGACATTAGTTGGCGCCGGCACGCCCGTGCTTCAGGCACCGCACGACACTGGCAACAAGAACCGGAATGCTCTGCTGAAGGACCCGGACGGGAGTCTCGTCGAGATTGTCGCCAAACTTCACTGAGTCCGCTCTCACTCGCATCCATCACGGTTCTGCGTCATGGCGTCGCTGAGTCTGACAACGCCGGTGATGCTCCCCTTAGTGCCTCCGCGAACGTCGACGCCTCGACGAGGGTGGCGCGGCGCGCTCCCGGCCAGTCGTCGACGGAGTGCCACGGCACCTCGGGCGGGGTCTGCGGCCATCTCGGTAACAGATGAACGTGAAGGTGATCAAACGAGTGCCCCACGGTCGCGACGTAGACACGCTCTGCACCCGACTGCTTGAGTGCGAGTGACCACCGGCTTACTTGGACGCCTACTCCGGCGGCTTCTTCTTCTGTAAGGCCCGCAAAGTCCGCCACGTGGCGTTGCGGCACTACCAAGAGATGGCCTAAATATACGTCCCCTCCATCTAGGGGAGGGATGTGGATGGCCACCACAAGGTCGTCCGAATAGAGCGGCCCCCCGGGTACTTCTATGGTGCCCGAGAGTTCCTGGCACACCACGCAGTCAGTCATGATCACCTCGTCACCACCCCACTGAGGGCGCCAGCCTCGCTGGCAACTTCGTCTGGACACTTCGCACAATTATTCGTTCTCGAAGGCCCGGTGTCAAGGTACACGGGTGGACAGGAATTGCGGTCCCGTCACCCCGACAAGTTGTCGTAGCGACGAGGTCACTATGGCACACGGCGTACTGATCGTTGGCCGGGAGTCGAGTCTCATGGATATCATCGCAACGTGAGTCAATCATTGATGGATGACGCGTTTAGTCACCACGTCTGGGCGACATTGCGGCTGATTGACGCGTGTAGCGCACTCTCGTCCGAACAACTCGACAACACCTGTGAAGGAACGTACGGATCAATTCTTCAGACGCTTCGCCATCTCGTTGGCGCTGATTCTTACTACCTAACTATCTTGGGCGTGAGCGGCGTGCCACTCGTTGATGAGGACACTGCGGATCTGCTTGAACTACGTCGCTCTATGGAACAATTGGGCACCATGTGGGCGACGTTCCTGTCGCAGGATTTGAGACCTGACGAGGTGATTGAAGAACACGAAGAGAATGGATATGAGCGGCGTGCGCCCGTATCGATTCGTCTGGCCCAGGCGCTCGATCACCGGAGTGATCACCGGAGTCAAATCTGCACGATGCTGACCACGCTGGGCGTTGAAGTGCCAATCATTGACGTATGGGAATATGGAATTGTCATCGGTCGAATCTTCGAAAATATACCCAGCGGTGAGTCCAGTTAGTTTGGCTGGAGAGAACTCAACGAAGAATGGACGACCATGGGCATAGTGCAAAAAGAAACGGGACAGGGCCAAGCCCACCATCACGCGCCAGTGCGCGACTTCGCGGCCGATGCCGGTGATCGAGAACGTACGCCGGACAGCCTCGATCATTGGAAGTGTCTGGGTGTGGGGTGCGACACGAAGTGGGCGTTGGCGCCCGGAGAGAGGCCACGCGGTTAGCTGCCGTTCCAAATTTTCCTAGAAAATTGGATTTAGTACGCGGTGCCACCAGAACCGGAAGTGGTTGTTGTCGTGCCGGAATGGCTACCGGTTCCTCCGCTGGCACCACTTGATCCGCATGCCGTCAACCCGATGCCCGCCAGCGCGACAAACAAAATCGGCGCGGCACGTCGAAAAGCCTTAGCCTTTCCAAGTTCCTTGATCTTCATCATCTAACTGCTCCCACTTGCTGATTGGCAAAAGATTAAGACTCTTTTGGTCCCCCCAACTTGATTACCGCGCGCGAACGCTATATGTTCAGCCCGCGAGCATCTTCAATGGGATTGGCCGTCTTGTAACACTCAACAACTGATTCGAACTGTATCGAGGGTGCCCGACGTGATTGAATAAATCTTGGTGGGCTGACAGTTGCGTATCAATGAAAGTGGCAGTGGAAGGGGGGCAGATGAGGGCGGCATTTAGCTCGCGATGGACCCAAACCCTGCTCGTGCTGACGCTCGCCGTACTCAGTGCCACGAGCGCATTCGGCGACGCCGCGGTCGCGACAAACAGTACGCCGGGGTCGTGGCCATATTCAAATGGCGATCTGTCGAACACCCGCGACGCCGTTGGCTCAACCATCACCTTGGCGAATGTGTCAACGCTCAAGAAGGCGTGGTCCTTCGTACTGAAGGGCACGTCCACCCAAAACGTGGGCGGCTACGGAACGTTGGCGGCAAATCCGATCGTCGTTAACGGCGTGGTCTACATGCAAGACCTCCACTCGAACGTGTATGCGCTGTCCCTGGCGACGGGCAAACTCGAGTGGTCGTATTACGTGAACAAGAAAGAGAAGAGCGGACCTGGACCCAACGGCGTCGCCGTCGTGAACGGAACCGTCTACGGCGCGACCCCCTTCGCCGTCTTCGCGCTCAACGCCATGACGGGTCACCAACTCTGGTCCAATGACAAACTCCTGAAGAAGGGTCAGGGAAGTTTTGGCATTCAGCCACAAGTGGCTAACGGGCGAGTGTACGTGGCGAGCCAGTACGGGCTCGTGCCCGGCGGGGGAGTGCTGCTGGCACTGAACGCGACGACGGGCAAACGCATATGGACATTCAAGACTGTGCCAAAACCGGATGAAGGGACCCAGTCGCTCGGCCTTGGCGCCGGTGGTGCGTGGGAGACGCCGCTGGTCAGTCCCGACGGATCGGTGACCTTCGGCATTGGCAATCCGTACCAGACATTGGCGTCGGCGATATCCACTCCCGGCAAATTGCTCTATACCGACAGCGTGGTCAAGCTCAATGCGGCGACCGGCAAACTTCGCTGGTACTACCAGGGGGTCAGCAACGACTTCAAGGACTACGACATGCAGGCCTCACCAATCTCGAGCACCGCTAACGGTGTGCCGGTCATCATTGGCGGTGGCAAGATGGGAATTGTCTACGAGATGAACGCCGCGACCGGAAAATTGATATGGAAGACACCAGTCGGCACCCACAACGGTCACGACAACGACTCCACAAACGCCCTGAACGGCAATAGCAAGATCACGGTCCCCTATAC
>Ga0182015_10005352_pt1 | contig 13372 bp, 11 predicted proteins | sample 712P3MmetaG_FD_120478 | JGI IMG/M metagenome (GOLD analysis project Ga0182015, IMG submission 120478) | Permafrost microbial communities from Stordalen Mire, Sweden - 712P3M metaG | ecosystem: Environmental > Terrestrial > Soil > Wetlands > Permafrost | place: Sweden: Stordalen | collected...
AAGAAAATCGGATGGAAGGATGCCGTTCGAGGGATCTGGTGCACGCTACGCTATAGTTTCTTCTGATTCGAGCTCCGCGGGCGTTACTGAACAGCTTTCTCTTCAGGCCATCGAGTCATTGCCTACGCGCTGCCGGCAACGTTTTCTCCCGTACATGTACCACGCAAACCAGACCAGACTGCTCCAAAAATAGATTCCACCAGAGAATGGAATCTTCGCTGCCAAAATGAGCAACAAGAGCCCGTCTAAAGCCGCGAAAATGGCTATTGCCAGGCGGGTCCACAACGTCATTTCTTGCTGCTTCTCGAGGCCAAAAATACACACCGAAGCCCAGAGAACCGCGGGAAGTAAAACCACTTCGTCCGGCAACCATGAGTAAGGCGTGGTTAGCACAGATACAACCATGAGCGCCAGTCCATGACGTCGCCAATCCCAATGCAACCGGTTTTTGAAATAGAACCAGAGACCCCAAAGCAAGCCGAGCATCATGGGGATGAATTGCACCCAAAACCAGCGACGGAAAAATAAGAGCCGGAGTACTCCGCTCAAGGCCGGAATAAACTCGTTTCCGATGGAAGCTTGATGAAGCATCTGTCGATAGTCATAAAAAATCGTCGGATGCAGCGCCCACGGGAACGCCGTCACGATGGCCAGTGCGATGGCAAAGCCCAGGGCAGTGGCGCGTTTGTTTCGCGCCACGACCCAGAGCAGGACCACCACCCAGAAAAGCACCAGCAAATGGGGCTTGGCAAATGGCAAAATGAGTGCCGCTCCCGCCGCCAGCGGGTGCTCCGGTTCCCACCAGAGAAAAAGAACCACGCCTATCAAAAGAACGAGACCCATTTGTCCAGCGACCAGGCACGCCGGAACTGGCGCGAATGTGTAACCCACCGCCCAGAAGATGTCTCGCTGAATATTGCTGGTGCCTCCGTACATTCTCCAGCAAAGTCGCATCGCCAGTAGAAGAGATCCCAGCGACAGTGCTATCCACAGCACCCATGCCCAAAACGCATTGAACAAGCCTAATGGCACGACCATAAAAAGTGACCACGGTGGCGTGCGCAACACAAGGGGCCTATCTTCCTTGTATCCCTGTTGTTTTTCCAGTTCGAGCACTGCGTCAAAATCGTAGGGATTTTGCCCATGAAGGAAGAGACGACCCGCCGCCCAATATTGGATCGAGTCGCGCTGGCCAACATTTTCGTGGAGATATTGCCAATGCGAAACAAAAGCGTAGGTCAAAATTGCGGCCAGAGCTATGCGGACAATGGCTTTTGTGGTTTTATCGCTCATGCTCAATCCGTGAGTGTGTAAGCTACCACAATCTTCACGTTCGGTCTGAAGCGAATTAAAACGTAACGTGCGAGTAGACGTTCAACTTACCTTGACCGCAGCGCGGAGTTTATCACGCTAGAGTTGTCGTTCCGGATAATGACCGCGTCATGGATGTGAGCGCCGATCAGTTTCTCGAATTGCATTCTCGCTACTGTACGAAAACGCGGCCAGTATGAGGTGAATTGTCAGTCTGAACAGTACGGTGATTTGACAAGAGATTAAGCGTGATCAGAAATAATCCGAGGACCGGAATGAACATGAGCGCATAGACCGCGTGAACGATCAGCAGCCTGTGGAATGGAGGCACGAACAGGGCGATCAGCGCAAAAGGAAGAGCGCGATTCCGAAGCAGTTTTCCTTCGCTCGCTAATTGGCCACAGATGATCGCAACCGGAAGCAACAGCAAGGACAAGTCGTAAAAAAATAGATGAATTCCTGTCATCAGGGATGCGATTACCGCAGCCGCAAAGGAGTATTCCAAGGCGTCATCACTCCACCGCTTGGCGGTCATCCAGAGCGTGATTCCTGAAAGGGCCGCAATGATGATTAAAATCAGGTATCTGGGAAGCAAAGGGCCGCAGACCAGGTACGTAAACCCGCGTATGTTGGCGGCGTACTGAGTTTGGAAGCCTCCAATAACCTTCTGATAAGTAGGATTGAAGAAGACCCGTGGGTAAGCGCTGAAAACGCCGAATCCTCCGATCGCAACCGAAACCGCAAGAAGAATGGCCCCAACCAGCGCAAATCCCTTGAGGAACGCCCATTGGCGGCGAATGAGAAATACGATGGCGAATGGGATCACCAAGTGATATTTAAACAAACCCAAAGCCAGCACACACCCGGCGGCAGAGTGTTCTCCATTTTTCAGAAGAATGAACCCCAGCGTGTAGATCATTAGCAGGAGCATCGTATCCTGGCCAATCAGGAAGCAGTTCATGGTCGGGCCGAAGGTCAGGAAAAGAACAAGGATCAACGCGGTGTCGACTGGGATTCCGCGCGTATACTGCGTCACGGCCCGGCTCACATGAACTTCCCTCTCAATCAGAATCACAGAACAGGCTAAGAGCAGAAGACTGACCAGCACCCACACGCTATAGGCGGCGCGATAACTCAAATAACTGAACGGCACAAACAGCAAAGCTTCAAAGGGGGGGCGGAGATAAAAGGCATGGATCGCAGCATCCCGCCATTGGTATTGCGCCTGGAGTCGAAGATCGTAAAGTCGGTGGCCCAGTCCGTCGCGCACCATTCGTCCGGCAGCATAGAATTCGGAGAAATCGAGAACCCTTTCTTGACGGTACTTGTCGGCCGGAGAAGTCAGGATCACGAACCCAATGAAGACCGAGATGATAACCAGTACGATGGAAGCGCGAAGGAATCTATCAGCACGTGTCATAGATCAGAAGCCCGGCTGTGGCGTCTTTGGCACCGAATAGGAAGACAACTTCACTGGGTTCTCGTCGGCTTCGAGTAGCCAGACGCGTCGCCCGCTGAAATACCGAATGAGCTCGCTATTCTGATCGCCCATATCGCGTGCCCAAACTACCTTCGACTTGTCGATATCAGCGTGGTTATAAACCCATTCGTCAAAAGGATTGTGCTTCGGTTTGTAGCGGACAATCACGAGCTGATCTCCTGGCAGGCTCTGCAGCTCACGCAGCATAGCGGCGCGTCCAAAGCTCGACGGAGCGGCTTGATCCCAAGCCGGCATATAGAACTCGCCAAGAGGAATGTGGAGCGGAGCCGCGGCAACGCGCAGAAGCAACATCACCACACAAACCATCGGCATCGCACGTGTCAAAAAGACCCCGGTTGGTCCACCGCGCCAACGCAGACCTCGCAATCGTCGCATTGCCAGCAGAACGAACGCAATGAACAAACAGGTAAGGGGCGCTGCGTAATGCGGAGCCGAGAAAGACTCTACTGCCAGCCCCGCCAGCGACGTCGCGAAGACAAGAAGTAGAAAACGGGTTGGCTTGCTTATGTGCCGCCAGGAGAAACCGTAGGGCAACACAAACATGAGCATCAGCAATGGGAAAGTCAGGAGCGGACCCAGAAAAAATCGCCAGATCCAAAGTGTCCTTTCCAGCGTAATTGCCAAGTAGCCAGTTGCCGTGCGGCCCAGCTGATAGCGGTAGAGTTCTCCGCCAACGTAAACGCTTCGTATCACTTCGTGATTGTAGGCCGGTTCGGTTGGTTGTGCTTGCCACAGCAGGTACGGTGCCGCGGCATATGTCGCCCGTTCGACCTGATAGGGCATGTGGAAAGGGCTTCCGGTGACACGCCAGAAATAGAACCCGGTGGCCAACCCGGCGACGGTTAAAACGATGCAAAGCGGGACCACCACCCGGCGCAGCATAATTTGCCACGCCGGTCCGTCTTTACTGAAGATCCACACCAAGAGCGCGAGAGCGACCGGGATGCTGAATACTAATCCCTCATACGGACGGCTGTTGGCAAGAATTGCAAGACCTATTCCCAAGATGAGAGCGTCTCGGATTCGCAGCGAGCGTCGGATGCGCGGCAGGGCGCCGAGCACCAGTGCCCCACCAAGCGCTCCTGTCAAACCTCCCCAGTAGCTATTGACCCAATAGGTCATCGTGCCATAGCGAGCGACCGCCAGCAGCCCACCGAGCAAAGCCCAACCTGCGGGAAGCCACGCTTGCAGCATCCAACAAATCGCGGCGCACATCAGGCCACCGCCGAGCCACGCTCCCCAGAAGGGCCGGCCCCAGACCACCTGCCCGAAAGCCAGCAGCATACCCTGCGCGGGCGGAGCGTAACACTGATAGGTGGGTTTCTGAATAATGCTGAAGCTTTCGAAGTGAACCCACATGGGGTGCGTGGGATTGGTAAGCCGGCCGTGAGCATACGTCTCGGCGGCGAGCAGGTATCCGAACTCGTCGTGCACAATCGGTTCAGGAACGGGGAGAATGGGTAGCACGGCCAGCCGGGCCGCGAGCGTCACCAACCCGACAAGCGCGACGGCGAGGCCGCGTCTCTGCGCCAGTCGGTTAAAGGCCGCTTCCAAGCGCTCGAAAGAATGCGAGCCCGCGTTCGGAAAGATGAGGGCGACCACCAACGCGACCATCACCAAGCCACACTCGATCAGGAGCATCGCTTCAGTCGCTCCACCGCCACTGTTTTCCCAAGTTCATTTCGATCGCTCTTGCGCGGCTTCGGTTGGAAATCCGGCTTGCTCAGAGGGTGGGTATGCAGACAACTTTGGCGGCGTCTCATCAGCCTCAAGCAGCCAGACCCGGCGATCCTTGTAATACTTGAGCAATTCCTTGTTCTCCGCCGTGCCCATATCGCGGGCCCAAACCACTTTTGAGGCGTCGATATCAGCTCCGTTATAAACCCACTCGGCCATGGTATCGTGCGATGGTTTATACCGCACCAGAACCAGTTGCTGCTCCGGCAAGGAGTCTAATTGCGCGAGCAATTTCGCACGCTCCGGGCCCAGTGCCATCCAGTTTCCCGGTGGTGGGGAAGCCGCGAGGTGGTGCACTTCGAAAGGTACCATCAATATCCATATCACCACCAACGCACGTACCAGGAACAATCCGGTTGGCTTGCCCTGCCAGCGCCACACCCACAAGTGCCGCATTCCTTGCATCAGTAACGCTACAATCACAGCAGTCATGGGTGCGGCATAGTGAGCCATGAAGAACACGATGAATTGCGTCCCGAGGAAGCAAGCTGCCCCAGTAATTACGAGCAATCGAACTCGTCGATCCCGCCACACGCAAGGTAGAAAGAAGAGCGGAATGGTAAGCGCAGGACCGATGAAGAACATCCAAAGTCGACCCACTTTTATGAGAATGGTGATCAGCAGGCCGCCGAGAGTACGAGCCTCAAGGTATGGAGGCAATTCGCGCTGAAGATAAAAGTCACGGATCGCCTGGTGATGGTAGACAGGCTCCGGCTTAACATGCTGCCAAAGAAAGTATTGCGCCACGGCGTAGGTATCGCGATTGACCTCATAGGGCATGCGCAAAGGGTTGCCCGTAACGCGCCAGAAGTAATAACCCATCGCGCAACCTACCAGGGCCATTGACAGCGTGAGCGGAATGGCGATGCGGCGTATCAAAACTTGCGCCCGCGGTGCTTTTCTCCCGGCCATCCAAGATAGCAGCAGCGTCACGACGGTCAGGCTAAGGACAAAGCCTTCATAGGGCCTGGAATTGGCCACAATGGCGATGCCCAACGCCATGATGAGTGTGTCGCGGACACGCTGCCGACGCATAATCCGCGGCAGCGCTCCCAGAATGAGTGCGCCCCCAGTGGCCGCCACGGCCCCACCCCAATAGCTGTCATCCCAATAACTGAATACTCCGAAGCGCATGAGCGGCAGCAAGCCTCCCAGCAAAGCCCACGTCGGCGGCAGCCATGCCTGAAGCATCCAGCAAATCGCGGCGCACATCGCTCCTGCGCTGAACCACACGCCCCAAAATGGATGGCCCCCGATAAGCTTGCCGGCAGCCATAATTAGTCCCGGCAATGGTGGATACATGGAGGCATACGTCGGCTGGAAAATGATATGGAAGCTTTCAAAATGAACCCACATGGGGTGAGTCGGGTTGGTAAGTCGCGCCCTGGCAAACGTATCGGAAGCGAGAAGAAAGCTGAACTCGCCGTTCACGAAAGGTAAGGGAACAGGCCAAACGGGTAACAGCGCGGCCCTCAACGTCAGAGCTGCAACCCCGCAAAACAAAATACTTGCCTTTCGATTCCGGGCAAGCGGTTCTAGCGCTCTCTCGATTTTGCGAAAGAAATTTGAGCCGAGCTGGGGATAGGTAAACGACAACAACAGCGCGAGAGAAACGAGCAAACTCTCGGGTCCTATAAGGCTCACAAGGCTATACATCTATTTTTGGGCTCACGCTAGTCGGGATGTAATCTCCGGACAGAATCAAGCCAGGAGGTTAACCATCCTGTGTCCCATTGGTAACTCTTCGTCCAATTGTCTGGGACGTACCAGAGCCTTTGCAGTGCATTCCAATAGCGAGCTCGAACCACCGGATCGTCCGCAACGTCTTTTAAGTCCGGCGACGTAACGATGAAATCGCTCGGCGGCTCTTGGGGTATACGATAACTGTATCCGTATCTCCACTGGATGGTGTTGATGGCACAGTCCCAATAGGCCCTCGCAATCCTCTCCTCTGCAGCCCTCTTTTCCGCCGGCCATGAGTCGGGCACATACATAAAATCCGCCGGCATGTTCGTACGCAGCCGATAGATCGGTTGGGTGGACTCCTGAATGAAGAATCCGCCCCCAACCAACAGAACCACGAAGATCAGCAGCTTTCCCATGACAGTGTCGCCGCTTTCCGAGCCGGCGGCGCAACCCAGTCTCAGTCGGGGCTTTCCTGGTTTTTCCCGAACTCAAGAGAATGGAACGATCGCCGCATCTTGATTCTTGAGGGAGGGCAGGGCTCAAATATTTGGTGTCTCCTTGCCCGCCGGGCCCAAAGGAGCCTCTGCCGTCCTTTCAAACATCACACTCACCTTATCACTGTAGATCACCTTCCACCGGGGGTCGTGCTCCAGTACGTAAGTGAGCGGTTCCGTTGGTGGAAATAACACGTAACGTATGCGGTACTTATCGAGAAGAGACTGCGGTTGCTTCAATGCCAATAGGTCGAGGTAGTCTTGAAGCACACCCGCATACTCAAAGATGTCGACACGGCTGTCGACGAACATTTTCAGATCCCTATCGTTCCAGCCGAGGTAACCTCCCCACAAATAAAAGTTCAGCATCCGGCCGTCGGGAGGATGGGCTTTGAGGAACGAGACGGCTTCAGCCGGATACATCTGTGCTACGGAACGCTCCAGGACCGCCGAGTTCGGATGGTAATAAACCATGGCACCGAGCAGCAGCAATATCACGAAAACGTTAACGACAGGGGTATCGGCCTCGGGACGATAAGGCGGCATGAAATCCATTAGCTTTGCCATGAGCGGCGCAGCGAGCACCGCCAGCAAAAATAGAAAACGGATGTAAGTAAGCCCACTGTACAGAGCAAACAGCAGCAATCCTAATTCGGTCAGAGTCCAACGGCGGTTGCGCAGTAGTGCACTCAAGAAAAATCCGATAAGGACAAGCAGCACCAGCTTGCCTCGCGAGTCGTGGAAATCCACCGACACCCATTCGGCAACGTGCGATATGTTGAGTTTCTGGTGGAAGGCGAGATCGAAAGGGTACAGCACCAGCCGAGCTCCGAAAGGGTTCACGAAAAGCGCAGCCACGCTAGCTAGCCCGGTAATCAATAGCTTTCGAAACTGCGCCGGGGTCCACGCCTCAGCTTCCACCCGCCCCCATTTTCCTTTCACCAGACCAGCCGCCGAAATTATGCCGAAGACAATCAAACCCAGGGACCACGATCCGTGGGTGTTTATCCAAAGGCAGAACAGTGGCGGAATCAGCCACAGCGGGGCGGTTCCTTTCTGGCGAAAGCGTTGCAGGATGATCAACAGAATTACCAGATATAAATATCCGAATAAGACGGTGCGCGGCCCGAAGGAAACTGTGGCGAGAAAGACGCAAACAGAACAGGCCGCTACGGAGGCCTTGAAGTTCCTGGTTTCCTGATAGCAGAGGTATAGCAAGCCCAGAAAAATTAGCACGATCACCGCGATGGTCAGGCTCTTGATGCCGACCAACCCCGCAGCTCGCCAAGCCAGATAGTAAGGAACCTCAGCCAGCCATTCGTGATTGATCCAGGGCGCGCCAGCCACAGTAAACGAGAACATGTCTTGACGGGGCAGTTGATGATGCTGAAGAAGGTATTCGGCGTTGCGCAGGTGCCACCAGATATCGGGGTCCTGTATGCCCTTGTTCTCCATCATGAACGCAAGGGACACCAGCAGCGTAGTCAATACGACGATGAACGAAAACGTCTTCCGAAACCACCCTCCGCTTGCGGGCTTGGGGGGCCCTTCCGGTACCGGGGATAAGGGTGTTGAGACCGCTCCTCCATTTACTCCTGTGCCGCTGCCAGCCTCTCGGCTCTCGAGTTGTTCCGTAGGTCGCATCCGTTAGAGCAGCCAACTTTTAGTTCCTACTCAGCAATTACCAGGCCAATGGGGATGTACTTCCTATTTTTGGCCGCAATTCAGGCTTCCAGATCGGCCATTCTTGACGGCTATTTTCCGCCTATCGTAAAGCAGCGCGCAGAGTTCCTCACCCTTAACAATGGACTACATTTGCCGAATGAGTGCAACATATTTCAGCTCTATTTGGTGTAGGCAGACATTGTTCCAGGTTACGAAGGTTATTTAGTGTTGCTTTTTGGTCTGACATTTGCTATTAACTTGTGACTGGGTCGTCAACATCCTCCCTGACCCCGACTCCCTTTAGTAACACGTGTGGCGTTACGTTGGTTCCCCCATTTTCCTAGCTTTTTCTTGTGGCACTAACTGGAACGCTTTTGCCGGCGAAAGGCACAGGCAAACTTGCAGTGGAGGAGAAGAGTTGCCAAATTCAAATGATCGTGTGAAGCGCATACTTCTGGTCGATCGGGATGAAGCATTTGGTCAGGTGCTGCAGCAGGTTTTAGGGGCCGGTTATGCGGTCCGGCGCGCTGCCAGCGTGGAAATAGGAATTAGTCAGCTGGATGCCAGAGAGCTGGATGTGGTTCTGCTCAATCTGGATCTGCCGGCTGATAGTGCCACTGCACAGGGTTCCAGCGCGTTGCTGCTAGCAGCCGCCGAACGAGCTGTTGACCTGCCGGTAATCGCCTATGGTTGGGATAAGCTGCGGCAGCGAGGCACGGAAGCGCTGCAACAGGGCGCAGTTGATTTCCTCGAGCATCCACTGGATGTTCAGGAACTGAAGTTTGCTTTGGACGCGGCCTACCGTCGCGCCGCTCTGGCACGAGACCTCACGGAAGCTCAAAACCTTCTGCCTTCGGCACACGTTGAGGGACTGTTGGGAAATTCGCAGGCCATGGGCCAGGTCAACGAAGTCGTTCGCAAAGTTGCCGGAGTGTTCACCAATGTTCTGATCACGGGCGAGAGCGGCACCGGTAAGGGCGTAGTCGCGCAAGCCATTCATCGGCTGAGTCAGAGAGCGAATCGCCCCATGATCGCCTTCTCACCCTGTTCGTTCCCTGAGTCTTTGATCGAAGATGAATTGTTCGGCCATGAGAAAGGCGCGTTCACTGGCGCGGCGCAGATCCGCAAAGGTCGTTTCGAGGAGGCCCGAGGCGGAACCGTTTTCCTCGATGAAATCGGCGATCTGTCGCTGCCCTTGCAATCCAAGCTTCTGCGCGTCCTGCAGGAGCGCACCGTGGAACGCCTGGGCTCTAACGTTGCACACCCGATTGACGTTCGCGTGATTTGTGCCACCAGCCGAAATCTGGAAAAGATGGTACAGGAGGGCACGTTCCGGGAAGATCTTTACTTCCGCATTTCGGTCGTAAGAATTCAGCTGCCGTCGCTCCGGGAACGCGGCAGCGACATTCCTCTTCTCGCGGAATATTTCCTGCGCATGTTCGCCAAGACTCACAACAAGCGCGCTCGATCTTTGACTCCCGGATTCTTGAGCGCTCTGGCCATGCACAATTGGCCGGGCAACGTCCGCGAGTTGCAGAACGTCATCGAACGCAGTCTGGTTCTGGCTGACAATCAGGAATACCTGACCGTCAAGGATCTGCCGCCGGAGCTCAGGGGGCCAGTGCTTGGCGACGATATTTTGGCGGGCAGCAAATCGTTTCACGTGGCGATCCGCAGCTTCAAGCGCGAACTTGTGCGCTCGGTACTGGGCACGCATTCGGGAAATAAATTGAAAGCGGCCCGAGAATTAGGCATTAGCCGGTGCTACCTGCATCGCCTGCTGAAGCAACTCGAAATTGAGGATGTGAACCTGGCCGAGATGGAATCGCCCGAGGAGTTCGAAGAGGCGATGCCGGAGCGGCGGCCCCATTTGGTTGGCAACGAGGGGTTGGCGCTTCGTTCTCAGGCTGCTCGATTTGGTGGAGGTCCCTCGATTGTTAATTTGTGAGAATAAACTGCGCGCGTAGTTGAGCCGGCATGGAAAGGAAAAAACTCATGAAGACCCCACTCATGAAAACGCGACTCGGAAAAAAGCTGCGTAACGAAAGCGGACAGGCGCTGATCATCACGATTATGTGCTTGACGGTTCTTCTCGGCTTCGTGGGCTTCGCGGTGGATCTCGGATACATGTTCTACGTCAAGCGGGAATTGCAAACCGCCGCCGACGCCGCCGCCTTGGCCGGGGCTTCAACCTTAACCACCAACGCCCCTGCTCTTGCCACCGTTAAGGCCGCGGTCGCTAACGATGCAGCGTTAAACGGCGTGACCAATGGATCGAACGGACTAACGGTTAGCGTCACATGGCCCTACACGCCGCAGAGCATGTGCTCAGGGTGCACCGCCAACAATTTTGTGGAAGTAACTGTTTCGCAGACACAGCAGACCGGTTTCATGTCTCTGTTCGGCACGAATCCAACGACCGTCGCCGCCAGGGCAGTCGCCTTTGCGCAAAATAGTCCGGGCTGCATGTTCGCCCTCAATCCGGCCGCGACCCCGGGGTTTACCTTGAACGGCTTACTCTTGGCCGTGAACGCGCCCACTTGCGCGATTTACATAGACTCCACCGGTAGCACGAACGCCTTGAGCACCCCCGGTTTCCTCGAGTCGCTGACGGCCAAGTCCATTGGCATAGTGGGCAACCCCGGCTATAGCGCCGGCGGTTTTAGTTCGATTTCCCCACATCCGGTGGGGGGAATGGTTCCCGTCGCTGATCCGCTGGCCTATTTAACGCCTCCCGCAACGGGCGCGTGTCTACCCTCTCACACCGCTTATGTGGCAGCTGCGGGCGCCACGATAAGCCCCGGCAATTACTGCGCGTGTCCCACGGGGTCCTCCACCTGTACTCCCGGCGCGCCTGCTATTACAGTAAGCGCCGGGGGCGTTACATTCAGCCCGGGCACATACATTTTGAATGGCGAGGGCTATGCCACTGGGGGCTTGAAGATAAACGCCGGCAGTTTTAGCGGGAGTGTGACTGGAAACGGCGTTACATTCTACCTCTACAACGGCGCGACATTCGCCATCAGCGGCGGCCTCAGCGGTTTCACTCCGAGTCTCACCCTTACCGCTCCCGGCCCTGCGGGCCAGTACCCAGGCATCCTCTTTTATCAAGACAGGGCCGACAACGGGTCCGCCACGATTGGTGGCGCGCCCGGAACCACTTCTATTTTTAGCTTCCTGACCCTCGCGGGGGCCATTTATCTCCCGGCCGGGAGTCTTACGTTTCCATCTGGCATCAGTGTCACGACACTACAAAACAACACGATTCTTGTGGCCAACACCATGCAGTGGGTCGGCTTTCTTGGTCTGTTTCAGGACTATGACAAGGCCACAGGTTCCGGGGGAATTTCGCCGATTAAGACGACCGTGCTGACGGAGTAGAGCGGGGGAACTCATGAAAAAGCCGAATGCATCCATTGTTTGGGAACAGCGAAATACCAGGCTCGCGCGCCGCCTCACGGCACGCTCCGATGCCGGACAAGCGCTCGTGGAAGCCGCCCTGGTTTTGCCTTTCTTCTTTCTGTTGATCCTCGCCTCCTTGGAAACTGGGACCATAGCCTATAACGCGATTGAAGTGGCAAACGCCGCTGAAGCTGGCGCTCTGTTTGCCTCGCAGAGTCGGGCCAATGCTGCCAATACGACGGGAATTCAGCAGGCAGCAACCAACGACGCGTCAAACGTGTCCAGCATTGTAGCCGCGACGCCGACCACCACCTGTGCCTGCCAGAACTCGTCGGGAACTCTTACTAACCTGCCCAGCTGCGCGGCGAGCAGCACTTCCACTTGCGCTGTCGGGTCGCAAGTTATCGAGTGGGTGAATGTCGTTACTACCGCGACCATACATCCCCTGTTCCAGTTCCCGGGAGTTCCGACAACCCTAACGCTGCACGGAAGCGCCACCATGAGAGTAGCGCAAAATTAGAGCTTGGCAATGCTTGAGTCGGCAATGCTTACGATGATTTGATCGACCGGAGTGATTGAAATGCTGAGAGTCTCCGTTGGCAGGATCGGATTTGCTTCGCAAAAGACGCCGGGGCTTCGGCCACTGTCCCGCGGTCGCGGCACGCGTGGCCAGGCCCTTATCGAAATTCTTGTATCCCTGATTGTGTTTATGACCATGCTGTTGGCCGTCATACAGATGGGCTTGGCGGCTTACTCCTACCACTTCATCTCCGAGGCGGCGCGCGAAGGCGCTCGCTGGGCAATGGTTCGGGGGTCGGCATGCACGAGCTTCACCAGCGCATGCCCAGCCACCACGGCCCAGATCCAGAGCTACGTCACGGGTCTCGGGTATCCAGGGATCAATACCGCCCCGAGCGCAATGACTGTGACTGCGAGCTGGTGCGGCCCCGTCAGCTCGACTCCGCCCGCCTGCAGCACTGGTACGAATGCACCGGGACAAATAGTACGCGTTGCCATCCAGTATAAATTTCCCGTCGGAATCCCGTTTGTCCCGGCCAGCACCATAACCATGAACGTCATGTCCCAGATGGTGATTTCGCAATGAGCCTGCGTTGCTGCGTAACGTTGTTGCGTAACATGGGTGAATCAGCCGCGGCGGCGCGAGATTTTCTTGAGTGTGTTGGAAGACGGTTCGAGCGGAAGTTCTCAAGACCGCAACATAGATGCGATAAAACATAACTGAGCTGGAGGGTAGTGTTCATGCAGGCTGAAAGCTACGAACCGCAGATTGATCTTGCCGCGCTGGAAGCCAATTCCCACGCCAAGCGCCGCCGCCGACCCGCATTTGGAGCCCTGGTCTTGGTGCTGGCGGTGTTCGCCTTGATCGTGATCAAGTACCGGACGTCCTGGTTCGATTCTCTGAGTTTCAATGGCTCATCGACTGAGACCAGCTCATCTGCGTCGGACGGAACGGCGCCGTCGGCAGCAGCTCATACCCCGTCTCGAAAGGGCAGCGTAAAACAGCACGCACAATCCGTGCCTGGAGACGCGGAAGCGGAAGCGGCAGCACCGCCTT
>Ga0182015_10005353_pt1 | contig 13370 bp, 8 predicted proteins | sample 712P3MmetaG_FD_120478 | JGI IMG/M metagenome (GOLD analysis project Ga0182015, IMG submission 120478) | Permafrost microbial communities from Stordalen Mire, Sweden - 712P3M metaG | ecosystem: Environmental > Terrestrial > Soil > Wetlands > Permafrost | place: Sweden: Stordalen | collected...
GCCTACTGGCTGGGACTTTGCATGGTCGGGCTGATGGGCATGGGCTATTACTTCAGCCGTGGCATACCGGATTTACAGCACGATCCAGCGGGATTGATGCTCGCTCCTGCTGTCTTCGCGTTTGGCCTGGTCGCCTTCGGCTTCCTTGGCATGGGTCCGGTCACGATTGCCGTGGATTCCTACGGGCCGGTCACCGACAATGCTCAATCCGTCTACGAGTTGTCGCTGATCGAAAATGTCCCCGGCATCGAAGCTGAGCTGAAGAAGGACTACAACATCGTCGAGGTGAAGTTCGAACGCGCAAAACACCTGCTGGAAGCCAATGATGGAGCCGGCAACACATTCAAGGCTACGGCAAAGCCGGTGCTGATCGGCACAGCTGTGGTCGGCGCAACCACGATGATTTTCTCGATCATCATGGCCCTCACCGGCGGACTGACCCACGACGTCGCGAACCTCTCTCTGCTGCACGCGCCATTCCTGCTCGGGTTGATCACCGGTGGGGCGATGATCTACTGGTTTACAGGCGCTTCCATGCAGGCAGTCACCACCGGCGCTTACCGCGCGGTCGAGTTCATCAAGGCGAATATCAAACTGGAAGGCGTGGAGAAGGCATCGGTCAGTGACAGTAAAAAGGTGGTAGAGATCTGCACAAAGTACGCGCAGAAGGGCATGTTCAACATCTTTCTCGCCGTCTTCTTCGCTACCCTTGCGTTCGCATTCATTGAGCCGTTCTTCTTTATCGGCTATCTGATCTCGATTGCGATCTTCGGCCTGTACCAGGCCATCTTCATGGCGAATGCCGGCGGCGCATGGGACAACGCGAAGAAGGTCGTAGAGGTCGACCTGAAACAGAAGGGAACACCTCTGCACGATGCAACCGTGATCGGAGACACCGTGGGCGATCCGTTCAAAGACACCTCGTCGGTGGCAATGAACCCGATCATCAAGTTCACCACCTTGTTCGGATTACTTGCTGTCGAACTGGCAGTGACGCTCAGTTCGAACAATCCGCTGCTCACACGAATCCTGGCAGTCGCTTTCTTCCTGGTATCGGTGTACTTCGTGCGGCGATCGTTCTATGGAATGAGGATTGACACCAGGGCAAACTAGCGGATTTCCGTCATGCCAAAAAGAAAGGTCGCCCCGAAACGGGCGGCCTTTTCTATGCACACCAGGTCGGCGCCCACTCACCTGCTGTGCACCGTCACGTTCGTGATGGCGCCGCTGGTCCTCAAGTAAGACTGCTTTGCGCCGAAGACGGCGTCCGCCTGGACGGCCAGTCCTGGACGGCCAGTGCTGGACGGCCGGTCCTTGATACCCTCAAATCATGATCAAGGGCATTACCTTCATTCGCCCAGTGCACTCTCCCGCTCACTTCGATGAGTTGGTGAGCTTCTTTTCCGCGCTGGGCTTCGAGCCGGGACGCGGCTGGGACGAGCCGCCACGAAGCCCGGGTTCGGCCAGCCGGGGCCGTCCGTTTTTGGCGCCCCTCGGCAATTTGGAATTCGTCGACGGCATACCACCGACCCCCGGCACAGACCTCTTGATCGAAGTCACCGCTCTCGACACGATCCATCAGGTCGCGCAACGTTGGCTTGAGACAAAATCCGCCACCGGCGCGGTGGGACCCCACATCACCGCCATCGAAGACACCCACTGGAAATCTCGCCTCTTCACGGTCCAGCCTGTTCCAGGCTTCTCCGTTGCGTTTTGGGAATGGCAGAACCCATTCCGCGGCAAGGTCATTGCGCTCGAAGGCGACCTCAGCGCGCAGGACATGAGCTTCGCCATCGTCGTCGCCCGCTGGAACGCCGTCATCACCGAGCGCCTGCTCCAGGGAGCTCTCGATGCTCTGCTGCGCAGTGGCGCTCAACGCAAGCACATCGAGATCGTCCGCGTCCCCGGCTCCTGGGAAATCCCCGCCACCGCCCGCCAGCTCGCCGAAACCCACAAGTTCGACGCCATCATTACTCTCGGCTGCCTCATTCGCGGAGAAACCGCCCACTACGAAGCCATCTACAACGAAGTCGCCCGCGGCATCGGCCAGTCCCAGCAGGATACCGGCATACCGCACTCCTTCGGTGTTCTCACCTGTGAAACCCTGGAGCAGGCCCTCGACCGCGCTGGCCTGAAGAGCGGCAATAAGGGATTCGAAGCAGCCGCAGCAGCCATCGAAATGGCGTCTCTGCACCGTAAAATCGCTCAGGAATCGTCGGAGTCGCGAGCATGACGCTCGTCGGCAAACGCCGCAAATCCCGGGAACTCGCCATGCAGATGCTTTTCCAGGCCGATGTAGGCCGGCAAACTCCCGACGAAGTCCGCAAGACCTTCTGGCAGGCGCGCGAAGAAGCCGATCCTGACACGCGTTGCTTCGCCGAAGATCTCTTTCGTGTCGCCACAGCGCGCGAATCCGAAATCAGCGCGCTCCTTGAGCAGCACTCGAAGAACTGGCGGCTAACCCGCATGCCCGCCGTCGATCGCAATCTGCTGCGCATGGCGGTCGCCGAGCTCCTCGGGTTTCCCCGCACTCCCGCCCCCATTGTCATCGACGAGGCGCTTGAGATCGCCCGCCGCTACTCGGCTCCCGAATCCATCGATTTTCTCAACGGTGTACTCGATGCAATTGCCAGGACCCGGCAGTAAGTCGAACCTGATCGCGCTATTCTGACCGCACTATGAAGCTTCTCGCCTGGCTGACGGAAACCTTTATCGCGACCTTCGGCATCACGCGCCCGCGGCCCGAGCAGCAACGCACCGCCCAATTCCTCATCGGAGGATTCCTGCTCGCCGTCATCCTTCTAGTCGCCGCCGTCACCACGTTTCTTCTCTTCGAAATTCACGCGGGACATTAGCAGGCATCGGAGTTCTCAGGCATTCGCCTTTGTAAACGAGTAATACCGCCGCCAGCAATTGCCGCAACGGACAGCGCGCAGCCTGAAGACAGCGAGCACGCTGTCGAGCCACTCCGGTTCGGCCGACTTGAATTCGATGGAGCTGCAAAGCGGACATTTCCTTCGCACCCAGAGCAATCGCGGAATTATAGGTGGCCAGTTGAGTCTTACGCTGCTCATATAGATCTCTCTGCGCGCTACGATGTGGCTGCATCGCCCGCGCTTGAATTGCCGTCCAGCCAGGATAGAAGTTCACGGATGCTGCCGGTCGCGAGAGCCACGCACGAGTCTCCTGCTCCGTAATAGAGATAAATCGTGTCGCCGTCCGTACCAATCGTCTGGCCACAGGGGAACACGACGTCTTTGACATCTCCACCGCGCTCATAGGGACTTTCGGCGCCGAACATCCACGAATCCCCCCGTTGCAGGCAAATCTCCGGGTTGTCCAGATCGAACAGAGCAAGACCGATCCGATAGAGACTGCCGGACGCCGTCTGGCGGACGCCGTGATAGAGCACCAGCCAGCCTTTCTCGGTTTCAATCGGAGGCGAACAAAGACCGATCTTGTTCGCGTCCCACCAACCACCGCGACGCGCCTGGAGCATGACTCTGTGATTGCCCCAATGGCGCAGATTGGGCGAATAAGAAATCCACATGTGAGCACCAAGCGTGGTCATCGGTCGATGGATGAGAGCCCAGTACCCGCCGACTTTCCGTGGTAACAGAGCCGCGTCCTTGTCCTCCGGCGGCATGATCACGCCGTAGCGTTCGAAGCTCCTGAAATCTCTGGTGAGTGCGAGCGAGACGCCCGGACCACCGCGGGCGAAGGAGGTATACGCGACGGCGTATTGCTCCAGCTCGGGGACATAGGTGATGCGAGGATCTTCGATTCCCCAGATTTCCTCGGGATACTTTACCGGATCTGCCGGAAACGTCGGCGTGGCGTCGATACGCCATCCATCGATTCCGTTCGCCGAACGAGCCACAGTCAAATGTGACAAGCCACGCCGGTCTTCCACTCTGCACAGCAGCAGAGTATCGCCATCAGGCAGGCGCACCGCGCCCGCATTGAAAACGCTGTTGACCGGATAGGGCCAGTTATCCCGGCTGAGGATCGGATTGCCGGAATAACGAGTGAACAGCGCACGCTGCGGATCGACATCGCGGGCTTGCCGATCGCTAACATCGTGTTCTGACTGTACAGAGGGGAGAAGAATGGGAGTCAAAGGGGAACGCTCATTTCCTGGTTCAGGTGGCTGGTAACTGACCCTTCTATGCTTTGCATATCGAGAAGAGCCATCAGGAACGAAAGGGTGGATTCCGCTCCCTGGTTTTCGTTTACGCGATCAGGATGGAGGCCGTCCCTGCACCCTCCCGTCGCGCTATCGTAAAGGGGAACCTGCAGGTCGTTTTCTCCCAGGAACCAGCGGAAGACAGACCACGCTTCCTCCACCCAGAAGCTTTCTCCCGTCGCCCGATAGGCCTGAAGACAGGCGGCAACGGTGGCGCAGGCTTCGACCGGCTGTTGATCGAAGCGAGCCTTGTCCTTTCCCTCCGCGAAGAATCCCGCGGAGCCGATCGGGACAAATACCTGATCGTTTTCCCGGTGTTGCTCGGCGACCAGCCACTTCAGAGATTCACAACCGACATCGATCATCCTTTGGTTCCTGCCGTGCCATCCAGCAAGAATCAGCGCCTGGGACAAGCGCGCGTTGGAATACGCAAGGCTCTTCTCGAACCACTGCCAGCTCTGCGAATGGGTGCGCTCATAAAGATCCAGCAGCCGGTTCGCGAGCAGATTACGGGTCCCCTTAATAATCCTGTCTCCCGGAAACCGATCGAGATATGCCTGCATGCCCAGAACCGAGAAGGCCCAGGCGCGAGGACTGCTGAAGGTGAGAGTGGCCGGAACGGCAGCTTCGAATAACTGCCCGCTTGCGCCTCGCATCCCCGGATCCGCAGAACGAGCAAGAACCGTTCCAAGGGCCCACAGGGCGCGGCCATGACTATCTTCCGACCCGGTGCTTTCCTGCCATTGGCGATCATAACCCAGGAAATTTCTGAATCGGCCGGCCTGGCTATTAAATGCCAGCTCAAGAAAAGCCAGGTAACGCAGGGAAAGATTCGCGGTAACTTCACTGCAAGATGCAGAGGACGCCTGCAGCAAAACAGTTACGATCAGGGCGCGGGCATTGTCGTCGGTCGTATAGCCTTCCTTGCAGTTCGGCACTGAAAAGACGGCATGCTGCAGAATTCCTGTGTCATCCGTCATGTGCCTCAGATGAGTCAGATCAAGGGCTGGCAACTCATCCGTCGACCTGGCTGCGAGGATATCCTGCAGAGATGGCCGTGGCCGCAGGATACGTTCGGTGCGCGCACGCTGGAAGCTAGCCATATAAGCCTGGGCAGTCCGCTGCCACGTCGTGCCACGCGAATGGAGATATGCCCGCTTCCGCATGGTATGCCGCTCGGCGTCGTTGTCCAGCAACCGGATTGCAGCCTCGGCAATTGCCGCCGGATCGTCGAAGGGAACAAGGATGCCGCGACCATCCGCAAGCAGTTCCTGCGCGTGCCAGTAGGGCGTGGAAATGATCGCTTTGCCGGCGCCCAGCGCAATCGCCAGCGTGCCGGAGACAATCTGGGCTTCCTGACGGTAGGGGGTGATATAAATGTCGGCGGCGCCGACATGCTCCACCAGTTCTTCCGCGCTGACAAAGCGATTATTGAAAATCACCTGGGAGGAAACGCCTAACTCGACGGCCAGCGCCTGCAATGTCTCCCTGTAACGCTCGCCTTCCCGCCGCCGCACGTGAGGGTGCGTCGCTCCCGAAACAATGTAAGTCACGTTCTTATGCCTGCCGAGGATCGCAGGCAGAGCGCGGATGACGTTTTCAATTCCCTTGTTGGGCGACAGCAATCCGAATGTCAGCAGGACGGACTTACCCTGGGTGTTGAACAGATCCTTGTAGTAGTTTGGATCGGTGAACGCGAAATCCGGCACGCCGTGGGGAATCAGATCGATTTTTTCGAGAGGGATGCCATACACGCTCTGCAGCAAAGCAGCAGCGAGATCACTCATCACAATCAGACGATCGGAAAGATGGGCGATCTCTTCGAGTACGGTGCGCTGGTTCAAGTCTGGCTCGCGCAGAACCGTGTGGAGCGTCGTCACCAGCGGCATCTTTAATCTGCGGAGCAGTGCCAGGATGTGGCTCCCCGCCACCCCGCCAAAAATGCCATATTCATGCTGGAGACAGACCAGGTCGTTCCCGTTGAAATTGAGAAACTCGGCAGCCCGCTCGTAGGATGCGCAATCCTCCTGCTCAAGTTCCATGCGCACACGGTCGGGATACTCGTACTTTGATTCTGGATCGTTGACAGGTATCGCGAAAAGGCGAGCGCTGCCGTATTCGGACGCGATCGCCGTGCACAGGTCGGTCGTAAAAGTCGCAATTCCGCATTGGCGCGGCAAATAGTTGCCGATGACCGCAATGCGCGTGGGCAGAGCCAGGGGCGAACTCCCTGCTATTGCCGAAGGCTGAACAGGTAACATAGTCGAAAACCCGTCCACCCCGAGATGAAGCATCTCCGAAAGAGTCATCGATCCGGCGCGCCGTGCGCATTGTTCAAATGCATGCGGGAAAGCAGGGAGTGGGGCCCGCTGTAAAAAAACTCCAGGCCGATGTTTGCGCCCACATATCCCAACATGGTGTGGTTCCCGATCCGCAGCGCATCCTTTGCGTCATAGCGGCTGGGGTACCATCCGTACACCGCCGTCATCGAACCCGCATAGGGCGCGATGAGCGCAGGCAACGAGAAGGTCCGGTGACCATCTTCGCCGCGACGCGCCGTCAGCGTTGAAAATACCGCATGGCGAAGTCGCGGAATCACGCCTGTGCAGTCGCAGTGGTAATACAAAGCGTCTTCTCTGAAAGCTTCTGACAGCCCATAACGTGTCGTTGTGCTTACCAATTCGATGCCGAAGTCGGACCCGAATCGCCGGCTGTAGCCCTCGACACCCTGCTTCCACTCCGGAGGCGAGTTATCCTCCTGATCGATTCCGGCCCCGAACAAGGCGACGCCGACGGGATAGGGACCGAACGCATCGAAAGAATAGTTAAGAACCTTCGTCATCTCCGTCGGACGAATGTAGCTGAGGTCTGGCTGCGCCGGGCTTGTGCCTACGACTGTTGCGGATAGATCTCCGGCGTCGAGCGACGGCTGCGCTCCTGCCAGTATGGGCAGGCCCGCAAGGGACGTGCTGACGAGTAACGGGAGGATGATGAGGCGAAGCTTCATCGCGGCATTCTCCCTTCCTCGTCCCTGTAGCCGAGTCTGTCACACTCGCGATAGATAAAGATGGTCACTTTTGCTCAGAGAGCGAAGGACGGCCCTTTGCGATGCCGGACACATCGGCGCATCCGCTTCGCCTCTCGCTGACCCGATTCTGGGCGTGTGGGTGCGCCTAAGTTGTTCGCTGATGGCCCCGCGATGGTTTCGCCACTCTGGCGGTGGCTCGCTTCAGCGGAATACCTTAGGCCAGCTTCTTCAGCTCGGGATATCTTTTGTAAATTCGCAGCTGATCCTCAGGGGTCAACTGACCCAGCCGGATCGGCTTGTCCTGGGGTCGTCTGCCCTTCTGGTTCAGCACGTTCATCAGGCTCCATTCGCGCTGCAGATCCTCAGGTTCGTGCGCCGGCAAATCATACCTGGTAAAGTCGATCACCATCGCAGGACTGTCCGTTGTCCAGTCATTGAGCAGAGCCAGCCGAAACTTCTGGTTCATGAACCACCGGATTTCCAGTTCCTTCTCTGAACCGGGTGCCCCGGTTCCCTTCGCATCGAACCGGTAATCCAGCGACGCATTGTCAGGTGTGTGCTTCCGCCACTCCATCCCGAACGCCCCCTCCGTCATCACGCGTGTGTCCGGCCAGCGCTCCCTGACCGCCTGTAGCCACCAGGTAAGGTCCTTATCATGGCCGACCGATACCTCCCAGATTCCGGTTACCCAGCCAAAACCATTCAGATCGTCGCCCTTGTCAAAATGCATCGCGGTCGTGTCCATCATCTCCCTGTGGCCCACGCTTTCTCCCAGATTTCCTACGGACTCGATAGGGCCCACACCCAGGCGGCTGTTGAACCCGCCCTCAAAGCCGTTGCGACGGGCTGCCAGAAAATCGCACGTCCACCCGTCGAGGCAGACGCAGTCGATAAAGTCCGCCGGCCCCTGAGCCGGTTTCAGGTAGTGCTCGCGACTCGGGTAGTAGGGATAGCAGATGCCGCCGTCGCCATCTCCGTGGTCGATGCCGTGCTGGCTCCAGATCTGTCCCTGGCACACATGAATGCCCTCTTCGGTGGCGAGGAAGCGCTGATTCTCCGCATCCATGAAACCGGCGACAACGCACTCCGGACGATATCTGTTGCCCACCATTTCCGAAATCGATTGAAAAGCCTTGTGAATCGTCACGCGGATTTCTTCGCGCCTGCTAAACATAGGCGCGAAATAGCCGCCGGGAATGAAGGTGATCTCGTCGCCGTATCGTTCATGATAGGAAGCGAGCAGGCGGCGCGCATCTTTGTATTGCTGGCGCGTGTCGTTCAGAGCCAGCCAGCTGATTGCCCAGGTCATTCTGCCGTCGGGACATCCGCGAGCAAAGGCTTCTCGCCGCGAGCGAATATGGTCCGGACTGTTATCCGCCGCCTCGTCCTCGCCGATCGAACGGAGAGGAGTTACCTCGATCTGGTTGACTCGCACGACCGAGACATGGGTCACGAATCGGCCTTGCAGAGGCGGCGTGCCTGCGCCCCAGGCCAGCGTACTATTTCCCGGCGGTGCAAGAGCCAGAGTGGCCGCGGAACCTGCCGCCCTGCTCAGGAATTCTCGTCTGGTCCACGAATGATCCACTGTCTTCCTTCCATATCCCGCAGCCTGCTACGAAGAGCTTTGCAGGAACAATTCTTTCGGCGGAAAGCCTATGGAAGAATACGCGATCCAGGCGGGTCCTTCGGGGAACGGGCTTGCGGAACGAAAAGCCTGCCCGGTGATTCTCAACCGCCCTCGTTTGCCGAAGGCGAATCAGGTACCCTGTTGATAACGTCGACGGTTGGTTTTCATCCGATTCCCTCGGCGTAGATCGCCGAATCGAACCAGATGCGGCACGGTGAGTTAAAGTGAGTTGGTTGTCGCGCTCAAATCGACTAATTCTTTGATCCCAAAAGTGGCCCCGTAGCTCAGGTGGATAGAGCAGCAGTTTCCTAAACTGCGTGTCGGAAGTTCGAGTCTTCCCGGGGTCACCATCTCGCAGGTACCAGGCCATTCGGCGATTGCTGCGCCCGCAGTCGCCTCACACGACGTGCTCGGCCTCCGTCGCCTTCACGTGCTCTTCCATCGCGGGCCCGGGGTCGTTCCGCCTTTGGCGGAGCACCCCCTCTGGATCAGGCGAGGCTCGACCCAGCAAGTATCCCTGTGCTTCGTTGATGCCCAGGGTTTTGACCAGATTGAGCTGCTCTCTCTTTTCAATTCCCTCGACGATCACTTTCATCTGCAAATTGCTGGCCATCGTCAGGATCGACCGGACAAAGTCCTTGGTCTCGCGCCGCACCATCAGTTCGTGCAGGAAGGAGCGGTCGAGCTTCAGCGCGTCGAAAGGCAGCTTCGGCAGATAGCTCAGACACGAGTAACCCGTACCGAAATCGTCCACAGCCACGCTGACTCCCATTCTCTTCAGGCGGCGCATCGTCTCCGCAGTGCGTTCGACGCCGGAAACCGTCGCGGATTCCGTGATCTCAATCTGCAGAAGGTTGGGCTGCAGCCCCGTCCGATGCAGAACGTCGGCGACTTCTTCAAAGAAAGAGTCCCGCGCAAACTGAACGCTGGAGACGTTGACCGCGGCCTGCACCGGCCGGCGCGCGATTTCCTGCCATGTCGCCGCATGGGTGCATGCCCGCTCCATGATGTGGGCGCCCAGCGGCAGAATCAGCCCGCTCTCTTCGGCGATGGGAATAAAACTCAGCGGCACAATCTGCCCCAGCCTGGGGTGGGTCCAGCGGGCCAGAGCCTCGAACCGCACGATGGAAAACGTGCCGAGATCGAACTCGGGCTGGTAATGCACTGAGATTTCACCCTTGGCAAGAGCATCCTGCAGTTCGCCCTCCAGTGTCAGCCGTTCTCGGGCAGCGCTGCCCAGATCGTCACCGAAATGGACAATGCTGCTTTTCCCGCTTCGCTTTGCCGCGAACATTGCGCAGTCGGCCTGCTGCAACAGCTGTCCGCTCTCATTTCCATCCGGGAAGATCGCGATCCCGATACAGGCACTCGCACGAACCGTCTGGCCGTTGATCTGGAAAGGCGGTTTCAGCAGATCCTGCAGGCTCTCCGCCGCGTTTTGCGCGGCATCCCGGCTCTCAATGTGGTCCAGCACGAGAGCAAACTCGTCACCACCGATGCGCGCCAGCGTGTCAGACTGCCTGAAGCGCGCCTTCAGACGCTGCGCCACCTGTGCCAGAAGCGCGTCTCCAGTGGTATGGCCGAAGCTGTCGTTCACCAGCTTGAAGCCGTCCAGATCCACACACAGCAGCGCAATCATCCTCTGGTCCCGTCGAGCTCTGGCCAGGCATTGCGACAATCGATCCGAAAGCAGTCTCCTGTTCGGTAAGCCGGTCAGCTCATCGACCAGCGCCATGTGCTGCAGCCTCGATTCAGCGTCTCGCCTCGCGCGATCCCGCCGCTGCAGTTCAGCCAGCATTACGTTGAATCCGTCTGCCAGCGGCGCAACTTCGGGCACGCTCTGCACCGAGATCTCAGTATTGAAACTCGCTTCCTGTGTCACGCGCTGTACTTCAGTCGACAGATCGGTGATGGCATGCGTCGTTTCAGATGCCTTGTTCAGCGCTTCCGCCTGCAGGCGAATCCGCCGGATCAGTATCAGAAGCCAGACCATCAGCGCCATCACGATGAGCAGGGCCACCGTGACCCAATGCAGGTAATTACGCTCGAAGTTGATAACGTCTAGTTTGACTTCGGGCGCCGCATCCGTGATAGACAGCCGTCCTTTCTGATTGTTATCTCCCAGACCGGCTGGCCCCGGACGGATCGCCGGGCCCGAACCGCTGCTCTTGTCGAAGCTCTTCGACGGGGCGACTGACGGTCGCTGCGCCTTGAGGGGGGAATGCCCACCGCTGTGTCCCAAATCGATACTCGTGGGTACTTTGGAATCTTCTATACCGGCCAGCTTCTTCGCTTCGACGGAGATCGTCTCCCCGACATGGATTCCCGGCCACCCAGGGTTCAGCCCGATCGGCAACGCCCCGGTTTTGTCTTCGATCCAGTATTTCCCGCCCGCTTCGTCGGCGTCGATGACAACTCCCACCAGGTGAACGACTGAGTCCACAGGTAGTTCCTGAATTTGCTGAATCGAATTGTGCCGTACGAGAAAAGACCACTGCCCCACTGTCGTGCAGGCGATCGCGGCACCAAGCGCTGTTACCAGCATGGCGGCCATGCGGATTCCCGTAGCGCCGCTTCGCTCCATCCCTAGATAATCGGCCGATGTCCGGGCACCCGCTATACAACTTTCAGCCTCTGCTCGTACCCCACTGGAACCAGGTACCTTAAGTGAGCAATTACTCCGGCAATAATCGCATGGCCAAGGGCCGCGATTGAGGCTCTCACGGCACCAGAAGAATCGATCCCTGCCAGAAGCCGGCCCGTCGGCCCGCCGGGTCAAGCACCGTGACCTGACACTGGTAAGGGCCGGGGTTAAGTCCCCCCAGTCCAATGTGGAAGTTGAGCGGCACGATGCCGAGGCGCGTCGCGGGCTGCGCCCCAACCGCGATCGGCGGCGTCTCGAGAGCGAGCTTCTGGTTACTATAGAGACTCACATACGCGAACAGCGGCGCGTCACTGTTCGCGGCTGGCGATGTCGTTGCACTCGCCCCAGTGGGCGTGGCCAAATCCTTCTGGTACGCCTGCAGATAAACGTACATCTGCCGGTCCCTGCTGAACACGCGCGTCACGCTGGGGATGAGCTTCTGCCCATCCTGCACAAGGGGATTGGCTGCGTCGTCTTTGGCCTGTTCCTTGCCGCGGGTCGCATTGTAGAGCGCATCGTTGAGGTTGACGCGCTGGCTGCTGAGCACCACCGAGCTGAGGGCCAGGCGCTTCGTGACTTTGTTGAGGTCGGGAATGACGAAGGTCGTCTGAAACGTCCCGATGCGGCCCGTTTCATCGTCGCGCGCCAGGAACTTGATCGTGTATTTCCCAGGGAAAAGTGTGAACCCGGAATCGTATTCGACGGGGCGATGCGCCAGCTCCGCAGCAGTCGCATCGCTGAGCTTGATGTTGACGAAGTCGCGCACGTTACTCATCGTCATGCCGCTAGTTTCGTCCTTGACCTCGCAAACGAAGTCTATGAGCGTGTGCTCGGCCCCGAATTTCTTGGCGATCGCTAGTTCGCGGCCGGGAATCTTGACGATGATGGGGACGTAGTACTCGGCGCGATTAAGCTGGAAGTAGTCGATCTCCATCGCGATCGTAAGATCGGTGACCGGATCGCCCAGCATGAGCGCGTCTTCGAGTTGGCGTTCCTTGTCGGCTTCCGTGAATTTGTTGAAGGTCTTGTTGGCGTAGTAGCCCTCGCGGTAATCGAGCTTGTCGGCGAGTGGGGAGTCGGTCGTGATCTTAACGCGACGGAATCGCCCGTTCTGCGCGGTATTGGTGGTGTAGTAGCCGACGATGTAGTAGTCCTCGATGGCACTCTGGGCCTGGACGATGCCGCGGGTCAGGTCGTTGTTGTCGAAGAGCGACTTGCCGCCGGTGTCTGCTCCGAGCGAATACATCGTGTCCTGCGATTGCTGGAACTGCGTGGTGACTGCTTCAGCCGCTCCTCCCGAATACATGCCCGCGTTGCCGGGCGAACCCTGGGTCGCGTCGCCGAGCGGGGCGCTGGCAACCAGCCCTCGCGCATCGACCGGCCAGAAGGAAACGCCTGCACGCACGGCCGCGTCGACGGTGGCGTGCAGCTGGGCAAGGTTGTCGAGACCGTGCAGACGCATTCCACTCGCGAAATAAATGAGCGACTTTCTCTCGCTGAGCGAACCCAACATCTTCGCCGCGGTTTGGAGCGCCGAGAGCTGGCGATCGTTGTTGAAGATGTTGAACTCACTGTCGTCCTGCCCAAAGGCCGCGCCGGTATCGGCGCTGCTGGCGTCGTCGATGGACTCAACCGAGCCTTGCCCTTCACCCACAATCATGGTCTCGAGGATGCTCAGCAGTCGATTGCGATCCCCAGTGAAGTCCTGTACTACGTCGACCGACCCACCCTGATAGCGCAGGATGGCAACAAGATCGGCAACGGTCATCTGGGTGCGTACAAATTTTTCCGCAGCGCTAAGAGCGCGTAGCTGATCGTCGGGCGGCATGGCGGTCATATCGAAATAAAGCGCCAGCAGGCGATGGTCGCTGTACTGCGGCTTGCC
>Ga0182015_10005354_pt1 | contig 13368 bp, 15 predicted proteins | sample 712P3MmetaG_FD_120478 | JGI IMG/M metagenome (GOLD analysis project Ga0182015, IMG submission 120478) | Permafrost microbial communities from Stordalen Mire, Sweden - 712P3M metaG | ecosystem: Environmental > Terrestrial > Soil > Wetlands > Permafrost | place: Sweden: Stordalen | collected...
ACCCATTGGCAGACGCGCCAAAAGCCTACGACCCCGTTGCGAAGGCAAGGCCCTATTTCGCGCCTCCTCACCGCTGCTCCAGACATCGTTGGTTGAGGACGGGTGACAGGCTAGCCGGAATTTAAGTGTTGTTATCAGTCCTTTGTTGAGAGCTACCGCCTGTAACTGGTTCATGATCATGTTCGGCTCCTTTCTCCCGGGCCTTGGTTGGTTTGCACCACCAAAGCCTACTCGGGCGTTGGAGCCGACATTGTTATGGAATCAATTTCCTATTATGATCGGCAGAATTCCAATCAATCGTAACCAAGTTCCTCGGATCGCAAGAACGCCTGCGAGTCCTGTCAAGCTAACTGCCAGAATGCCCGTGAAGCCAAGCAATTGTCCGGCAAGGGCCCGGCGCATGGCTACACGTTTGGAAAAGATCATGGCAAGCAAGACTAGATCGCCAATATTTGTGGCTGCGAATGTCGCCACGCTTGCGGCAATGACAGTCAACATGGAACGCGCTCCGGAGTGGATTGCAATCATCGGACCGAGGCCTCGCAGTTTTCGACGATCGTTTCGTTCATGCCTTCAAGAAAATTCCACGCGACGGATCGGTTTATCGCATTGGTAGACATTTTGGTCATGCTACCGCAGCAACGGCAACCAGCACTTCAAATCTCGATCTCTTTCCGACGCGCTTGCGCCCGGCGAGCCAGTCCCTTAGGCTAATCTCGGAAATGTCCTCACAGGTGTCAATTCAACACCACCGAACCGAGACGCGCATGAGCAACATCAGGAAGCATCCGTTTTGGCGTTCCGCGGCATTTGCGTTTCCCGGCTGCCTGACGGTGGGGTTGATCACCTTTATTTGCTTCGGGCTCCGGCTTAATCTCACGATAACTTCCTTCTTCTATCTAATAATTGTTGTGCTGCAATCGCTGACCGGCGACTTTACCTCTTCTGCCATTGTTTCCGTAGTCGCGGATCTGTGCTTAAATTTCTTTTTTGTTCCTCCCCTTTTTTCTTTCCGAGTGAGCAATTCTTATGACTTTTGGGCGCTAGTCACGTTCTTGGTGACAGGGTTGGTCATCACCCGGCAGACGTCAAGAGTGCGAGAGGAGGGCAGAACTTCGGAGTTACAGCGTCAGGAGATGAATCGGCTTTACCAGCAGCACCACTCGACCGTGGAATCGTCGCTGGCCCAGTCCTTCGGTGACCACGAGGATAGACTTTTCCACGAAGGCATATCGCGCCGCTAACCATAAGAGAGTCGCTTTGTGGGACGGAATTCGTCCGAATCGGGTCAAATCCTCACGACGATAGCCGCGTTCGCGACGTTTCCGCGTGAGATTGTAGCCAACCTCAAGTTTTCCGGGTGTCAAATAGCTCATCAGGCGTAGCCCGCCGATTCAGCGGCGGCAATGTATCGGATGACGAGCTTGGTGTTTCCCAAGTTCAGGCGGCGATTGTTCTAACATCGACAATTCCGGTCTTCTAAACGACAATATCCGCGATGTCGAAAACTCCCGAGCAATGGCTGGAACAAACTTCGCAGCCGCAACAGTCTGGAAAGTTTAAGCTTTTCCTCGGGTACGCACCGGGCGTTGGCAAAACCTTTAGCATGCTGAGCGAGGCGGTCCGGCGCCATAGCCGCGGACAAGATTTTGTGATTGGTGTGGTGGAGACACACGGCCGCAAAGCCACGGCCGAGCTCGCAGCGCAACTCGAAGTTGTCGCCCGCAAGAAACTCGAATACAAACGCGCGGTTTTCGAGGAGATGGATGTGGACGCCATCCTCTCCCGCAAACCGAAAGTCGTCATAGTAGATGAACTGGCCCACACGAATGTGGAGGGTAGCAAGCACCGCAAGCGTTACGAAGACGTATACGAACTTCTGGACGCGGGCATCGACGTGCTCTCTACAATGAACATCCAACACCTGGAAAGCGTGACACCGACGGTGCAGGGCATTACCGGCATTCAAGTCCGCGAGACTATCCCCGACTGGGTGTTAAAGCGTGTGGACGAAGTCGTAATGTCGGACCTTACTCCCGAGGCGCTACAAAATCGCATGCGCCGGGGAGATATTTATCCACGCGAAAGAGTGGAACGCGCACTCGCAAACTTCTTTCGCGAAGGAAACCTGATTGCTCTGCGGGACCTAGCTTTGCGGCAAGTCGCGCATGCCGTTGATCGAAACCTCGAATCCTACCGTGCGAAGCAGGATGAAAAAACTAGCGTCGCGGTTCGCGAAAGAATCGCGGTATGCATCAGTTCAAATCCGTCCGCGCAATATTTGATAGCCCGTGGCGCGCGCATGGCGCAGGCGATGGATGGCGAGCTTTACATCGGTTACGTTGATATGGGCCAGGATGCGAGCGAACAAAATCAAAAGTCGCTGGCCTCCAATATCGAGTTTTCGGAAAAATGTGGGTGCGCAGATCGTGAGACTAAAGGGCAAAACAGTGGCGGAAGTCGTCGCCGAGTTCGTCCGCGAGAAGCACATCACACAGGTGGTCTTTGGACGCTCCGCCACCAGCGGGTTGAAAAGATATTTATATTTCTCCGCCATTCACAAATTCCTTCGTGACGCGCCTCCGGTGGATGTCCATATCGTGACCCAGGAACCGCGCTGATGGTCGAACACCGCCGTATTCTCGTGGTGGACGACGAACCGCAAATCACGCGGGTGCTCCGCACTAGCCTGTCCAGCCAGGGTTATGACCTGCGGGTTGCCAACGATGGAGAAACCGCTCTCGAAATTATGAAGGATTGGGTGCCCGACCTGGTCATCACAGATCTATCGATGCCAAACATGGACGGTTTGGAGCTTTGTCGCCGGTTGCGTTCCGTAAGTCGAATTCCGATCATCGTGTTGTCGGTGCGTGGAGAAGAACGTACAAAAGTAAAGGCCCTTGATGCAGGAGCCGACGATTATGTCACGAAACCGTTCGGCATCGAGGAACTCCTGGCGCGGATACGGGCAAATCTGCGCCGGATCCCAGAGAGTGAAGAGAGTCAGCCTGCGATTATCGATGTGGGTAAATTTCATATTGATATCGGTTCTCGGAGAGTAGCCGTTAATCAGAAGGAGGTTCACTTAACTCCTAAGGAATTTGATCTGCTCGTGTATCTTGCCCAGCATCCGGGCAAGGTAAACACTCACCGCGCGCTGCTCGCCGCCGTATGGGGTCCCGACAACACCGCCCAGGTTGAGCATTTGAGAGTGTTTGTTGGGGAATTGCGAAAGAAGTTGGAGCCCGAGAGTTCATCTCCGCGTTACATCCTCACAGAACCCTGGGTGGGCTATCGTTTTGAACCCGGCGAGGCGGCAGCCATCCATCACGATCCTAAGTAGCGTTAACAATCCTCTCAATTGTTAAGTACCGTTCCTTTACAAAATCTTTATGGAAAACTTACTCGATTCTTACAGGGAAAAGGATTCAATCGTGGTGGGGGTGACCGCCATGGCGATTAAACTTATTTTCGCCTTTGTTGCGTTTTTCGCAGTGGCATTTCTCAGTCGCTTTCTGGTCGCGCTGCTGAAAGAAGCTGCGCTTGCAAGCCGAAGAGAAAGACCAAGAGTCCTGACTGTAGCAGGCTATAGGAATTTAGAGACACGACCACGGAAATTGTCACGATTGAAGGTGCTGGACCAAAATGAAATTCGGTTGATTCCAATGTCCCAGGATCCCGGACTCATCAGCGATTTGTTGGGAGACTCTTGATGAAAGACAGACAAACGTCGCAACGCGGAAATAACATATAAGAGGTTCTCTTTATGCGGGATTTGATTTTCATTCTGTTAACGATTGTATTTTTCGGATTATCGCTGGCATATGTCCAGGCCTGCGAACGGTTGCGCTGAGGTGATCTCATGAACATTGAATCGATCATCATGCTGGTGATTTGCGCATTGATGATGGTGTACCTGATGTATGCCTTGTTAAAGCCGGAGAAGTTCTGACATGACTCTAAATGGCTGGTTTCAGATTCTTCTGTTCCTCGCGATACTACTTGCGGTGACCAAGCCGCTTGGCGCATTCATGGCGAGGGTTTTCAACCGGGAGCGCACGTTTCTGGATCCCCTGGCCCGGCCAGTTGAACGCTTGTTGTATCGACTGACCCGCGTCGACGAGAACCATGAAATGCGCTGGACTGAGTATGCCGGCGCGATGCTTCTCTACAGCGGCGTGTCGATGGCGGTTCTGTATGGAATCGAGCGGCTCCAGCAATGGATGCCCTGGAATCCGCAGAAGTTTCCGGCCGTCGACCCGACGCTTGCGTTCAATACCGCTGCATCCTTCGTCACCAATACCAACTGGCAGAATTATGCGGGTGAGACCACCATGAGTTATCTCACCCAGATGGCGGGCTTGGCCTATCACAATTTTGCATCCGCGGCGACCGGCATCGCACTCGCGATTGCCTTTATCCGGGGCATATCGAGGCGTGAGAAGGATACTATCGGCAACTTTTGGGTAGACATGACCCGAACCATTCTTTGGGTGCTAGTGCCGATGTGCACTATCTATGCCCTGATTCTCGTCTCCCAGGGCACCGTGCAGAATTTCAAAGCTTATGACACGGTGAAGTTGGTCGAGGCGCAACAGGTGCAGCGCGTCGGAACCGACGGAAAACCCGTGGTAGATCAGGCCGGCAAGCCCGTGATGGATGCCGTCACCACGCAAACCGTCGCGCAGGGCCCGGTCGCTTCGCAGGAAGCGATCAAGATGTTGGGCACGAATGGCGGCGGTTTCTTTAATGCCAACAGCGCTCATCCCTTCGAAAATCCCACGCCGCTTAGCAATTACTTCCAGATGCTTTCGATTTTCATCATCCCTGCCGGCCTGACTTACACGCTGGGAAGGATGACTGGGTCCGCACGGCACGGCTGGGCGGTTTGGGGCGCGATGGCAGTTCTGTTTCTCGCCGGCGTGACGACAGCCTACTGGGCCGAAGCGCGGGGCAATCCATTGCTCAAGGGCATTGACCAAAAGGCAAGCATGACGCAGGCCGGTGGCAATATGGAGGGCAAAGAAGTTCGCTTCGGCATCGCTGACTCGGCCCTATTCGCGACGGTTACAACCGACGCAAGTTGCGGCGCAATCAATAGCTGGCATGATTCGTTCACTCCGTTGGGCGGCATGGTGCCGCTGGCAAACATCATGCTCAGCGAAACGGTGTTTGGAGGCGTGGGCGCAGGACTGTACGGAATTCTCATTTACGTTGTGCTGTCGGTTTTTATCGCTGGGCTCATGGTGGGACGCACGCCAGAGTATCTCGGAAAGAAAATCGAAGCGTACGACGTGAAGATGGCGATGCTGGTCACGCTGGTCTTTCCTCTAATCATTCTGGTGCTTACAGGGATCTCATCGGTGAAAGGGTTCGGCACTTCCAGTATCAGCAACTCTGGTCCACATGGCCTGACCCAGATGCTCTATGCCTTCACGTCCATGGCGGGTAATAACGGCTCGGCTTTCGCCGGATTGAACGGGAACACGTCCTGGTACAACCTCGCGGGGGCGGGAACCATGCTTGTCGGTCGTTTCTTCATGATCATTCCCATGTTGGCAATTGCAGGGAACCTGGCGAAGAAGAAATTTGTTCCTCCATCGCTCGGCACGTTCCCTGTAACCACACCACTGTTTAGTGGATTACTGGTTGGCACTATTCTCATTGTGGGCGCGTTGACGTTCTTCCCGGCTTTAAGCCTGGGGCCAACACTTGAGCACCTTTTGATGTCGGCCGGTAAGACTTTCTGAGGCCTTAATGATAGAGAAAAAAAGCAACGCAATATGGGACATGAAGATCGTGCGCGGCGCGATTCTAGATTCTTTCCTCAAACTGGAACCGCGAAACATGATGGGAAATCCCGTCATGTTCGTTGTCGAGGTCGGAAGCGTCGTCACCACGGCGCTTTTGTTTCGGTCGAGTACTGCGTTTGGATTCAATCTTCAGATCACACTCTGGCTGTGGTTCACAGTATTGTTCGCTAATTTTGCCGAGGCTATGGCCGAAGGCCGAGGCAAAGCTCAAGCCGATGCGCTGCGCAAAGCACGAGCTGACACCGTCGCCAATCGCTTTTTACCTGGGGGAAAGATCGAACAGGTTGCCAGCGCCAAGTTGCGTTCTGGAGATGTAGTAATGGTTGCGGCCAGCGAGTTCATACCTGGCGACGGGGAAATTATCGAAGGTGTGGCCTCCGTAGATGAGTCCGCCATCACCGGAGAATCCGCGCCTGTAATTCGCGAGGCGGGAGGAGACCGCTCAGCTGTGACTGGTGGCACACAGGTTCTTTCCGATTGGCTAAAAATAAAAATTACCTCGAACCCTGGCGAAACTTTCCTCGACCGCATGATCGCGTTGGTCGAGGGGGCCGAACGGCAGAAGACTCCCAACGAAATCGCCCTGAATATTTTGCTAGCTGGCTTGACGATTATTTTCCTCCTTGCCGTAGTGACATTGCAGCCATTCGCCATTTACTCCGGATCGCCGCAGACGGTTTTTGTATTGGTCTCACTCCTGGTCTGTCTGATTCCCACCACAATTGGCGGCCTGCTTTCGGCGATTGGAATTGCGGGCATGGATCGCTTGGTGCAACACAATGTCCTCGCAATGTCCGGCCGAGCGGTTGAAGCTGCGGGGGATGTCAACACACTGTTGTTGGACAAAACGGGAACCATCACGTTGGGCAACCGGCAAGCGTCAGAATTTATCGCGGCCCCAGGAATCACCGAAGCGCAAATGGCCGACGCGGCACAGCTCTCATCATTGGCGGACGAAACTCCCGAAGGCCGGTCCATTGTTGTATTGGCAAAGGCGCGCTACGGGCTGCGAGGCAGGGAGTTAGCTTCGAAAGAAGCTATTTTCGTCCCATTCACCGCGCAAACTCGTATGTCAGGCGTAAACCTGGACGGACGCGAAATCCGAAAGGGCGCAGTCGATGCCATCACCAACTATTTGCAGAGCTTTGGTACCGTGCTGCCCAAGGACGTTCAAACATCCGTGGAGGCGATTGCGCGATCCGGTGGCACGCCCCTTGTGGTGGCTGAAAATCGGCGCGCTCTTGGGGTAATTCATCTCAAAGATATCGTCAAAGGCGGGATGAAAGATCGTTTCGACCAGCTTCGTGCCATGGGTATTAAGACAGTCATGATCACGGGGGACAATCCCCTCACGGCGGCCGCAATCGCGCGCGAAGCGGGCGTGGACGACTTCCTCGCCGAGGCCACTCCCAAGGAAAAGATGGACCTTATCCGTCGCGAACAAGCCGAAGGCAAACTGGTTGCGATGACCGGAGATGGTACCAACGACGCTCCTGCACTCGCTCAAGCCGACGTCGGGGTCGCTATGAATACGGGAACCCAAGCAGCGAAAGAAGCCGGCAACATGGTCGATCTCGATTCCAATCCGACGAAACTCATTGAGATCGTGGAAATTGGAAAACAGTTGCTGATGACACGCGGCGCACTCACTACCTTCTCTATCGCTAACGATGTGGCTAAGTATTTCGCAATTATTCCAGCAATGTTTGCTGGGACGTTTCCTGTGCTGAATGCGCTGAACATTATGCGATTGCAGACACCGCAATCGGCCATACTGTCTGCGGTCATTTTTAATGCGCTGATCATTGTTGCCCTGATTCCATTGGCGCTGCGCGGAGTAAAGTATCGCCCAATGGGAGCCGCGGCTCTGCTGCGCCGCAACCTTTGGATCTACGGTATCGGTGGAATCATAATTCCCTTCGTCGGAATCAAGCTCATCGATATGGTTATCACCCGCGTGGGAATGGTGTAGGAAGGCTTATGAAAAAGAATCTCATAATCTCGATCTTGATGACCGTTGTCACCACTGTGTTGTTGGGGCTCGGATATCCGCTACTTATGACTGGGTTGGCTCAAGTGCTCTTCAAAGACAAAGCCAACGGCCAGCTGATCACAAAAAATGGCGATGTTGTAGGCTCGCGGATCATCGGTCAAGCTTTCATCGGTCCAGGTTATTTCCATTCTCGCCCTTCCGCGGCAGGGAATGGATACGACGCTGCCAATTCCGGCGGCTCAAACCTTGGCCCGACCAATCAGAAATTGATCGACCGGGTCCAGGCCAGCGTTGCGGACTTGCAGAAAGAAAACCCTGGGGCACCCATACCGGCCGACCTGGTCACAACGTCGGCATCGGGATTAGATCCCGACATTTCTCCAGCGGCGGCTGACTTTCAAGTCCCACGTATCGCCCATCAACGAGGACTATCGGAAGATCAAGTAAAGCAATTAATTCAAGAACACAGACGGAGCCGGCAGCTCGGTTTTATCGGCGAACCTCGGGTCAACGTGCTCGAACTGAACCTGGAGTTGGATGCGCAGAAGCATTAGTAAATGGAATGCCTGGCAACAGGCGGATTGAGACCCACAGTGGACTTGTCGGGGAGAACTTGATAGCGAGCATCTGCCTTCCGTTTGAGAACATCGTAACCTGTGATCTGCTTGCCAACAAAGCGACGCCATAGCCGAGGCCGCCTAAGATTTGGCTATCGTGTGGACGAACAAGAATATGGGCCGCTGGGGCGTTCCGTCTTTCGATTACCACGTTTCTAGATAAGCGTGCGTGCTCGCGCTCAGCAATTAAGGGATGAACTGCTTCGTCGCTGATCAGCGCAAAATGAGGTAGCGAGCCTTTTCCGGTTCCAATCGCCACTATCTATCAGGATGCTACTCTCCAACTACCCTTTTCAAATCAACGCTTCGATACGGTGGTTACAACTTGGGCGCTGTGTTCCATCCGCGAGGTCATTTCAGCTTTGACTGAAATTCGCCGAGTGCTCCGCCGTGATGGCAACTATTTATTTTTGGAGCACGGATGCAGTGACGATCCCCATGTGGCGCGGCGTCAGAAACTATTGAGTCCTGTCGTGAAGACGATCGGAGCAGGTTGCCAGATGAATCGTCCTATCGATGCCCTTATTCGCCGCTCGGGGCTGCAGATCAATGTTTTTGACCGTTTTGTGATGCCGGAAACTCCTCGCATTCTAGGTGAAATGTATAGAGGCGTTGCCGGGTGGCCCAAGTCTTACCTGGCACGTTGAGCCAAGCTGCGCGTAAGATCCGTTTGAGATTTATGTCTATAAATATGAAACCTTTGGTCTGGGACAATTCACCCCAGAGAATGAGTCCAGCAATAACCATCATACGGTTGTTAGTGGGCTGGGTTTTTCTCGTAGAAGGAATTCTTAAGTTCGTGTTGCCGGACGAGCTTGGCGTCGGGCGGTTCTTATCCATCGGCATACCCGCCCCTCGGATTATGGGGCCATTCGTTGGCGTTGTAGAGGTCGCGTGCGGCGCACTGGTGCTTGTGGGCCTGTTCACGCGCCTCGCATCGATCGCACTTCTAATCGATATCACGGTGGCGATTCTTTCCACCAAAATTCCAATATGGCTAGGGCGCGGATACTGGCGATTCACTCTGCCAAAGTTGAAGCACTATGGGTTTCTCAGCATGTTGCACGAAGCCCGAACCGACTTCTCCATGGTGCTTGGACTAATCTTCCTACTGATTGTGGGAGCCGGGGCTTGGTCTTTTGACATCAAAATACCCCGTTCAAATACTGATCTACCCGCGTCCGACACATCGAGGGGGACCGATGAATAAAAATAGGAAATCGAGAAGAGATTTTCTAAAAACTGCGGGCATTACCGTAGGAGCAACTTTGTTGCATCGGGGATACGGTTTCGGTCTCACCGAATCGTCGGCATCAGACACAGCAGCCAACTCTAAGGCGGCAGATTACACTTTGCGGATTAAAACGTCTCCCGTGGAGATCGCCAAGAATCACAGCATTTCGTTAACCACATATAACGGGCAATTTCCTGGACCGCTTGTTCGTCTAAAAGAAGGACGCCCGGTGACGGTAGATATCTATAACGAAACGGATGTTCCGGAACAACTGCATTGGCACGGGCAGATGGTACCGGTTGATGTTGACGGTGCCGCCGAAGAAGGCACGCCTTTCATTCCCGCAAACGGCAAGCGCCGTATCGTATTCGCTCCAAGACCTTCCGGATTCCGTTTTTACCACACGCACAATCGTGCGGGCGGGGACATACATTCGGGCCAATATGGCGGAGAGGTCGGCCCTGTCTACACTGAATCGAAGCAAGAACCGGGAAATTATGACCGAGAAGTCTTTTTGGTGCTCAAAGAATTCGAGCCAAAGTTGAGCCATGGTGGCGATATGGACCAGGATTTCCTGGATCCGTCGAACAAAATGAAAGACTTGAAAGAGCAGGGCGAGGCCGCCATGAAAGCCTCACTCGACAAGGGCATGCCGAAGGGGTACGAAGTCGGCTACAAATCGTTCACGATCAATGGCCGCATGCTGTATCACGGGGAGCCGGTTCAAGTGAAGCAAGGCGAACGAGTTCTATTTCATGTGCTGAATGGAAGCGCGACCGAAATTCGGAGCCTTGCGCTGCCTGGCCACACGTTTCATGTCATTGCACTAGATGGAAATCCCGTGCCTAATCCATCGGACGTTCCCGTCCTCTGGTTAGGAACCGCTGAACGAATTTCTGCGGTCGTAGAAATAAATCACCCCGGAGTTTGGATTATGGGGGACACTGCCGATGACGCCCGCAAGAATGGTATGGGGATCGTAGTCGAATACGCCAATCAAAAATACAAACCCACATGGAATACCGCGCCAAAGGATTTCCACTGGAATTACACTCGCTTCGCCAAGCCTGGCGTAGACGTAACGCCACCGGACGAGACCTTCGAGATGCTTTTTACCAAAGAGAATGCGGCGGAGCAGGGCTTCAATCGCTGGGCCATCAACGGCGTCTCCTATCCAATGGAAAATAAAATGGTGCCGGCATCGTTTCATTTGAAAGAAGACAAGCGATATCGCCTCCACATGCGCAACGCCAGCGATGACATTCATCCGGTTCATCTACACCGACACAGTTTCGAATTGACGAATCTGGCAGGAACCTCTACTGCCGGAATTATGAAAGATGTGGTGATGGTCGGAGGGTACCAGGAAGTCTCGATCGATTTCGTGGCCGACAATCCGGGCTTGACTTTATTCCATTGCCATCAGCAATTGCACATGGATTTTGGTTTTATGGCGCTCTTTGATTATGTATGACGGATTATGTATGACGCAGATTACGTCTGATTTATGAAAAAACCAGACCAATCGCTGACCTCGTCGAACGCTCTCAAATTTGTCGTCATCCTGGGCATCGTCAATCTCTTCGCGGATATGACATATGAGGGAGCACGCAGCGTCAACGGCGCTTTCCTGCAAACCTTGGGAGCGAGCGCTGCTGTAGTCGGCTTTACCGCCGGGTTTGGTGAATTGGTCGGTTATGCGTTTCGTTCTGTCACCGGATACATCAGCGACAAAACCGGCAAATACTGGTTAATGACGATCACGGGATACGTGATCAACATGCTGGCCGTTCCCGCACTGGCTCTAACTGGCCATTGGCCCATCGCAGCGGCGCTGATGGTCACCGAGCGCACGGGCCGGGCAATCAGAAAGCCGTCAACTGAGGCGATGCTGTCATTTGCCAGCAAGCATGTAGGCACCGGAAAAACATTTGGGTTAGTCGAATCGCTCGATCAGGTGGGCGCTACCGTCGGCCCTCTCATCATTGCCCTGACCTTATTCTTGGGCCACACCTACCGCGTTGGCTATAGCTTTTTGCTTGTTCCCGCTTTGCTGACAATCGGGATCGTTTTCGCGGCATACTTCCTGTTTCCTAATCCCCACAAACGAGAGACTGGTGCGCCATTGGCCGCGAAAAGGTTTCCAAAGCCTTATTGGATATACATGGCAGCAGGGGCTTGCGTCGCAGCCGGGTTCGCCGATTTTTCTCTGATCGCCTATCACTTTCAAAAAACCGGAAGTGTCGGAACGTCGCTGATTCCTGTTTTTTATGCGGTTGCGATGGCGATGGGAGCCGTTAGCGCCTACGTGTTCGGGAAAGTCTTCGACAAGATTGGGACAGGGATGATCGTGATCGCTTTTGCGCTGTCAGCATTTTTTGCGCCCTTAGTTTTCTTGTCGAAAACTTGGCTGGCGCTGGCTGGCATGCTGCTCTGGGGCATCGGGCTAGGCGCTCAGGATTCGTTGCTGAAAGCAATCATTACTCCGGTGATTTCGTCCGCAAAGCGAAGCACGGCTTTTGGTTTGTTCGACTCCGGCTTTGGCATCGCGTGGTTCCTCGGCAGTTGGCTCATGGGCGTTCTTTACGGTAGATCCATTTCTGCTGTGATTGTCTTTTCCGTAGTGTTACAGCTTTCTTTCTTGCCACTATTTTTGTACGCAAGGAACCAGTCAGCTGCCGTCGCCTAAGCCTTCAAGGTCTGCGCATTTTTCTCAACGTACTAGCCACAACATCCTGACCGCGAGAACCAAAACCGCGGCGATAAATATCCGCCGAAGCCAGTTCGAGGTCAAACGCAGCGCGATGCGCCCTCCCAGCAATGCACCCAAGAACATGGTTACGCCCAGGATCAAACCCAGTCTTACATCCACAACACCGCGCCATAAGAAGACCAGTGTCGCCACGCCTGAAGAGAACACATTGATAACTTTTGTCGTCGCGACAGCTTGTAGGAATGTCATGCCGAAGAGAACCACAAATGCGGCCGTGAGTAGGGTGACGTAACCGCCGCTAAAAAACCCTCCGTAGACGGCGAGAAGAAGAATAATCCCGTAGGCGCTAAACTCGGCAACACGGGAGACGGCTACGACTCGCGGTTCTTCTCCGAAATTCCTATTGAGGAGTGTGAACGCGGAAACCGTGAACATGGCGGCTGCAATCACAAGTTGCAACACCCTTACGGGGACTGTGAGCATAATCGAAGCCCCGAGGCCCGAACCAAGTATGGTGAGAATTATGTTCGGCGCAAGATAACCGCGTGTGATTACACCTTTTCCCGCGAATGGGAGCGACCCTCCCGCACTCATGAAAACCAAAGCCATTATGTTCGTCGCCACGGCAGTATGCGCTTCGATTCCGATACTGATCATCACGGGAACGGTGATGAGAGATGTGCTGCCGGTCACCACGCTGACGATGCTGGTGAGGAAAAAGACCGCAATCAGAATGGCAAGCTTCGGTGCGGGCACGAGGCTATCTTAGCAAGCCGAGAGTTGATTCTTCAGAAGATGGATTGTTTCACGTTGCGACTGCTTCTGTTCTCTGCATCGCATTTCTTGCCTTTATGCTCGCCTCCTAGCGCACCCGAATTATTTCGATAGTGAAAAATCCGGTTTAAAGCAAGGTAGTCAAGTATTTGCCGCTGGACATCTGATTCCTTCATTCTCCTTTCGTCTTTCTGAGCTAGGTTAGAGGCGAACAAATAGCGAAC
>Ga0182015_10005355_pt1 | contig 13366 bp, 9 predicted proteins | sample 712P3MmetaG_FD_120478 | JGI IMG/M metagenome (GOLD analysis project Ga0182015, IMG submission 120478) | Permafrost microbial communities from Stordalen Mire, Sweden - 712P3M metaG | ecosystem: Environmental > Terrestrial > Soil > Wetlands > Permafrost | place: Sweden: Stordalen | collected...
GGGGAAACGGCGGACTGTTCTCTTTCCTTGGCGATCGCCAATAACACCGAGGTATAGGCCACAGCAAAGTAAGGGAAGAGTTGGTAAGCCTCGGGCGCAAAGAAGGCCCCCACGACGAATCCGATCAGAGTCGCGTACAAGGCTCCCGCAAACAGATCAATCTGAGGATCGTAGCTGGGCATGCGGCGCAGCCGCTTGAGATTGGCGAAACCACGCGCGAAGAAGAGCAGGTAGAGAACCAAAGAGCCAATCCCCCCCTCCACCGCGATCTGGAGATAGGAGACATGAACTTCTCGCCACATGCCAGAATAAACGATGAAATTCCCCAATCCAATTCCCAAAGGATAGCGCGCTACTCCCTTCAGACTGTCGACCATTAACATCCGGCGCTGCTCGTACGAGTCGTGGGCGCTGACTTCAAGCGAGGTGTCGACATTGTTCCTCGATATGGCAAAGAAGCGATCTTTCAGCCGTCCGCCGGCCGCGGCTCCAACCACCAACACCAGTACTACCGCCGCCGCAATGAGGTGAATCCTTTTCCCCTTGACGCCGAAAAACCACAAGCAGACCGCACCTGTGACCAGGAGATCGATAAAACCGGCGCGCGAGGCGGTCATGAACAAGGCGGTACACATTGCCAGTATGGACGCTGCCCATGCGGCCTTGCGTGGAATGCTGCGGGTGCTCAACAGAAAGGCGAAGCAGAATGGGAGGGAAAGCACGATCGCGAATGCCAAGTCATTGGGATTGGAATAGATTCCTCCAATCACCCCATCCAGCCTGAGATGGGACCGTCCTTTGATGATGGATACAACGGTAATCACCGCGACCGACGCCGACTGGATGAAAATGATTCGCCGCAATCTCGCAAATGTCGTGATAACCAGGAAAGTCAGCACCCACGCAATCAGCGCCTTGGCAAAATCCAGCGTTCCGAAAAACGCGCCACCCCTCCACACCGGAGAGAGCAGCGCGGACACGAACAGCAGACAGATCATGCCGAAAAAATAACCCGCCTCCCTGGGCAGATCGCGGAACCCCCGCTGGGTTCTCCCCGCGCTCATTAAAAGCCCCAGCAACGCGAAAACCGCCGAGATCTTTGCTAGAGGGATGTACGCAAGCCCGGGAATCCAATCCTCCGGCCGGGCACAATAAATCAGGTAAAACCCGCTCAGCCAGAAGAAGGCACCCGCCAGCGGCTCGCGTTTCAGTGCCAACTTCTGCGGCCACCGGGATCTCCGGATATCGTTCTCAAGAACCGCCATCAGAATCCCTCTCCTCCACTACTGGCTCCGGTATTTTCCGCTCTCATGCGAGGACGCCACTTTCATGGCTCCCAACCCACTTGGGTGTAGAGGATTTGGAAAAGCTGAGCCCCAGAGCGATCACCTCATTGCGCGCCTCGCCCCAGCAGGACGATCTTGATGGTCTGGAACATGATCAGCATGTCCAGACCAATGGAGGCGTTCTTTAGGTAAAACAGGTCGTACTGTAACTTCTCCCGAGCGTCGTCCAGCGTGTTGCCGTACTTATACTGCACCTGCGCCCAGCCCGTGATGCCCGGCCGCACGACGTGGCGCACGCCGTAGTACGGAATCTCCTTGCTCAGCCACTCGACAAATTCCGGCCGCTCCGGGCGCGGTCCCACAAAATGCATGTCGCCCTTCAGCACGCACCACAACTGCGGAATTTCATCAAGCCGCGAAGAGCGCAGAAACTTGCCTACGCGCGTGATCCGCGGATCATCGTCTAAGGCCCAGGTCGCCCCGGTATCTGCCTCCGCGTCCACCCGCATGGTGCGGAACTTGTAGCAGTAAAAAATCACTCCTCCCCTCCCCACGCGCTGCTGCCGGTACAGCACCGGACCCAATGAATCCAACTTGACGGCCAGAATAATGAAGGGCAGCAGGGGCAGCGAGATCAGCGTTCCGGCGAGCGCAACCAAAACGTTCAGCGCGCGGCGAACCATCCGAAAGAAACTGCTGGAGTGGAAACCTTCGGCAAAGATCAGCCAGCTGGGGTATAGCTGCTCAACCTCAATCCTGCCCGATATCCTCTCCAGCCAGGATGTCGCCTCTTCCACCTTCACCCCCGCCAGGCGCAAATCCAGCAATTCTTCCACCGGCAAGTTGCCACGGCGGTCCGGCATAGCGACGATCACGCGATGCACGCCTCTGCCCCGCACCAACCCCAGCAGGTGCGATGCCACCGCGTCCCGGGTCAATTCGCCTTCGGCATCCCCGGTCCATCCCACCACTTCAATCCCGAGTTCGGCGCGCTCGCGCAGACCTCTAACCAGCCGCTGCGCGCGTTCTCCCGTGCCCAAAACGTAAACCCGCTCGCGCAGGAAGGACTGTCTCACCATCCAGGAATAAGCGGCGCGCCAGCCCAGCAGCGTAAACGTCAGAATGACGAGTCCCGCCAGCGCCGACCCATTCCCCGGCACAATGTTAGGATAGATAAAACCCACTGCCGCCAGGATCAGAGCTACAAACCCCAGCACCAGCAAAAGCCGCAATGTCTGGTCCCACTTCGCTCCCAAGCTGGAAGAATCGTACAAATCAAACCAGTACGAAAACAGCAGCACCACGCCTGTGACCGCCAGGATCTTCAGATATCCGTGCTCAACGTTGAGCAGAAGCCAGCTGTCTTCCCGGTTCTGCACCATCGTTCCCAGGACGAACGAAGTCCAGACGATCAAAGCCTCGCCCACCAGTAAAACCAGCGCGCGTAGCGGGTAATGGACTTTGAACAGCCGGATCACGTTTCCCTGTTTTCTCTAAACCTTGGACTCGGTCACATTCTTCACGTCGTAGTAGTACCGGGTATAGGACATGGCCTCAGCGTCCGTGCCATTCAGCACCACCCCCACCAGGGCCTGATCTGGAAATTCCTGCCGCGCCCGGCGCGCCATATCGACCGGCGTCGAGTTTGAGCGCACCACCATCAGCACACCGTCACAAGCCTTCGCCAGCACACTGGCATCGGAAACCGGCACCGCCGGCGGTGAATCAATGATGATCCAGTCGAACAAAGCCTCTACACGCTGCAGCAGGAACTTCAGCCGCCCGTTGGCTACCAGTTCGGCGGCATCTGAAATCTCCTCACCGCTGGGAATGAAGAACAGGTTTTCCATGGGCCCGCGCTGCATGATTGAGAATTCATCGCTTCTTCCCTGCAGATAGTCCGCCAGGCCCGGCGACGAAGTTGTGCCCAGCATCAGGTGCAGCCGCGGACCGCGCAGGTCGGCATCAATCAGCAACACGCGGCGTCCGTGCTGGCGCACCATCACCTGGGCCAGGTTGGCCGCGGTGAACGACTTGCCCTCTTTGGGCAGCGCGCTGGTAACCAGAAGTTTTTTCAGCGCCATCTTCTCGCGTGCGTGGTAAAGCCGGGAACGCAGCGTGCGGAACTCCTCCGTACCGCGCGCGCCATCGTCGCCGTTAAAGAACAGCATCGTTTTCTGATCCGGATTCCACTGCAGTTGCGGGCAGCGCGCCAGCAAGACATCCAGGCTAAGGGGACTGGCGAACGACGGCATCCCTGACGCAAGTGGAACTCCAGCGCCGGGCACTCCCCTGGCGGGCAAGTCGTCCACTGTGGTCGTCACGGGCGGCTCCTCCGCAGCCGCGAAACTGGACTGGGCTGCCCCCCCCTGCAGTGCCGCCCGCTCCTGTTCGGCTTTCTTCAACGCTTCGTGAATTCTGCTCATACTTTCCTTTCCCTGGGGAGGTCCTTATCCTCATCTTCCTCGCGCAAGCGGTCTGCCAGGTCGGCCAGCGACCGCAAGGTTTCCACTAAGTCAAGTTTCTCCTGGGCCAGCGGCGGCGGCGCCGTCATGACTCCTGCCGCAGTTCCGTCGGCCAGATCAAAGTCCCGGGCCACAACGTCCACCACCGAGGGCGCGATCACTTTCTGCTGGTCCACGAACGCGCTCACCAGGCAGTGCTCGCACAACAGGTTGATGACCCGCGGAATGCCGCTGGCATAGCGGTGGATCGCGACCACGGACTCAGGTTCGAAGATCTGCTGGCCGTTGGAACCGGCGATGCGCAACCGCTGCTGGACATAAGCTTTGCTCTCCTCCAGAGTGAGAGGATGCGTCTTGGCGCGCAGCGTCAGCCTTTGCCGTAATTGCCGCAGTTGCGGCTGCTTCAGCTTCTGCTCCAGCTCGGGCTGGCCCACCAGTACGATCTGTAGCAGCTTCTCCGTGAAGGTCTCCAGATTGGTCAGCATTCGAATCTCTTCCAGCACCTCATCGGTAAGGTTCTGCGCCTCATCCACGATGAGCACCGCGGTCTCGCCCGCCCGGTAACGATCCAGCAGCCAGTTGTAGAGCCGCAACAGAATCTGGCTCTTGGCCTTCGAATCGCATGGAATGCCGAAGTCCGCCATCATGTAGTCGAGAAACTGCGTCGTGTTCAGCCGCGAGTTAAAAATGAAGGCAGTCGCCACCTGCTGCAGGCGCAGCCACTCCAGCAGCTTGTTAATGAGCGTGGTCTTGCCCGTGCCCACTTCCCCGGTCAGCAGCACAAACCCTTTGCGGCTCTGGATGCCATAGGTCAGGCAGGCCAGTGCCTCCTCGGTGTGCCGCGTCAGGAACAGATAACGCGGGTCGGGGTTTACGTTGAACGGATTTGCCCGCAGGCCGAAAAACTCTTTGTACATGATCTTTGCCTGAACGCCTTCGCCTACTCTGTCATCCCGAGCAAGCGCCTTTTGCGCAGCGAGGGATCTGTGCGAGCCGCGCGAAGCGTCTCGTTCTTTGCGACGCAACAATCGCGCGTTTGGCTCGCTTCCTTGTCGAACTCCACCACTACTAAACCCTGGCCGCTTCCTTGCTCTCCTCCGGCAGCTTTTTCCGCTTCCAGAAACGGCCGTTGCCGTTTGCCGGCGCTGTCTCGATCACCCATGGCACCGCAACCAGCATGGGAAGCTCCAGAGCGGCCTCGGCATCCGCCTCCGTGCGGATGCACTGGTCGCGGAACTCCAGCCAAAACGCCAGGCCCAGCCCTAGCACCAGACCGGCGCCCAATCCTCCCCCTGCAAACAACAGCCGGTTCGGGAAGCTCGGCGCATCGGGAAGGTTCGCTGGATTCAGAGGCACCATCCGTTCCCCCTGCGCCTCATTCGCAGCCTGGGTCGCCATCTTCGAGGTGCTCTGTTTGGCCAGATCGTCCTGGTAGACCTTTTGCGCGTTGTCATAGTCGCGCGCCATTTCCTTGTATTCTTCTTCAATGCCCGGACTGGACGCCACCCGGCCCTGGTACACGGCGATCTCCTGCTGAAGCTTCTTCTGATCACGCGTCGCCTGGGCAATCAAATCCTCATACTGGTGACCCTGCAGCCGCAGTTGGCGAATCTCTGGCGGCTCCGATGCTGAACCCTTGTCGTTTCCGCTGTCGCTTCCCTTCGCGGATGCGTCGTTGATCGCCGCCAGTTCCTTCTTGACCTCTGCAATGTCCGCCTTGGTCTTGATTACGTCGGGGTGATCGTCCGTATAGCGTCCCTGCAGATCGATCAGTTGGGCTTGTAGTTGCGAGAGTTGCTGCTGCAGGGTTTGGGGATTGCTGGCTGACTGCGAAGTTCTCCAAGCCGCCAACTGCTGCGACAGCAGTGACTCGGTATAGGACTTGTCCTGGGTCGCCCGGTTCAGGGTCTGTGTGTTGGCATCCAGTTGCGAGTTCAGCCCCATCAAGATCTTTAAATTATTGTCCTCGTCTTCGGGAAGCTGCCCCATGTGTTGGTTCTTGAAGGCTGCCAGCTTCTTATCTAGATCGTCGAGATTCTGCTTGGCTTCCCCCACCTGACTGGCGAGGAACAGCGTTGTGCCCTGGCTCGCGTCCTGCCTCGACTTGAGATCTTCTTCCAGCAGCATCGAGGTCAGCTCGGTGCATACATCCTTCGCCTCTTTGGCGGTCGGCGCGGTGTAGTTGACGTAAAAGCCGGGAACCGGACTGCTGCTTTGACCCGGCTTTTTCTTGGCCGTACCGAATTGCGAAATATCCGGAACCGGCTCGATCGTCATGTTGAGCTGGATCTCGTTAACCAGATCATCGACGTTCTGGCCTTCCTTGGCCAACCCGAGCTTTTCCACCATGGGCCGCAGTTGGCTCGGGCTCAACACCCGCTGCTCCATCGTGGTTATGTGCTGCGTGAGATCCTCCGTGAAGACCTGCTGCACCACCGAATCCGGAATCTTCGGCGCCTCCACCAACACCAGCGACTGCGAGGTGTATTTGGCGGAGAACACATATGAGACCAGAAATCCGGCCAACGGCGCCAGCAGCGCCGGAATCAGAATCACTTTCATCCGGCGGCGCAACATCGCCAGATAATCGTCCATGGTTAGTTCGCGGTTTTCCATCATTGCAGTACCCATCCCGTTGGCCCTTAGGGCCATGCTTCAAAATTAGTCAAGCCGGATCGGCCGGGGCGTCCAATCTAGTCCTATGGAACCCACATGCCGTTGGGAAATATGGCTGCACGGCCCCGTGCTCGAAGAATCCGATAACGGGCACGCCGTATTGAACCCAAACTCGTTGAATTGATAGCTCACGAATCCCCGCAGGCTGCGCCCGAACTGACGGTGAAGACCCACTCCCGCATAGCCATAGCTGAAGCTGCCCGCGTTGACCGTCGACCCGCCAACCTGCAACTGGCTGCTCTTGGAATAACCAAGGTCGCCAAACATCTCCCAAATGCGGCTCAACGGCCGGTTGGCATCGAGCTGCGCAATGTCGCTCCGCGAACCCGCAAAGACCCCGGACCCGCTCGTGTTGTAACGTTGATAGCTGACCGAAAGTGCGGTTCTGGGGAACCTGTAGCGCAGAGCAATGCGACCGGCAGCGCCGATGTGGTTGGCCTTTTGCGGAAATACGACGAGCGTTCCTTCATCGCTCGCGCAGTCCGCCACGGTGACATTGAGAATGCTGCAAACCACCGGGTTCTCGTCGATATGGGTAAATTGCGGCCCCGCGCTAATCACAAAATCCATACGCCCGGAAATCCGGTGCCCGTACATCGCCTGCACCACACTCGAGTGAAACGCGGTGTCCACAGTCGAGAAGTCAAATCCCTGGTAGCCATAGCTCAGCGCGACCTGGTCCTTCGGATTCAGGATCCGGTCATACGCGACCTGCGCGGTTTCTTCCCGGCTTCCAATGAAGAGAATGTTCTGGTCCGTGCCCGCTAAGGAAACGAGGTCCTCGTAAAAGTGCACGATCCCGTACCCCACCGAAAGTGTCACCGACGATTTCGGCGTCAGGTTCTCGACGATATCGGCCAATCCCAAATTTGCCAGGCGAGGCACCTGGCCTATGGAGACGCCGTTTCCTCCGTTGAAAGCACTGCTCTGCCCGCCGAATGCGGCCGCTCCCAGCAAGCCAGCGCCCAGACCGCCGAGGCTGGTGTTGTAAGCCCCAGTACCACCATAGGCGCCGAAGCCGAACGTACCTTCGGGAAGATAACTGAGCGAGTCGCGGATCGCCAGTTGGCCGCGCTTCCAGTTGATGCGGTTGTCTATGTCGAATTGCTCCAACTGCTCCAGCCCAATGCCTGACTGGTTGCTGTAATCCACGCCGCCGATGTAATCCATCGCCACGTCGTAGTTTTTCCAGAGCTTTTGCAGGGTCAGACTTCCTAGTGCCCGCGTGACCGTGCTGACCGACGAGTTGCCCAGCGCGTTCTCCGCGTTAGAATCTACGGACTCGCTGAAATGCAAACCGGGCAACAGGAAACTCTCCGGCGCCGCATGGGGTTCCAACCCAGGCTGGTCGATCGCGGAAATCGGCGGGTTCTCGGTCACTGCCGGCGCAGGATTTTCCTGCCCGAAAGCGGGCACTGGGGGAGGCGCGGGCGGTTGGTTCTGGTCGCTCTGCGCCCAGGCCACGCTGGCCCCAATCAGGGTCAGCGTTAGGGTCATTAGGATGTGGCCTTTGTTCATCTCGGTTCCTCTTCGACCTATCTATTGCCATCCCTACGGGACAACAATTGTGTCTCCTGGCTTGAGCGTAATGGTTTGCTGATCGCCGCGCCCCTTGATCGCGTCTTTATAATTAAACGGCATTTTCGTCTGCTTGCCATCCTGTACGCGCAGCAGGTAAATCGCCTTGAGATTGGCGAACTGCGTGAATCCCGCGGTCGATAACGCCTGCAGGACCGTCATGTTAGGCAACAGGGCCATCGGTCCGGTATGCGTGACCTCGCCGAGTACATAAATCCGCTGGCTGTTCATCGCCGTCACCGCCACGCTGACCCGCGGGTCCGCTATGTATTTCTTCAGCTTGTCCCTGATCGAGAGCCCCAGTTGCATGGGAGTCATGCCCGCGGCCTGCACGTCGTCCAGCAAAGGTATCGAAATCTTGCCGTCGGGCCGCACCGGTAGAGTGATGCTCATGTCGGGTTCTTTCCAGACCGAGATATGCAGCGTATCGTCCGCTCCGATGATGTAGTCCGAGGGCACTCCCGGCCCGGACACCTGAACCTCCGGCACGGTCGCTTTCGCCGGCTTCGCGGCGCTGGTGTCGTCTGCACCGTCCTGGGCTCGCATGCCGATGGTCGCAAACCCCAACAGCACCAGGCAGGCGAACTTCATTACTCTCTTCATGCGTTCTCCTAAATTATGGAGCTAGGAGGCTCGGTACTCGGAGCACCCCATCTGCTTGAGCTTGTACAGCAAAGCTTTATAACTGATTTGCAACTCTTGCGCGGCCCGCCGCCGGTTCCACCGGGTATGGGTCAGAGCGCGCAGGATCAGTTCTTTCTCCGCTTCGCGCGAAGCGGCACGTGCCGCCTGCTTCAGAGAAACCCGAACGCCATTGCTTCCCGCATCTGCCTGGCGCAGCATCGCGCGCAAACCACCCATGGCGACCGTTTCATCTCCCAGAGCCACAATCGCCCTGGCTGCGTTTTCCAGTTCTCGCACGTTCCCCGGCCAGGAATATTCCTCAAACAAACGCTGGGTCTCATCGCTCAGCACTGGAACTGAGCGCTGAAAATCGCGCCCGTATTTCCGCAGAAAATGTTGCGTCAGCACCGGAATATCTTCCTGGCGCTGGCGCAGAGGAGGAAGCCGCAAACACACTCCGCTGATCCGATAATACAAATCCTCGCGCAGATTCCCCGCCTTCACTTCCGCCTCCAGGTCGCGGGCGCTGCCGCAGATCAACCTGGCCAGGCCCTGCGTGCGGCTCCCATTCGTATTTCCCCGGGTCAAGGCCTGGAGCAACTGCGCCTGACCCTTCGCGCCCAGATTTGCCAACTCTTCCAGAAAAACCGTGCCTTCGCCATGCCAACCCGGCTGGCCAATCGAATCCTCCACCGTGCCGGAATCCAGCGCGGCGCAAGAAACCACGCGGAACGATTGTCCTCCCCGCCGCGAGAGGTTGTGAACCCGCAGCGCCGTCGCTTTCTTGCCCGCTCCGCGTTCCGCCAGTAGCAGCACTGGAACTTCGCTCTGCGCGACCTCCAGCATCACCGCTTCCACGCTCCGCATGCTCGGACTCACACCCTCAACGAACTCGAGCTTGTGAGTTACCGCAGTCTGCATGTTCTCTGCTCCCGGGCGCAAATCTGATTCCATCTTACGGCCTTTTTTCCCAACGGAGAATCACAGTCGCAATGTTCCACTTGGAAGACGTTGAGTTCTACGAGCAAGGCAAGCACCATCCTTGCTTCCTTTAGGGGAACATCCGCCTATGGCTTTAGCGCCTTGCTTTCAGGAGTTTATCAGCCAGAACCCAGCCCTGATAGGGAGAAAACACCATCTATTTACCCTATATCGTTCCGCACAAAAGGGAAAGTATTTGCCCACTAGTAGCAACGCGGCCGTCGGAAGAGAAAACAGTACCTGCAACTTTTCCTGTAAGGACAAGCGCTGACCACGGAACCCCGCGCGCATTTCCCCTGCCAAGCCTGGTGCATGAGCGTTCCGAATCCCCGGTTTTGATTGCGGGCGCTTATCAGTTCGCTTATGCTGGACGTCATCCCCGTAAGATTTAAGATAGAGGCTGTTCCATTGAGCCACGTGTCGCAAGCCGAGCGGCCATCTGCGCCAGCACCCTTCGTCGACCCGGCATGGCCCTCTGTTTGGCAAACGGCCGTGCTGGCTGGGCTGTTGCTCTGGCTGTTCCTCCCTACGCTCACTCACCTGATCGGACAGTGGTGGCATGACCCCAATTTCTCTCACGGTTTCTTCGTTCCTCTGTTTTCCGCCTTCATCATCTGGCAGGAGCGGTCCAAGCTGGCTCGCCTGACCGTCCGCCCGTCCTGGCTGGGATTGCTGCCTTTAGGCGTTGGACTATGCGTGCTCGTCGTCGGTCAGATGGGAGCGGAGCTTTTCCTTTCCCGTTTGTCATTGCTGATCGTGTTGGCTGGCTTAATCGTGCTCTTTCTCGGTTGGAGTTTCTTCCGCGCCCTCCTATTCCCCTGGGCGTTCCTGCTGCTGATGATCCCCATTCCAGCCATTGTCTTCAACCAGATCACGTTCCCGATGCAGTTATTCGCGTCGCAGGTCGCCAGTACCATCTTGCCATGGTTGGGCGTGCCCGTCTTGCGGGAGGGCAACGTGATCATTCTCCCGGCCATGGCTCTGGAAGTCGCGGACGCTTGCAGCGGCATTCGTTCTTTAATGTCTCTGGCCACCCTGGCCGTGATCTACGGCTATCTGATGGAGCGTAAAATTGCTGTACGCATCCTGTTGGCGCTGGCCTCGCTTCCCATCGCCGTTGCCGCCAACAGCTTGCGTGTCGTGATCACGGGACTGCTGGTCCAATATTGGGACCCGGATAAAGCGCAAGGCTTCTTCCACGAATTCCAGGGCTGGCTGATGTTTGTCGCGTCGCTGGTGATGCTCTATCTTCTGCATCGCCTGGTTCGCGTTTTCTGGCCGGAGGAAGATACGGAGTCATGAAGCAATCTGGCACGTTGCGTTTCGTTCTCGCTGCCACTTTAATCGCGCTTACGGCTATTGTGCTGCAGGCGCGCGGCCGCACCGAGGTCATTCCCTCGCGCCTGCCGCTTTCATCTTTTCCCGCGCAACTGGGAAACTGGAGCGGTAAAGACATCCCGCTGGACAAGGATACTCTCGATGTATTGGGGCCCGGCGATTTCCTGGTGCGCGACTATTACACCGCGGATCAACCCGAACCCACAAATTTGTACATCGCATACTTCCCAAGCCAGCGCGCGGGAGACACCATCCACTCTCCTAAGAACTGCCTGCCCGGGGCTGGCTGGGCGCCCGTAGAGAATGACCGCATCACGCTTGTCTTACCGGGCCATGACCCTTTCCCAGCCAACCGCTACGTAATCGCGAAAGGTGGCGCGCGCCAGTTGGTCTTGTATTGGTACTGGGCCCACAACCGCGGCGTGGCCAGCGAATACTGGGCCAAGTTCTATCTGGTCAAAGACTCAATTCGCATGAACCGCAGCGACGGCGCTCTGGTGCGCATCGTCACTCCCCTGCTTCCCGGGGAAACCCTGGGTGCAGCCCTGCAGCGCCTTCTCCCCTTTGCTTCCCACATAGTCCCGCTCCTCGATGACTACATCCCGCGCTGAACCTCTCTTGACGCAACCCGGAGATCCCAACTGCCCGAAGCGCGTGCTCGGCCTCCGCGATCTCGTTTTGTTCTATGTAGTCACCGGCATCAGCCTGCGCTGGATCGCCACCGCCGCCGCCGCCGGCCCCAGTTCCATCGTCATCTGGATTGGCGCCTGGCTCTGCTTCTACATGCCTCTCGCCCTTTCCGTGCTGGAGCTTTCTTCCCGCTATCCCAGCGAAGGCGGACTCTACGTCTGGAGCAAGCGCGCCTTCGGAGATTTCTCCGGCTTCATGTCCGCCTGGACTTACTGGACGAGCAATCTCCCGTACTTCCCTGCCGTCCTCTACTTCGCCGCCAGCAACATCCTCTTCATGCGCCAGAACGCATGGGCGCATCTCTCGAACAACGCCACCTTCTACATCGTTTTTTCATTGCTAACACTGAGCGCCGCAACTCTGATGAACATCGTCGGACTCGACATCGGCAAATGGCTGCACAATGTCGGCGCACTCGCTATGTGGATTCCCGTGGGCATCATCATCGGGATGGGGTTGATCGCCTGGCATCGCTACGGCTCAGCCACTCAGTTCACGCTGCATTCGATGACGCCCAGCACACATCTCAACGACCTTATCTTCTGGTCGGTGCTGACCTTCGCTTTCGGCGGGTGCGAAACCGCCTCCTTCATGGGAGAAGAAATCAAGAATCCGCGCCGCTCGATTCCGTTTGCATTGCTATTCGGTGGAGCGACGGTGGCTTTCTGTTACATCGTCGGAACGGCCGCCATACTGTTAGCCCTGCCCTCAGGAGAAGTCAGCAGCCTGCAAGGATTGGTGCAGGCCATCTCGAAAACCGCGTCCCGCGTGGGTTTTCCCGGAGTGTTGCCAGTCGCTGCATTCCTCATCGCTCTCAGCAACATCGGCGCCGCCGGAGCCTACCTCGCCGCCGTTGCTCGCCTGCCCTTCGTCGCCGGCATCGACCGCTTCCTGCCGCCCGCCTTCGGCGCACTCCACCCGCGCTGGAAAACTCCGTGGGTAGCGTTGCTCACTCAGTTCGTTCTGGGCGTAATTTTCATTTTTCTGGGACAAGCCGGCACCAGCGTCAAAGGTGCTTACGACGTGCTCGTCAGCATGGGCGTAATCACGTACTTCATTCCGTACTTGTACCTCTTCGCGGCCGTGATCAAACTGCAACGCGAACCCGCCGGTCCGGAAGTAATCCGCGTGCCAGGGGGAAGCACGGTTGCGAAACTGGTGGCAACCCTCGGATTCCTCACCACCACACTGACCATCGCACTGTCTTTGATTCCCCAGCCGGACGAGCCCAACAAGCCGTTGGCGCTATTAAAGATTGTGGGAGGAACGGCCGCTCTGGTGCTGATCGGTGCATGCATTTATCTGGCAGGAAAGAGAAAAACAGCGGCGATTGGGTAGTCGAAATTTACGACGAACTGCTTTGCGGGGTATGGGCAGGATCCAAAGCGGAGCGGGATGCCGACTCCGACTCTAATGTAGCGTTGTGCCATTCGCTGATCTGCTCGACCGCCTGCGCCAGTGAAGCCACGACCTTGTCCGGCCGCGTGCTGCCGAAACGTTCCTTGGCTTTATCGAGGTCCCCGGTAAATCCCCAAACCCCGGCAAGGATCTTAATCTGAGGCAGGTATATGCGGACCCGCTGACACAAGGCACGAGATTGCGCAAAAGCGAAAGGGGGAAGTGCGGAGATGCAGACCACGTCCTGGGGTTCGGGCGGGAGGTGGGCCAAAATTTCCTCGAAAGGAGAACCAACGGGCAACGAAAGAACGCCGTGGCCGGCACGCTCCA
>Ga0182015_10005356_pt1 | contig 13365 bp, 10 predicted proteins | sample 712P3MmetaG_FD_120478 | JGI IMG/M metagenome (GOLD analysis project Ga0182015, IMG submission 120478) | Permafrost microbial communities from Stordalen Mire, Sweden - 712P3M metaG | ecosystem: Environmental > Terrestrial > Soil > Wetlands > Permafrost | place: Sweden: Stordalen | collected...
TTCGTCATCGAGGTCAATCCCCGCGCCTCGCGCACCGTCCCCTACGTCTCCAAAGCCACCGGCATCCCGCTCGCAAAAATCGCCTCCCGCCTCATGACTGGCCGCCGCCTCCGCGAATTTCTCGACGTCTCCGGCAATCATGACCTCGCAACCGGCACGCACTACTACGTCAAATCGCCCGTCTTCCCGTGGAATAAATTCCCCGGCGTCGACACCGTCCTTGGCCCCGAAATGAAATCCACCGGCGAAGTCATGGGTGTGGCCGACAATTTCGGTGAAGCTTTCGCCAAAGCCCAGCTCTCCGCCGGTCAGCAGCTCCCGCTCAAAGGCACTGTCTTCTTCAGCGTCAGCGATCGTGACAAGACCAACCTCGTCAACCTCGCCCGCCAGTACATGGAATTAGGTTTTCACCTCGTCGCCACCGAAGGCACCGCCAACGCCATCGTAAAAGCCGGCATGACCGTCGATCGCGTCTACAAAGTGAAGGAAGGCCGCCCCAACATCGTCGATCTCATTAAAGGCGATCGCATCCAGCTCATCATCAATACGCCGCGCGGCCAGGATCCTTACTTCGACGAGAAAGCTATCCGCCGCGCCGCTGTTCTCGCGCGCATTCCCACCATCACCACCATGGCCGCCGCGCGCGCCGCCGCTGAAGGCATCGCCGCCCTGCAAAGCCGCCGCATCACCGTCAACCCGCTGCAGCGCCTGCACGCCGAACATCTTGAGCCGATTTGCGGGCGTCCGAGCCCGCAGGCGAAATCCTGAGGCGGAGCCGAAGGATCTCTGGGAGTGCCTCGCTATGCGATTGTGATCAGGCTGGGGTTCGAGGGTTCCGCAACGCGCTAGCCGCGTCCAACGCTACTGTCTAGTCCTCGTCCCGCCACAGCGCCACGCCCCCCAGCAACCCCTCCAGATTCGAAACAATCGTGACGTTCGGCCGAAACTGCAGCGTCACCAGCTTCGTGTTGCCCCCGCCCAGATAAAGATGGTCCCAGTTGAACGTCGCCGCTGTCTGCGCGACCGCCTTCCGCAGCAGCTTGTTCCATTTCTTCAGCCCATATTTTTTCAGGCCGCGCTTCCCCAGGTAATCCTCATACGTCTTCTTCAGCCAGGGATGATGTCCCAGCTCCAGCCCCGGGCAAAGCCGTCCATCGGTAAACAGCGCGGAACCCATCCCCGTGCCCAGCGTGATAATCATCTCCACGCCGCGCCCCTGGATCGCGCCAAAACCCTGCACCGCGGCATCGTTGGCCACGCGCACCGGCTTCTTCCACCGTTTCTCCAGCGCCGCCTGCAGCGGGAAACCGATCCATCGCGGATGCAGATTCGCGGCTGTCCGCACCACGCCGCGCTTGATCACGCCCGGATACCCGACGCTCACCCGATCGAAAACCGGCATCTGCGCCACCAGTTTGTCCAGCGCCGCCAGCAGCCGCGACGGTGTCGGCGGTTCCGGAGTGGGCACGCGCAGCCTCTCGGTCAGCGGCTTGCCTTCATGATCCAGGCACAGCATCTTCAGCCCCGTGCCCCCAATATCCACTGCCAGTGTGACCAGCGGTTTCGCGTTGTTCATTGCACCCACTTGCAGCCTGTTGCTCCCTGTCCGTAAGCGGCAACAGTGTATCGCGGACAAGTGAAAGGCCGTCGAATACTTTATCGTCACGGCCCCTGCATCGCGATAGGCATTGACAGCGTCGGGAGCATAATCTGAGAAACGCGCCCGGCTTGCAACATAGTCTTGAGTGCGGCGCGTTCGCCTCACGAAATTTGCCAGCACAAATCCGGCCATGAAAGATCAGGCCATGAAGATCCGTCTCGACAAATTGCTGGTGGAGCGCGGCCTCGTCCCCACCCGCGAACGCGCCCAGGCCATGATCCTCGCCGGCCGCGTCCTCGTCCGCGAGCAGAAGCAGGACAAGCCGGGTGCCTCCGTCCCCGCCGACGCCGCCGTCCGCCTCCTCGGCGACGACCTCCGCTACGTCAGTCGTGGCGGCCTCAAGCTCGAAGCCGCTCTTGCCCATTGGCGCATCGACCTCCGCGACCGCTCCTGCCTCGACGTCGGCGCCTCCACCGGCGGATTCACCGACTGCATGCTCCAGCACGGCGCCGCGCGCGTCCTCGCCATCGACACCGGCTACGGCCAGATCGCCCAAACCCTTCGCGACGACCCGCGCGTCACCCTCATGGAGCGCACCAACGCCCGCCTTCTCAACCCCGACGACCTGCCGCCCGGCATCTCCTTCCTCGCCGTCGACGTCTCCTTCATTTCGGCGACCCTCGTGCTCCCTCCGGTCATGCAGGCAATTCTCCAGGCGTCCGCCCCAGGAGTCGAAGCCGTCGTCCTCATCAAGCCCCAGTTCGAAGCCGGCCGCGAACGCGTCGGCAAAGGCGGCATCGTGCGCGATCCCGCCGCCCATCAGTTCGCCATCGATCGTGTCCGCGCCTGCGTCGAACAAATCGGTGGCACAAACATCGACACGGCCGACTCGCCCATCACCGGCGCTGAAGGCAATCGCGAGTTCCTCCTCCACGCCCTTTGGTCCTGAACCTCCTCTGATTCCTCCCAAATCTTCGCTGTGATAGCCTGCGCTCCATGCGGACCCTCCTTCTGCTTGCGGCTCTCGGCGCAACTGCGCTCGCCCAGCAGCCGCAGACGCAGCCCGTCCCCGCGACGCAGCCCTCCGCCGTCAACCCCGCTGCGCAGGCGCCGCCCTCGAGCACCCCAGGCAACGCCACGCCCGCACCTCCATCGCCAGCGCAGCCGGCGGCAAGTGGGACTCCTCCGTCCATGAGCCCCTCCGAAGCCTACCTCTACGCCATGCAGCCCTTCACCAACGCCCACAGCGCCCCCGACGACCTCACCGACGCCGACAAATGGGCGCTCGGCATCGGCATCGCGCGCGCCAAAGAGCAATGCGAGCTGCGCAGCAAAGACAAATTCGAAGACGAAGATCTGCTCGCCATGGGCAAGCTCTGCGTCTTCGGCCAGGATTACGACCAGGCACGCCACCGGCTCGTCGTCTACACCGGCCTGCCCAGCCCCAAAGCCCTTGAAGTGGGCGAACTCCTCCTCGCCCGCACCTTCGTCGGCCTGGGAGCGATCGATTCCGCCGAAGGCGAGATGGAGACCCTCCTCACTGCTTTCCCCTACGACGCCAGCATTCACCTCGGCGTCGACATGGTCATTGACGCTGCCGCCGCCAGTGACGCCACCGAAGACCTGGCCGTCATCCCGCGCCTCAACGAACAGCAGCTGCCCCACATCCTCGACGCCCTCGCTCACGGCGCCTCGCTCACCGGCAATGGCGACTCCGTTGACGCTGTCCAGTTGGTCCGCGATGCGCTCCGCTGTGCCGACGCCCTGCGCCGCAACTTCAAACCGGACGATGCCGCCAAAATCGTCGCCCAGCTCACCGCCGTCGCAGCCGCCGACCCCATCGTCAGCAGCGCCGCGTATCTCGCCATTCAGGATTCGCTCACCCGCTACAGCCTGTTCGGCCAGCCCACTCCGGTCCGCACCTTACACGCCACTGAACTCCCCGTCACCGGCGCACCTCTCGCCCGCACCGTTCCTCTGTACGATCCCAATCCCGCTGCGCACCGCATCGAACGCCGCGTCGGCAACTCCACCGTGATCCGCATGACCGACGACCGCACTCTCGTCCTCGTCTTCTCTCTCGCCGGCCCCGCATCGAACAGCGCCATTCACGACATCCTCGCCCGTCTCGCGCAGGATCACATCATCCCCGGCCTGAAGGTCGTCGCCGTCACTTCGTACGCCGCCAACATCGGCGTCGACGCGCCCGACCCCACCGTCCTCGCCACCATCCGCGCCTTCCGCAGCGGCCTGCCACCCACCCTGCCCGTTCTCCTCGTACCCGACTCCGAACTGAAGCCCTTCGCCATCGACATGTGGCCCGCAGCCATCCTCGTCGACGGCAGGGGACGCATTCTCTGGCTCAACTCGGTCTCCGGTTCCACGGGCAGCATCCGCCAGATGGTGCGTGAACTCGAGTCCGGCCCCTCGACGCTGCCCCTCTGATCGCGCGACAAGCACGCCAGACGCTTGCGGTGTCGCGCTGCGCCCCTGTCGAATCGTCCTCTCCCTGTTGTATTCTGGTTCTCACTCCCAACATTCGCGCTGAAGTGCGCCTGAATGTTGGCTTAATTGCACCCAGCACCACCTCTAACCAGAGTCCTGTTCTTCTGCGGGAGCGGATATGAGTCACACGTTTACCATCGGCATCGGCGGCGCTGCCGGCCAGGGTGTCGCCACCCCCGGCGACATCTTTGCCAAGATTTTCAGCCGTCGCGGCCTGCACCTCAACGCCTACAACGCCTACCAGTCCATCATCCGCGGCGGCCACACCTTTCTCATGATCCGCACCGGCCCCGAGCCCGTCACCAACATGGGCGACACTCTGGAGCTCCTCATCCCGCTCAACCAGGACACCATGGACCGCCATCTCGGCCTTCTTCGCGAAGGCGGCGCATGCATCTACAACGCTGATACCGTCAAGCCCGGCCAGCCAGCGCAGGGCGTCCAGCTTTGTCCGCTTCCCGTCTCCACCCTAGCTGACATCACCCGCAACAAAGTCGCGCAGAACACCCTCGCCATGGGCGCAGCGCTCAGTATGATGGGCGTCGGCTTCAATTTCCTCGAAAGCGTCATCGTCGAGCAGTTCGGCAAGAAAGCCGCCTCCGTCGCCGAAGAAAACATCGCCGTCGCCCGCGCCGGCTACGACTACGCCACGAAGAACTTCAAGCCCTTCGCCAACCCGCTCCCCATCGTCGACACAAAATACGCGGTCCTCAGCGGCAACACCGCGCTCGCCATGGGTGGAGCAGCTGCCGGCGTCAAATTTTACTGCGCCTATCCAATGAGCCCCTCCACCGGCGTCCTCCACTGGTTCGCCGCGAATGGCCGCAAGGCCGGCATCATGGTTCGCCAGGTCGAAGACGAAATCGGCGTCGTCAACATGACCATCGGCGCAGCCCAGGCCGGCGTTCGCGCCATGTGCGCCACCTCTGGCGGCGGATTTGCCCTCATGTCCGAAGCCCTCGGCCTCTCTGCCATGGCCGAAATTCCTATCGTCGTCATCGACTGCCAGCGTGCGGGCCCCTCCACCGGCGTTCCCACCAAAACCGAACAGGGCGACCTCTGGCAGATGCTCGGCGCGGCCTTTGGCGACTACCCCCGCGTCATCGCCGCTCCCCTCGACATCGGCGACTGCTTCACCCTGATCCCGGAAATCTTCAACGTCGTCGATAAATTCCAGGTCCCCGGCCTCGTCCTCTGCGACCTGCTGCTCTCTGAAGGCCGCCTCAGCGTCGATCCCAAAATCCTCGACTTCGCCCCGCCCATCGATCGCGGCGAGATGATCACCTCACCGAACGGCCACGCCGAAGACGGCTACAAGCGCTACCTCATCACCGAAAGCGGAGTCTCCCCGCGCGCCATTCCCGGCGTCCCCGGTTACACCCACGTCGTCTCCAGCGACGAGCACGACGAAGACGGCGTCCTCATCAGCGACATGTACACCAACGCCACCAAGCGCCGCGCCATGATGGAAAAACGCATGCGCAAGGAAATCGGCATCGCCGCCGCAGTTCCGCCGCCGCGCCTCCAGGGTCCGAAAGACGCCGACGTCACCCTCATCGGCTGGGGCTCAACCCAGGGCGTCATCGAAGAAGCCCGCGCTCAGCTCGCGGAGCAGGGAATTACCGCCAATCAACTGCAGATTCGCTGGATCGTCCCGCTCCACGGCGAAGCCATCCTCGATGAGCTGCGCAACGCGAAGCGCACCATTATCGTCGAGAACAACTACAGCGGACAGTTCGCGCGCTACCTGCGCAGCGAAACCAGCTTTGTCGCCGACGGCCACATCCGCAAATACGATGGCGAGCCTTTTATGCCACACCACATCGTGGAAGCGGTCCGCGAACAACTTGCCGGCGACACGCAGCTGTCTGTCCCGGCCCACGAGATCATGGTTTAGGAGAAGCGTCATGGCGACAATAGTCGAAACCCCGAAGCCGCTCACGACGGCCGATTTCAAAGGCCGCGTCGATCCCGACTGGTGCCCCGGCTGCGGCGACTTCGGCGTGCTGGCCGCGGTGCAGAAGGCCCTCGTCGAGCTCCAGATTCCCAATCACCAGATCGTCACCGTCAGCGGCATCGGCTGCTCCTCGAACTTCCCCGGCTTCATTGAGACCTACGGCATGCACACCCTGCACGGCCGCTCTCTGCCTGTCGCCACCGGCGTCAAGATGGCCAACCATGAGCTCACCGTGCTCGTCACCGGCGGTGACGGCGATGGCTTCGGCATCGGCGGCAATCACTTCACCCACACCATCCGCAAGAACATCGACCTGACCTACATCGTCATGGACAACCAGATTTACGGCCTCACCACCGGCCAGACATCGCCCACCAGCCGTCTCGGCATGAAGACCAAAAGCGCACCCTACGGCAACATCGAGTCGCCCATCAATCCCATCACCATGGCGCTGGCTGCTGGAGCCACCTTCGTCGCCCGCGGCTTCTCCGGCGAACAGAAGCATCTCACTGAGCTCATCAAGCAAGCCATCCAGCACAAAGGCTTTTCCTTCCTCGACGTCTTCAGCCCCTGCGTCACCTACAACAAAGACAACACCTTTCAGTGGTTCCGCCCGCGTGTGAAGAAGCTCGAAGACGATTCCAGCTACGACCCATCGCACTGGCTCGCTGCCGTCGAGAAGTCGACGATCTGGGGCGACGAAATCCCCATCGGAAAATTCTTCGAGCGCACCGACCTGCCCTCGCTCGACCAGGCCGAGCCCGTCACGCAGGGCCGAACGATGCTCTCCTATCCGCTTCACGTCGACCCAGCCGCAGCCCAGGCCTTCATCGACGAGCTGATGTAGACGGACGGAGTGCCCCATTCAACTCCGACTTTGGCTTGAGTGGGAAAGGTCCCACGGAGTTAACGCCATGTGCCCGAGTGGTATCCTGCTGCCATGCAGATCACCGTCGAACTACCGGACGATCTGGCTCAGCAAATGATTCCCGCCGGCCAGAACCCGGCGCGCGCCGTGCTGGAGAATATGGCGGTTGAAGCGTTTCGCTCGCATCGCCTGACGGAACACCAGCTTGCCCAGGCCCTGGGTATGGATCGCTATCAGTTAGACGGATTCCTGAAACAGCGCGGTGTCTGGCTGGACTATACGATGGACGATCTCCACCAGGAGCTGGAAGCGCAGCGCAAACTCGGCCTCTGAATAAAGGGCGGGCGGCCAATGTGGATTCTAGGACTCCTCGTCACATACGGGCTGTATAGATTTCTCGTGGTTTGGTATCTCTCCCTTTGGTTGAGGAGTCGCGGGCAGAGGGCATATTACTGGGACAGCGCCTGGTATCACATCGCGGTTCTAGCGGTCGCCGCGCTGCTCCTTGCTCTCTCGATGTTTCTATTTTCGCGAACCGACGGCTGGCTAGCACTCTTACCGCTCCTCATTATCCCTACCTCCATCTACCTGCGTCGACGGAAAAGCGGCCAAAAGCTCGCCGAAACGATTAGGACTGCTGTCGCCCTAGAGTATCGACTAGCAGGTGAGGGGAAATCCAGATCGGCCATTAATCGCCAGATCGTTGAGCACTTTCTCGGGAGTGCTCCGTCCGAGGGCTGGGCATTAGCGGACGACGATCTCCGCACGGTCTTGAAATGTTACATTTTGCCTGAGCTCGGCCTCTATCAGATAGACCAGGATCTCGCGCTGATGAATAGGCCCGGCGCAGTCATGATTGGCACACAAATTGATGCGCTGATCGATTCTTGGGGAAACGCCTCGACCAAATCCAAGGCCTAGCAACTAAGATTCTAGTTACTGTGTTCCCCTTCTATCCGTTCACCATCGACAGACCGTGTCGGGTTAGTCCGGCAATTCTGAAGACCCTTTCGAAGAATTCTTCGCTCCATCGAGCAAACTCCCGACAGAGATCCATCGAAATCCAAATCTGCTCATAAAGCCCGAATCCATCAGTCGCCCGAAATTCCAGCTTTCCTTTGTACCGTTCTACGAGATCATCTATCGCGTGTTCCCCTGAGTCGCCGCGTTTCCCGTCGCTGTGCATTATGAAGTTCCTAAGTGACTGCAAATCCCTAAGGCGGCTCCATGCCGGGTCCTTTTTTAAGTTGATCGACAGCACCAAATCCAAATATTTTGCAGATCGGTCTATACCCTTGTCAGCCATGTCCTTGACCCTAACTCTTGAGCCGCGTTTCTTGCCGACATACTCCGCGAATGCGGATAGCTGCGTCTCGACAATCGAGTACAGGAGGACGGTTCCGGAATACGCAGCGAACGTTGGGATCCAGGTCTCGAAATTCCGGCCGAGGATATCCCTTTCGACAGCGTAGTCCTCGTACTCCCATTGTCGATCTGTGGCACGACGCTCTAGGTAGAGGCGCTCTTTCTCTTCCAGCATTGGGATGCCAGCGCTCATGGTCTCTATGAACGCCTTAGCCCCATGGAGCCGCGCAAAGGTGTCTATGACGAATAGATTGAATCCAATCGTAACCGCCATCCCGCAAGCCCCGGTGTGGCCCTCACCCCAGACCCCTACTCCACCCCAGCCTCCGGCGCCTTCCGCCCCCGCTTTTTCGGCTTCTCCGCCACCGGTTCCGGCTGCGGCTCTCGCGACACATCGTAGAACAACAGCCGTCCGCACGATTCGCACGTCATAATCTGCCCATCGCGAATCTGATTCCACATTTGCGGCCGCAAGCCCATGTGGCAGCTCATGCAACGCTGCCCCTGCGCGTACGCCACGCCGGTCACCCGCGACGATCCAGCTACGTGATCGTAAATCCGCAACAGCTCCTCCGGAACCAGAGCCCGCTCTGTCGCCCGCCGCTTCGTCAGCTCCCCCAGATGCTTTTGCTGCTCCACCGCCGCCGCCCGCGCGTCTTCCTTCTCGATCTCGACCGCCTTAGCGCTGTCCTTCAGCTCGCTCTCCGCCGCCTTCCGCTTCTGCTCCAGTTGCTCGGCGCGCTCCATGCCTTCCAGCTCGCTGTCCTCGATCTTCCGGATCTCCCCCTCCGCAAACTCGATCTCGTGCTGGAACGCGCGATACTCCTCGTTTGTCTTCACGTTCGACATCTGATCGCGAAGCTTCGCAATCTTCTGCTGCAGATCTTTCAGATCGCTTTCCAGCCGCCGTTTAAGCGCCTCTTCGTCCTTCAGCGTCTTCGCCGCCTGCTCCACCGCCGCCTTTTCAGACTGCAGCTTGATTTCCAGCGCAGCCAGCCGCTTCGGCAGCGCGGCAATCTCCGACCGCAGCTTCGTAGTCTCTCCATCGATGGTTTGTAGGCGCATCAGCGCCTCAAGTTTAGTTCGCATAGTCGGAAGTTGCAGTTTATCACCGGCTCTTGTGCGATTCCCTTGCCGCCCGGCTCACATTCCGATCTCCGCGCCTTGCCAGCCCCGCCATTTTCCTGCATCCTCATTCCAGCCCCCAGCCTCAAACCACCTGTCCACCCATGCCCCCGGATCCCGACGCGCACTGGAAGCCGAAGCATAATCGCTGGGCCATCGCCCTCACCGTCACTCTGGCCACCTTCATGGAGGTCCTCGACACCTCCATCGCCAACGTCGCCCTCCCGCACATCGCCGGCGGCCTCGGCGCATCGCAGGACGAAGCCACCTGGGTCCTCACCTCCTACCTCGTCTCCAACGCCGTCATCCTTCCCGCCAGCGCGTATCTCGTCTCCTTCATCGGGCGCAAGCGCTTCTACATGATCTGCGTCGCGCTCTTCGGCATCAGCTCCATGCTCTGCGGACTCGCGCCCTCGCTCCCGCTCCTCATTTTCTTCCGCGTCCTCCAGGGCACTGGTGGCGGCGGCCTGCAGCCCAGCGAGCAGGCCATCCTCGCTGACACTTTCCCTCCGCGCCAGCGCGGACAGGCCTTCGCCGTCTACGGAATGGCCGTCGTCCTCGCTCCCGCCATCGGTCCCACGCTCGGCGGCTGGATCACCGACAACTACACCTGGCGCTGGATCTTCTTCATCAACGTCCCCATCGCCATCCTCTCCCTCGTTCTTACCTCGCGCATCGTTGAAGATCCGCCCCATATCAAGAACGAAGTCGCCGAGCAGCGCAAACGCGGCCTCAATCTCGACTACACCGGCTTTGGCCTGCTCGCCATCGGCTTCGGCTCCCTGCAGTTTGTCCTCGACAAAGGCCAGGAGAACGACTGGTTCGGCTCGCACCTCATCGTCACTTTCTTCTTCCTCTGCGGCGCCGCCCTGCTCACCCTCATCGTCTGGGAAATTGCCCAGATTCGCCGCGGTAACAGGCCCATCCTCGACCTCACCATGTTCCGCAACCGCACCTTCTGCGTCTCCTGGCTGCTCATGTTCGTCCTCGGCTTCACCCTCTTCGGAACCACCGTCCTCATCCCCCTCTACGTCCAGCAATTGATGGGCTACACCGCGGAGCAGGCAGGCCTTGTCATCTCACCGGGCGGCGTCGCCATTCTCTTTCTCATGCCCTTGGTCGGCGTCCTCGTCAGCCGCGTCGACAACCGCTGGCTCATCGCCTTCGGATTCGCCATTCTCTCCGCCGCCGTCGCTGCCCTGCATACCATCGACGCCCAGGCCAGCTACGCCTACATTGCGTGGATGCGCATCTTCCAGGCCTGTGGCCTCGCCTTTCTTTTCATCCCCATCAACACCCTCTCCTACACCGACGTTCCCCGCGAGAAGAACAACGATGTCTCCGGCCTCATGAATCTCGCCCGCAACATCGGCGGCAGCTGCGGTACCTCCTTCTTCGTCACCCTGCTCGCGCGCCGCAGTCAGGAGCACCAGGACCGTCTCTCCATGTTCCTCAACGGCATCAGCCCGCAATTCCTCCGGCAGCGCGATGGCCTCGCCCGCTACTTCCAGCACGGCGGAGGCCTCACCGCATCCCCGGCCCAGGCGCGCGCTCTCGCCCAGGGCAGCATCTATCAGCAGCTCATTCGCCAGAGCACCCAGCTCGCCTATCTCGACGTCGTTGCCCTTCTCTCCATTGGCGCGGCCTGCATGATCCCCCTCGTCTTCCTCATGAAAAAACGCAAAGGTGGCCCCGCCGCCGCCCATTAATCCCGCCTTCTTCACCCTAAGGTTTAGAATTCCTTTTCACGCATACTGCCCGGTTCTCCGTCCCCAATCGGGTTCTCTGGAGCCTCGTTTGCCCAGCAACACCCTTCGCCGCCCTGGTTCGCGCCTGCTCGTCATCGTTATCGCCGCCGCTGCTCTGTGGGCCCAGCCCGCGCACGCCCAGGCCGATCACCCCTGGACCGTCCAGGAAATCTTCGGCCATCCCGGCAGTCTCACCGGCGAGGCGCCCGACAATATCAGCTGGTCCCCCGACGGCAAAATCGCTACCTGGATCGACGAAAACGGCGACCTCCTCGCCATCCAGCCTCCCGATCCCAAACCCCTAAAGCTGATCCCCTACGGAAAAATCTCTGTCCTGCTCAACGCCGCCATGCCCGAGCGCGATCGCGATCACCGCGCCCGCTACGACCAGCCCGACTACATCTGGGCGCCTGACTCCCAACACTTCCTCTTCGATACCAACGGCGCGCTCTGGCTCTTCACCCCGACGAACGGGACCGGCGTGCAGATCGGCAACTCCGGCATGATGTCCGGCGACGATCCCAAATTCTCACCCAACGGCCAGCTCGTCTCGTATCTGCACGACGGCAATCTCTGGGTCCAGCGTCCCGACGGTACCGCTCCAGCTCTCCAACTCACCACCACGCACGATGACACGCTGCTCAATGGCGGCGTCGACTGGGTCTACCTCGAAGAACTCGACGCGCGCAGCAACTACTTCTGGTCGCCCGACTCGCGCGAAATCGCCTACCTCCAGATGAACGAGGCCAGCGTGCCCCAGTATCCGCTCGTCGACTGGATCCCCGTCCATGCCAGCGTTGAACTGCAGCGCTATCCGCAGCCGGGCGACGCCAATCCTGGCGTGCGCATCGGCATTGTCGGCGCCGGCGGCGGCAACACCCGCTGGCTCAAAATCCCCATGGACGTGGGCAACGACTACATCCCGCGCTTCGGCTGGGTCAATCCTCACGTCGTTTGGGTCGAGGTGCTATCCCGCAATCATCAGCGCATCGACCTCTGGTTCGTCGACACCCATACCGGCGACATCCGCCGCGTTCTTCAGCAATACGATCAGAAGTACTTCACCATGACCTACGACGTGAAGTTCGTCGGCGACCACCAGTTCCTCATCCTCAGCTGGCGCGACGGCCACACCCACATCTACCGCTACACGTTCAACCTCAACAATCCCCTCGCCGACCTCGCCCAGCTCGCCAACCAGGTCGAGAGCGGCGACTATGAAGTTGCCTCCATCAAGGCCGCCGACGAGAACGCGCAGACCATCTGGTACCTCTCCAATGAGGGCGACTCACGCCAGCAGCAGGTCTGGGCCGTCCAGTTCGACGGCGGCGGCAAGCGCCCCGTCACCCAGAACACCGGCTCTCACGATGCCAGCTTTCCCGCGCAGGGCGGCGCCTTCATCGACACCTGGTCCCAGGAACTGTCTCCGCCTGTCGTCTCCGCCTGCACATCCGCCGGATCCTGCTCCGCCATCTGGCGTTCGAAGCCCATCGAGGGCCACCATCTCATCGCTCCCCAGCCTCTGGTGCTCACCGCCGCCGACAAGACCACCAAGCTCTACGGAACGCTTCTGCTTCCTCCTGGCGAACCGGCCCCGCACAGCGTCCCGCTCATCGTCAATCCCTACGGCGGTCCAGGCGTGGACTCCGCGCGTGACAAGTGGGGTGAGAAGCGTTTTCTCTTCGATCAGCTTCTCGCCGAGCATGGCTTCGCCGTCCTCCACGTCGACAACCGCGGCATGGCCGGTCGCGGCCGCGAATTCGAGCAGGTCGCGTATCACAACTTCGGCCCGCCCCAGTTCGCCGATCAGATGGCCTCCATCGACCAGGTACTCACCCGCTACCCGCAGCTCGATCCGCACCGCCTCGGCTGGTGGGGCTGGAGCTGGGGCGGCAGCTTCACCCTCTTCGCGCTCTCCCACAGTGACAGCTTCCTCGCCGGTGTCGCCGGCGCTCCCGTCACCGACTGGCGCGATTACGACTCCATCTACACCGAGCGCTACCTGAGCCTGCCTTCCGACGACGCCCAGAACTACCACGACGATTCCGATGTCACCAGCGCCGCCGACCTCAAGGGCCACATCCTCATCCTGCACGGCACCGGCGACGACAATGTCCACATCGAGAATGACACCCAGTACATCCAGAAGCTCATTGAGGCCGGCGTTCCCTACGACTACAACATCTATCCCCGCAAA
>Ga0182015_10005360_pt1 | contig 13360 bp, 13 predicted proteins | sample 712P3MmetaG_FD_120478 | JGI IMG/M metagenome (GOLD analysis project Ga0182015, IMG submission 120478) | Permafrost microbial communities from Stordalen Mire, Sweden - 712P3M metaG | ecosystem: Environmental > Terrestrial > Soil > Wetlands > Permafrost | place: Sweden: Stordalen | collected...
AGCCGCGCGGACAGGGTGTTCGGCGCGACGCCCGCGAGCCCCGCCTCCAAATCATGAAACCGCAAGGGACCCTTGCGGAACAGATCCCGGAGCACGAGCAACGACCATTTTTCGCCGACGACATCGAGGGCTTGGGCAACCGGGCAATTTTGGTCATATCCGCCTGTCATGGATGACAAATACGCGCTTCGCTTTAATTTTTCAATTAACTATCTATTGACAAGTCACTCTAAATTATATAGGCACTTTTGGAGTTGGTTTTTCCCTGAGGTCGAAAGGGCAGCTAACCGTCACCTTTGGTGACGCCCGAATGAATGGTGCAATCCTGTTTTTGGAGGTATGTGATTGTCTATCTTCCCTATGTCGTGCTCACCTTCGCAACCGCCACGATAGCGGTTATCCTGTTTGGATTGCGCAGCGCGCTTCGCAACGCCGGTTGGACCACTTACGACCGGACAGTAACTGTCCGCGCCGCGGCGATCACCGTCGCCGGATGGTTTCTGCTCACCCTCGCGCTCGCGTCGGCCGATTCCTATCCGTGCCGCCGCGGATCGTATGCCCACGATCCAATACGGAATTCTCGTTCCGATCCTCATCGGCGGACTACTGATCTGGCGATCGCCCCGCCTCGCGCGAATCATAGATGCGGTACCCCAGCATTGGCTGATCGGGGTTCACCTCTATCGTGCGCTCGGCGCGATTTTCCTGATCCTTTATGCGGCGGGCAAGATGCCGGGATTGTTCGCCTGGCCGGCCGGTCTAGGCGACGTCCTTACCGGCGTTCTCGCGCCGGTCGTCGCAATTGCGTATTGGCGCGGGCCGCGTGAGAATGCCGATCTGGTCTTCGGGTGGAACCTATTGGGGCTTGCCGATCTCATCGTCGCGGTGACGGCGGGAATGCTCACCTCCCCTGGGCCGTTCCAGTTGTTCGCATTCGATCTGCCAAACGAGCTCGCTAGCCAGTTTCCGCTGGTGCTTATTCCTGTGTTCCTCGTGCCGGTCTCGATACTCCTCCATCTGGCGTCGCTGACCAAGCTCCGCCGGGGTGCGTTGCGCGACAACCACCGTCGCGAGATCGCGCCCGCTCCGGCGTGATGCCAGATTGTTGGCGCCGCAAGGCTTCGAGGGTTGACGTTGCGCGCGGTCCTGGCAAAGGAGCCAGGACCGCGTCTTTGGGTTCTGGCGTCCATTTTCCGCAAAGCATATTCTTAACTTCCCCAATGCGGCCGCAACCGGGCAAGACGCCTCGGACCCGTTTTGGTCTGGAAAAAGCCCTGGCATTCGGCTACCGCATCGGCTCGCCGATTTCGAAATCGTTCTTTTGAGCATTGCGTGACGCGCCCAATACCGACGGCGGCCGGCTCGCCCGGCGATCCCCTACCCTCCTCCCAGCACGCCTTTTCCCGCGCGCCACCAGCGGCAAGCGGCGCGGCGATAAGGACTGGAATCCTTTGGATGCTGGTCGCGACTTGCCTGTTCGTCTGCCAGGATTCAACCGCCCGCGTCTTGCTCAAAGCCTATCCGGCGACGGAAATCGCCTTCGCGCGCTTTTTCGTCCACCTGGTTTTGGTGAGCCTTATCATCGGCTGGCGCGAGCCGCGCCTCGTGATCTCGCGCCGGCCCCTGTTGCAAATGCTGCGGTCGAGCTTTCTCCTGGGCGGGACTTTGTTTGGGATGTTGGCGCTCAAGGTCATGCCGCTGGTCGATTTTTCCGCCATCGTGTGGGTGGCGCCCGTCCTTGTCGCCGCGCTTTCGGTCTTCATACTCCATGAAAAAGTGAGCCCAAGTGTATGGGCAAGCGTTTTTGCCGGCTTGATCGGCGTTTGGCTGATCATTGCCCGGACGGGCATGGATTTTTCGCTTTCCATGCTGTTTCCATTCCTGGCTGCTCTCGCCAATGCACTCTATCAGATCGCGACAAGGCTTTTGCATCGCGCGGATTTGCCGGTGACGACCTTATTTTACACGGCGATTGCCGGAACTATGGTCTGCAGCGGTTTTCTGCCCTTTACCGCCGTCGCGCCCGGGCTTGCCGACGCGGGCCTGATGCTCCTCTTGGGGCTCACCGGTGTTGTCAGCCACTTTTGTCTGATCCGCGCTTTTGCCGCGGCCCCGGCCAACATCATCGCGCCGTTCGGCTACACGGCGCTGCTTTGGGCCACTCTGTCCGGCCTCTTGATTCTCGGGGAAATTCCCGGCCCGCGCACGTTGTTTGGAGCGGGGTTGATCGCCGGCGCTGGTTCGTTCGTATTCCTTCGTGGACCAAAAACATGAGGTTTTGGCGAATCTGCCGCACCCACGTGGCACAATGGCTCGCCGGCGCTCGACCCCGGCGAACTGTCCACTATTCCAGAGGACTAGCTCTTGCTCTTCCGCGCGGCGTCATAATTGAACTGGGGCGCTGCCTTCAGCTGATCGCCTGTCATGTCCATTGTAGCACGCCATTTTTTACTGGAGTCATCGTAGGTCCAGTTCACCGCCGATGGGACAACTGCCACGTAATGCTGGCCATTGCCGAGGATCCCACGAACCGAGATCACGTACGCGGCGGATCCATTCTGATCGACGGCCAGATCCTTGATTTTACCAATGTCCTGATTGGTGTTGTCGTAGACCTCCAACCCAACGACATTGGAGCCGAACTTGTCGCCCGAAGGGGATATGAACGTGCCGGCGCTCGAAACCGAACGGTTCGTAACAACCTCCGACACCGAGTCTGGATTAATGATCATGATAACCGGATTGCCGGACTTGTCTTTTGCTCGCACCAGATATGACTCGGCCATGACCTTCACGTCAGAAAAGCCCGACTGTTGCATATCCGTTGTAATTTGCTGCTGCGGGTCTTGGGCTTGTTGGTTTTGCTGCTGCGGGGCTTGGGCTTGGGTTTGAGCATTTGGGCTGCTCGGACGGGCCGTCGTCTGCGCCGAGGCCGCTTGGGTCAACAGCAAGGCCGTCCCTGCTGCGATTACCGACATTTTCATGGAAGTCTCCTTTGCGAACTATTGCTGGCCACTGAACCGCCCACGCCGTGACCCGTTCCAACGGAGCAGTAAATTATTCGTTATTCGCCGGGATTGACCACTTCGGCCGACTCATAGGCGCGGAAGGCGGTCTGTCAGGCAAGATGCATGAAGATCGGCATGCTGCCCAGTTTTCGTCAGTATCGCCGAGGTCCATGCCGGCATATGCCTTTCTAGCTATTGCTTTTTATTGGGGTGGAATGAATACCGCTGCAAGTAGTCAAACAATGGGATGGGGGGATGGTGAAGCAATGGATTTAGTGCCGCTCGGGCAGGACAGCGCCGCGAACGCGTATCCGGAAATTGGGGCTCGATGATGAAAGTGCCGCTCGCCATCGTCGCCGCGGTTGCCGAAAATGGCGTGATTGGCGACGGACGCGGCCTGCCCTGGCGTTTACCCAGCGATCTCAAACACTTCCGCGAGGTCACCATGGGCAAGCCCCTTCTCATGGGACGCAAAACCTTCGAATCGATAGGGCGTGCCCTGCCCGGGCGCGAGACAATCGTCGTCACTCGCGACCGCGCCTTCGACTCGTCGCAGGGCGGCGGACAAGGCAAGCCCGTCCATGTCGCCCATGAACTCGACGCGGCGCTCGCGCTCGCGCAGGCGCGGGCGTATGCGATGGGCGCGGAAGAGGTTATTTTGGCCGGCGGCGGCAAACTTTACGAAAGTTTGATTGGCCAAGCCGAGCGCATGCATCTAACCTTCGTCGATATCGCGCCAAGAGGCGGGGTGAGATTTCCCGCCATCGATTGGTCTAATTGGCTTGAAGTAAGGCGGGTTCGGCCACGGCCGGCGGCCAAGGACGAGGCGACATTCTCTTTTGTCGATTTTGACCGGCGCCGCTGCTTATCATTGTAGTAGATTATTGTAGTGGCCACGCGGCTCTCCTATAAGGACTGGATAGGTCCGTTCCGGGGCCGTGGCGGTTGTCGCTCGCTTTCGCGGGCGTCACCTTGCAAAAGAGAATCACATGCCATGGAGCAGTGAAGGCGGAAATGGCGGCTCTTGGAAGCCCGGCGGCGCCGGGCCTTGGGGGCAAAAGCCGGGCGCGCCGCCGCCTGAATTCGAGGAATTCCTCAAGCGCGCGCAGGAGAAGCTCAAACAATGGATGCCGGGACCTACCGGAACGGGAGGACGCGGCGTTCTTGCCTTGGCTCTCGCCGGCGCGATCATCTGGCTTGTGTCCGGCTTTTACACGCTCGGCCCGAATGAGGTCGGGCTGAACAGGATTTTTGGCCGCTACACGGGCAAGACAGGTCCAGGGTTAAACTACAATTTGCCGTTCCCCATCGGCAGCGTCGAGAAGCTCCCGGTCACCGATCGCAACACGACCAATATTGGCTTCGCCATCCAGCAAGATCTGCCCGAAGAAAGCCTGATGCTCACCGGCGATGAAAATATCGCCGACGTCAAATTTGTCGTGATCTGGCAGATCGACCCGGTGCACCCCGAGAATTATGCCTTTAATATCTCAAACCAGCGCGAAACGGTGAAGGCGGTGGCCGAGAGCGCCATGCGCGAAGTCATCGGCCGCGGCCAGATCCAGAGAATCTTGACCGCCGATCGCCCAAAGATCGAGTCGGACGTACAGGAACTCATGCAAAAGGTCTTGAGCGGGTACAAAGCCGGCATCCTGGTTTTGCAAGTGCAATTGCAATCCGTCGACCCGCCCGAGCAGGTTATCGCCGCCTTCAAGGACGTGACGGCGGCGCAGCAGGACCAGAACCGTTTGCGCAACGAGGCCGAGGCCTATGCCAATCGGGTCGTTCCCGAGGCCAACGGCAAGGCCGCGGCCATTATCCAAGAGGCGGAAGGTTACAAGCTCCAAACCGTCGCCCAGGCGACCGGACAAGTTTCCCGCTTCAACCAAATCTATGCGCAATATAAGAAAGCGCCCGAGGTGACGCGCGAAAGACTCTATCTCGAGACCATGGAACGCGTGCTGGGCGCGATGGACAAGGTCATTATCGATCAGAATGGCGGCCAAGGCCAAGGAGTGGTTCCTTATTTGCCGCTTGGGCAGCTGACGCCGCAGGCAGGCGAGGGAGGCCGCAAATGAAGAGCGCGACCACATTCGGCGGGATCGCCGTCATCGTCCTCATCGTGATCGTCGCGCTGGCCTCGATGTTTACGGTGGACCAGACAGAGCAGGCGATCGTCTTGCGTTTCGGCGAGCCTGTCGCCGGGCGCGGTCTCATCACCACGCCGGGGCTCCATTTCAAATACCCCTTCATCGAGAATGTCGTTTTTCTCGACAATCGCATCCTAGTTGTCGAGGCCCCCAAACAGGAAGTGCTCGCCTCCGACAATAACCGGCTCGACGTCGATTCCTTCCTGCGCTACCGGATCGTCGATCCGTTGAAATTCTATCAGACGCTCCACTCGCCCGACCTGGCGAACGGTCAGCTGGGCTTCATCCTAAACTCGGCGGTGCGCCGGGTGCTGAGCGAGGCGAACATGACCGAAATCGTGCGGGACAAACGCGCCGATCTCATGGTCAAGATCCGCGAGCAGGTGAACCAGCAGGGCAGCAACTTCGGCATCGACGCCGTCGACGTGAGAATCCGCCGTGCCGATCTGCCAAGGCAGATTTCCGAAAAGGTGTTTAGCCGGATGCAGAGCGAGCGAGCGCGCGAGGCGGCGGGATATCGCGCCCTAGGCTCCCAGCAGGCGCAAACCATCAGGGCCAAGGCCGACCGCGATGTGGTGGTGCTGCTCGGCAATGCGCAGCAACAAGCCGACCAGACCCGCGGCGCAGGCGACGCGGAAAGATATCGCATTTTCGCCGAGGCCTACGGCAAGGATCCCGATTTTTTTGCTTTCTATCGTTCGATGCAAGCCTATGAGACCGGATTGAAAGGTGGCGACACGCGTATGGTTATCAGCCCGAAATCGGATTTCTTCCGCTTTTTCGGCACGCCCACTGGACAACCGGCCGCGCCCGTCGCGCCTGCCGCCAGCCGCTGATAACGTTTGAACCTGGCACGCTCGGGTTTGGACCGGAAAACCCGCGGCGTCCGCGATCCGACGTTGGCCAGGGAGCTGGAGAGAACAACAGATGGCGGAGGGTGGCGAAACCACGCGGTCCTTCGCTTGGGACGATCCTTTCGATCTCGACGGCCAACTTAGCGAAGACGAAAAGCTTGTGCGCGCCTCGGCTCGCGCGTTCGCGCAAAAATATTTGTTTCCGCGCGTGACCAAAGATTATCTTGAAGAGCGTTTCGATCGCGAGATCATGACGCGGATGGGCGGCGTTGGGCTGCTCGGTCCGGCGATTCCGCAAGAATATGGGGGCGGCTCGCTCGGCCATGTCGCTTACGGGCTTGCCGCCCGCGAGGTCGAGCGCGCCGATAGCGGCTATCGCTCGATGATGAGCGTGCAGTCATCGCTCGTGATGCACGCGATCTTTGCCTATGGCAGCGAGACTCAGCGCCGCAAATATTTGCCAAGGCTCGCCACGGGAGAATGGATCGGCTGCTTTGGCCTCACCGAACCTGATGCGGGATCCGACCCGCAAGCGATGCGCAGCAAAGCGGACAAAACCGAGGATGGATACAAGCTCACCGGCGCCAAAACCTGGATCACCAATAGTCCGGTCGCCGATATATTCGTGGTCTGGGCAAAATCGGGCGCGCATCAAAACGCGATCCGCGGATTTCTTCTTGAACGCGGAATGCAAGGCCTGGCGACGCCAACCATTTCGCAAAAGCTTTCGCTGCGGGTCGCGCCAACCGGCGAGATCATCATGGACGCCGTCGAGGTTCCGGCGGACAACCTTTTGCCGGACGCCTCGGGCCTCAAGGGCCCTTTTGGCTGCCTCAATCATGCGCGCTACGGCATTTGCTGGGGCGCGATGGGGGCGGCTGAGGCCTGTTTCGAGGCGGCGCGGACCTATACGCTCCAACGCCGGCAGTTTGGCCGGCCGCTTGCCGCCAATCAGCTGATCCAAAAAAAACTCGCCGACATGCAAACCGAAATCGCGCTCGGGCTTCAAGGGGCGTTACGCATCGGCCGGCTATTGGACGCGGGGAAGCTCGTTCCGGAAGCGATATCGCTCGTCAAGCGCAACAACGCGGGCAAGGCGCTCGACATCGCCCGCCTGGCGCGCGATATGCTCGGTGCCAACGGGATTTCCGCCGCATTCCCCGTCATGCGCCACCTCGCCAATCTCGAAACGGTCAATACTTACGAGGGCACCCACGATATTCACGCGCTCATCCTTGGACGCGCGATCACCGGCATACAGGCGTTTTTTTAGCAAAGCGCCGCGAGTTGCTCTAATATTCGGCCCTTGTTGGAGTTTTCGCGCGCCGCGGCCTCAGACAAGGCCCAAGACGATGATCGATCTTTATTATTGGACCACTCCGAACGGTCACAAGATCACGCTCTTCCTCGAAGAGGCCGGACTCCCCTACACGATCCATCCGGTCAATCTAAGCCGGGGGGACCAGTTCAAGCCGGAATTTCTGGCGATTTCGCCCAATAACCGCATTCCGGCGATCGTCGATAAAGATCCAGGCGACGGTGGCGTGCCGGTGTCGGTTTTCGAATCAGGCGCGATCCTCGTCTATCTCGCCCTGAAAACCGGAAAATTTCTCCCCCAGGACTTGCGCGGCCAGATAGAAGTGCTCGAATGGCTCTTCTGGCAGGTCGGCGGCCTTGGCCCAATGGCCGGCCAAAACCATCATTTCAAGCAATACGCGCGCGAAAAGCTTGCCTATGCGATCGAACGCTATGTCAACGAAACCAACCGTCTCTATGGCGTCCTCAATAGGCGCCTAGCGGACCGCGCCTTTGTCGCGGGGGATTATTCGATCGCTGACATGGCGGCCTATCCGTGGATTGTCCCGCATGAGGCCCAAGGCCAGAAGCTCGACGATTTTTTGCATCTGAAGCGTTGGTTCGAGGCGATAAAAGCGCGGCTCGCGACGCAGCGCGCCTATGCCATCGCGGCCGAGATCAATACGGCGCCCATCGCCGGCGATGAGGAGTCGCGCAAAATCCTGTTCTCGCAGACGGCGGCGAATGTGAAATAAGGCTTCTCTTCCACGCCATGGCAACAAGCCTTTTGGTTTGCTTTATTTCCTGAAATTGCCGGCTTATATCAACCTCCTGCGGCTCGCCTTGGCCAACGCGCGCGGCGCGGCGACGGCCGGAAACGTGTTGTATCGGGCCGCGCGGGTCCGCTTTGGAGACGGGACGGAATGTCGGGACACAGCCAGTTTAAAAACATCATGCGCAAGAAGGGCAAGCAGGATGCGATCCGCGCAAAATTGTTTTCCAAGCTCGCCCGCGAAATTACCGTTGCCGCGAAAATGGGATTGCCCGACCCCGGCACGAACGCGCGGCTGCGCGCCGCCGTCTTGGCCGCCCGCGCGGAAAACATGCCGAAGGACAATATCGAGCGCGCCATCAAGAAGGCCTCCGCCGCCGGCGCCGAGACGTACGACGAAGTTCGCTATGAAGGCTATGCGCCGGGCGGCGTCGCCATCATCGTCGAGGCGCTGACCGGTAATCGCAACCGGACGGCGGGCGAGGTGCGCTCTTATTTCACCAAGTCCGGCGGCTCGCTCGCCGAGACCGGCGCGGTGTCCTTCCTGTTCGATCATGTCGGCGTTGTCGAGTTTGCGGCGAAGGCCGCTTCGGCAGACGCCATAATGGAGGCGGCGATCGAAGCCGGAGCCGAAGATGTCCAGTCAACCGAGGATGCCCACGAGGTCATCACCGCGCTCGAAAGTCTGCGGGAGATCGCGCAAGAGCTCGAGTCGAAATTCGGCGAGCCGCGCAGGGCAAGCCTTATTTGGAAGCCGCAAAATACGATCAGCGTCGACGACGATGCCGGCGAAAAGATTTTGCGCCTCGTCGGCATGCTCGAAGACAATGACGACGTGCAAAACGTCTATGCCAATTTTGAAGTTTCCGACGCCCTCGTGACGAAGTTCGCCGGTTCATAGTGGAGCTCGGGCCGACCGGCTGGCTGCGGCATCTCAGTTACGCCGTGACTTTTTCCGGGATCGTGTCCTCCGGAAGGCCGCGGTTCGCTGGCCCTTTCTCCGGCGCGGCCTCGACGGAATCACTGGCCGCGCGAATAATCGCGGCACCGATCTCATTGATTTTCTGCCGCAATATTTCATTTTCCTCGCGTTGGTTGATGGCCGCGCCGGCGTCTTGCGGAGGCAGCGTGGCCCGCAAATTGGCGAGCTCGCGCGCAAGTCCGTCGCACGTCCTGCGGACCGCATCGAGCGCATCCTGCGAGGCCCCATGGGCGCCACGCAGCCGTTCGATTTTTTCGAGATAGCCAGTCTCGACGGCGCGGGCCGTTTCGACTTGCAGCATGCGGTGTCGGATCAATTCTTTTTCCCGTTTGCCGGCGGCTTCGAGCGCCTCTTCGCGATTCGTGACCCTAGCCGCCGCGGATTTGAGGGTGACCTGATCGGCTTGATGCTGAAGCCGCAAGGTCGAAAGTTCCCCTTCAAGATGCTCGATTGTGCTGGTTTGCGCCGCAAGCACTTGGCCCTGCCGCGCCAAATTGGCCTTAAGCGCCGTCACAATGTCCCGCTGCTTGGCGGCGAGCGCTTGCGCCTCCTCGAAACTGGCCGCGAGCTCGGAGATTCGAACGTCCTTGCGCCCAAGGAGTCCGCTTCCGTCGTAATATTCCTTTGCGGTCGCGGCAAGTTCCGCCGAAGTTTCCGCCAAGGCGCGTTGAAGTACGCCAAGCTCGACGCCGCGTTCGCCATCTTGCTGGGAAAGAGCGAGTAAACGTGCGTTCTGATCAGCGATGATCGCCGCCCGGCGGCCGAGCTCGGCCATATCGGCCGCATGAACGAGGTTGAGGGATTCTACCTTTTGCTCGAGCCGCCTGCTTTCGACCGCGAATTCGGCCCGCAACAGATCGCGCCCGGCGCGGATTTCCTCGGGCGAAAGCGGAAGCTGCATTTCGAGCCGCCGCGTGGAGAGCCTGACGGCGCGCGCCCAAAACGCCGGGGCGACCGCGAGAGCGATAAGGCCCGCGACCAAAAACCCAAGCGCGAAAAACATTGCCTGCTCAATCACACTTCACCCTATTCAATTTGGCTGATCGCTGGCCGGTAAGCAACCCGAGCTCGAACCAAGCAATATTCGATAGCACAAGTGTGTCCCCCACCCAGTTCTACACACAAATTGCCGCGATTAGAACACGCCGTGTTCACCCGGATTTGCGGCGAAACCGGGGATTGGGCTGCAAATTGGTTTACGCCCCGCCAGGAGTGCGTGCAAATAGCACGGATTAGGGTTTGGTGCCCATGCCGCGCAATCAGCTACTTTGGAGATGTGGCAAGTCTTGGATAGCTTGAGCGTCGGAACTCTGGCGCGGATTTATGGGGACCGGTCTTTGGCGGCACGCGCCAAGCCTCGCCGGAGCGAATCCTTCCGGATAAGGATTTTTGAGACTCGTACCGTCAAGGCCGGTGCATTTTCGTGCCGGCCCCAATCGCCTGCCCTCGGCCCGCAGCGTCAGAATGGGTTCCAGGTCAAGCTTTGGGTGAATTTCAGATAGCCGACGTTGAGCCCCAGACGCGCGCCGATCCCGGAGCGGATCGGAACGACATAAATGCCGTCGTTGACGAGCGCCGTCATGCCAAAGCCGCCGACCAGATAGGCCGAGCCATCGACGCCACCGTAGCGGCGATAGATCGCGCCGGTCGAGGGTAGATTATAGACAAGCATCATGGTGCGATCGCCGTCGGCTCCAGCATCAAAGCCAAGCGAAGGGCCTTGCCAAAAAATCTTCACATCGCCGGCGTTGCGCGTATACATCACGCCTTCGCCGTAGCGCAGCCCGCCGATGAAGGCTCCGCCCGCTTCCTGGCCAAGCACGTAGCCATTGGGCTTGCCCCAGCGTTTTGTCGCGGCTTCGACAATCTCGGCAAGTCCGCGCGAGGCCGATCCAAAGAAACGATGGCCATTGGCGACCAATTCGTTCGAGGAGAATTCATCCGGCCGTCCGTTCGAGGGATCGGGGTCAGCCAAAACAGCGCTCGCCCGAAGAACCGGGATGCCGGCTGCGAGAGCCGCCAGCGTCAACGTCATTTCCCGTCGCGTTAGCATGGTCAGATCCTCCATAGATTCATCCGCGAGCTAGGCATTGCGTCGAGCTTTGAAGGAATTGCGTTAACGAAGAATTGACGCCTGCCAGGATTTTATCGCGGCTTTCTCATGGCGAAGCCGTGCCCACTTACCCGGACATTCCCGCTGGCGCTTTACGATGCTCGAAAAATGGCCGCCTTTGGATCGCCCCAGGCGACAAAAGGACCATTGCGAAATTGCGCCTCCGTTTTGCCGTAGCGCAATGGACGCTCCCCGCGGTCGAGAACGACCCCGCCCGCCGCCCGCAATATCGCATCCCCCGCCGCCGTGTCCCATTCCATGGTCTGGCCGAAGCGCGGATAGACGTCGGCTTCGCCCTCGGCAACCAGACCGAATTTGAGTGAGGAACCTGCCTGGCGGCGTTCCTTGACGGGGAGTTTTGCAAGAAAAGCCTCCGTCGCCGGATCGGCGTGGGAGCGGCTCACCAGCGCCGTCAATCCTTGTTCTGGCGCTGGCCGCGCATGGATAAGTCGGCGTTTTGCGGGCGGCGGCAGCGCCGCGCCCGGCGCGACTTCGCAAGTGCTGGCGGTAACCCCGCCGATCCAAAGTTGTCCGAACGCCGGAGCGTAAACCACGCCCGCGCGTGGCTCCGCGTCGATAATCAGCCCTATATTGACGGTGAACTCGCCATTATGGCTCAGGAATTCGCGCGTCCCGTCGACCGGATCGACCAGGATGAAAGCCTTTCCCGCAACCATCGTCTCGCCTCTTGCAGCCGTTTCTTCGGCGAGCACAGGAAGATGAGGCAACCGCATCGCGAGACGATTTAGGATCACGGCTTCCGCCGCGTCGTCGGCGTCGGTGACGGGGGTTCCATCCGATTTGGACCTGGCGCGACTGTCGCCCGCATAGACGGCCATCACCGCGACGGCGGCTTCGAGCGCGATTTCGGCAAAAATATCCGCTATTGCATCGCAGTCGATCGCCGATGACATATTGATTTCTTTGCCATTCACGAAAATGCCATCCAGACTTGCGAATTTGGCCGGAGATTGCCCTGGCAATCTTCCCGCATGTTACGACAATTTGTTAACCTATAATTCGCAGATTGGAGTTGTTAGGCTTGTCGGCCGCAGCGGGTAGTTCACTTCGGCACGATGGCTGTGGCCGGTTTCGCGCTTGCCGCGGCCATGCGCAAGAACTTCTGCTCGGGCAAAAGCTTGGGGCATTGTGCACGGGGCAAATTGTGGCACGCGGAGCCTAGTCTCCCAGGCTTCCTGGGGCTTTGCCCTTGAAGGGATGATTCATGACGGTGTTTGCTCTCGACCCCCTCGATCTCGCCGCGCTTCTTTGCTCCCGCGTCTGTCATGATGTGATCGGTCCGGTTGGCGCCATTATCAATGGCCTCGAGATGCTCGACGAGGAACAGGGCGCGGAAATGCGCGGCTTTGCGCTCGAACTTATCAAGAAAAGCGCCGGACAGGCCTCGGCGCGTCTGCAATTTTGCCGGTTGGCGTTCGGAGCCGCCGGTTCGGCCAGGGCTTTGATCGATACCAGCGACGCGGCAACGGTCGCGCGCGGCCTCTTTGGCGGCGAGCGGACGGAACTTGTATGGAATGTTCCTCCGCATCGAATGCCAAAGAACAAAGTTAGGCTAATCCTCAATCTGTGTCTGATCGCCGCCGCGGCAATCCCGCGCGGCGGCATCGTCGAGGTCACGCTGAGCGGAGCCGAGAAAACGGCGCGGATCACGGTCGCGGCCAAGGGCACGAATGCAAAGCTTGCCGGCCATCTGCCGCTTCTCCTCGCCGGAACGCCAGATCATCCTCCGGCCGGGCCACAGGACATTCAAGCATATTATGCGGGCCTTGTCGCCAAGGCCGCGAACATGACGTTGACTATCGCGGCGGATGCCGATCGCGTCGCCATTGAAGCCGAGCCTCTTTGTGCCGAGGTCATCGCGGAGCCGGTCGCGCTGTAGGCGGCGCGGAGATTTTCTCGCCCGGCGAGGTGAAACCCAAGGCGGAAAATCGGTTGTGCTTCTCGCGATCTTGGCAAAATGCTTCACGTGACGCATTTCCGAGCGATTCTGGAGGCTGCGTACGCAAGGCCACTACATCGGGCGGAGGAGTGGGACTGAGTCTAAAGCGGGTAGGATCGGCGGTTGGCTGGCGCGGCCCTGCGTGGGGCCCGCGTTCAACTCGATCCATTCGCCCGGGCCGCGGAGCGGTTTGGGCGCTTGACCATTGCCTTGCGACCGATCGAC